>Ga0326728_10008126_pt1 | contig 26341 bp, 26 predicted proteins | sample MB3enrmetagenome_FD_207602 | JGI IMG/M metagenome (GOLD analysis project Ga0326728, IMG submission 207602) | Lab enriched peat soil microbial communities from McLean, Ithaca, NY, United States - MB31MN | ecosystem: Environmental > Terrestrial > Soil > Wetlands > Peat | place: USA: New York... | reverse complement strand
ATCGGTACGTTCATCGCCACGTTCACAAAGTCGTCGCAACAGGCGCAGTTGATGGCCTTCTTCGTCAACCCGCCGCTGGCTTCGCTCTCGGGCGCTCTGACGCCGGTCGAGGCGATGCCGCAGTGGATGCAACGGCTGACGGTACTCAATCCGATCCGGCACTTCGGCATTATCACGCGGTCGGTGCTGATGAAAGGCAGCAGCTTCACGGCCGTCTGGCCACACATGCTCGCGCTGGCTGCTTTTACGGCGGTGCTGTTGACGCTCAGCGTCATGCGGTTCCGGAAACAACTCGGGTAATGGAGAGGCGGCATACAAGTGAGTGCACGCCCGGCAATCCGCTGGGTCACGGGAGGATATGAAATGCGAAGGAAGAGCACCTGGGGCGGGGTACGCCTTATGTTTCTGATTACGATTCTTGCGCCGGAGATGGCACTGGCGCAACTGGGGGCGCGGGCGCCTGCGTCTACGTCCCTTGCTACGCAGCTTCCGCTTTCCGGGCGGAGCGCGAATTCGGGGTCGGTGGCGACAACCCAAACACCCATTCCGGGCGCGACCACGAGCGTCAATACGATCAACACCACAGTTCAAGTCAGCGGGCCGTTTGCAGGCAGCTCGCCGAGTGTCCCGGAAATGCCGTTCAGCGGAACACTTTCGTTCAATGAGGCGATTCAGCGCGGGCTGGAGTTCAACCTCGGGGCGTCAGGGCAGGCTACGGCGATTCAGCAGGCGCGCGGGCAATCAAAGGTGGCGCGCAGCAATCTGCTGCCGAATCTGAGCGGCGCGTTCAGCGAGCATTACCTGACGACCGATCTGGCCACGACGGGCATTCAGAGTGCGCTTGGGAACGCCATCGGTGGAACGTTTGGTGGCCGCGCTCCGGTTCTGCCCACCGTCGTAGGACCGATCAACTATTACGATCTGCGTGCGACTCTGACGCAGAATTTGCTGGACCTGACTTTGCTGAACAACTATCGCTCTGCCAAGGATACCGTGCGGGCCAACGAGGCGTCGATGCAGGACGCGCGCGACACGGTCGTGCTGGCGGTAGGCGCGTCCTATCTGCAGGTGATTGCGGCCAAGGCGCGTGTGGCTTCGGAACGCGCGCAACTCGAGACCGCGGAGGCGGTTTATAAACAGACCGCTGAGCGGCGCACCACGGGCCTGGCGGCGCAGTTGGACGCGAATCAGGATCTGGTGCGCGCGCAGACCGAGCGGCAGCGTCTGGCGACGATGGAAAACGATCTGGCTCGGCAGAAAATCAATCTGGCGCGGCTCACCGGCCTTCCGCCGACCGACAAATATGATATTTCGGACGATTTCGATTATTCTCCGGCGCCCGCGCTCTCTATAGATGAAGCGGTACAACAGGCGCTCAAGGGACGTGCGGATTTGCAGGCTGCGGAAGCGCAGTTGAAAGCGGCGGAGAGAACACGCGGCGCGGCGCGCGCCGAGCGGTTGCCCTCGCTTTCGGTATCCGCGGATTTTGGGGAGATCGGAACGCACTTTAATCAGGGTCGAGATACCTACACGATTACCGGTACTCTCAACATCCCGATCTGGCAGGGGGGGCGCGTGGGCGGCGACATCGCACAGGCGGACGCGGCGCTTCGTCAGCGGCGCGCGGAACTGGCCGACACGCGCGGACGGATCGAGAGCGATGTTCGGAACGCCTATCTGGATCTGCAAGCGGCGGCGAGCCAGGTCGAGTTGTCAAAGAACAATCAGCAGGTATCGCGGGAGAACCTGCGGCTGACGCGGGAGAAGTTGGAAAAAGGAGTGTCGGATTCGGTTGAGGTGAGCCAGGCGCGGCAAGCAGTGGCTTCGGCGGATCTGGATTACATTACGGCACTCTTTGCGCATAACTTGGCGAAATTGAACCTGGCGCGCGCGCTCGGCGGGGCAGAAGGGCGTTTGGGGGCCTATTTGGTGGCGGAGTAGCCCCCGCAAGCGCGCGTCAAGACGTGCTGGACGCCGGCTGACCGATTGGGTGGTCGGGTGGGTTTTGCTCTCCGCCCCGATCAATTCCATCGGGGCGGCTACTCACAGTTGAATAGCCGCAGGGCCGCAGAGCGAGCCCTGCGCCACATATTCCTCTGCCGCGCAGCCCACTGCCCCGTATCGTTATCGGCGGTTTCGGCCAGGACGATGAAAGGATTTGTAGGGCCGAATGGCGTTCGACCCGGGCCAGCGCCGCTGGCCCCTGCGCCTCGGGTTGCGGCTTCGCCTCGGGGGGGTTAAGTCCGCACTTTCACCCCGACAAACTCTTCCAGGAGGGTGATGACCGCCGCGTAGTCCTGGTCCCCCTTACCCTGAGCCTTGGCCGCCATGTAGACCTCTTTCACCGCCGCCAGCACGGGCATGGGAACGCCTTGTGCATAGCCGGCTTCGGCGGCCAGTTCCAGGTCTTTATGCATCAGCTTGAGGGGAAAGTAAGGAGTGAAGTCGCCCTTGAAAATGAACGGAGCTTTGAAGTCGGTAATGCCGGCGCGCGCCATGCTGGACTGGATGATTTCCAGCATCGTCTCCGGCCGCACACCGGCCTTGGTGGCGAGCACAAATCCTTCGCAGAAGACCTCCACCATCGTCGCCTGGATGGTGTTCTGGGCAAGCTTGGCGGAGAGGCCGAGGCCGTGCAGTCCGCAGTAAATATGCTTTTTCCCCAGCACCTGAAGGATGGGCAGGGCGCGGTCGAAGGTCTCGCGGTCGCCGCCGATCATGAAGGTCAGCTCGCCCTTCTCGGCGCCGTGCTTCGAGCCGGTAACGGCCGCGTCGAGCCAACTCGCTCCCTTGCCCGCGGCCAGGCACGCCATCTTGCGGCTGACGGCGGGGCTGATGGTGCTGGAATCGATGACGATCGCCCCGGAGCGCAACGTCTCCAGAATGCCGCCCTTGCCGGTCACTACACTTTCCACCGCGGCCGAGTCGCTAACAATAATGATGACCACGCCGGCATCGCGGACGGCGTCGGCAGGTGAAGTGGCCACGCGCGCGCCCGCCGCCTCAAGCGCCGCGGATTTCCCGGGCGTGCGATTGTAGACCGCCAGCTTGTGCCCGGCTTTGGCGAGATTCAGCGCCATGGGCTGCCCCATAATTCCGAGTCCGATAAATCCGATTGGTTCTGGCATGAGTTCCTCCTGGAAAAGCTTTCAGCTCTCAGCTATCAGCTTTCAGCGCTCTCTGCCATCAGCTCAAGTATTAGCTGAAAGCTGAGAGCTGACGGCTGAAAGCTTCACGTCATGTACCATCCGCCGTCCACGTTGATGGTTTGCCCGGTGATGTATCCGTTCCCCGCCAGCATGAGAGCTACATCCGCGACTTCCTCGACTTTGCCGAATCGCCCCACGGGGATCAGGTCGGCCCGGGCGCGTGGGTTGGCCGCCATCATCTGGGTATAGACCAGCGCCGGGGCGATGGCATTCACCGTAATGCCTTCGCGCACCAGAAGGTTGGCGTAGGAGTGGGTTAACCCCAGCATTCCGGCTTTGGACGCGGCGTAGTGCGGCCCCACCACCCCGCCGGTATGTGCGGCCACCGAGGAGATGTTGATGATTCGCCCCCAGCGTCGCGCGCGCATTCCCGGCGCCACCTGTTGGGTGACCAGGAAGGCGGACTTTAGATTCACGGTGATGATCTCATCCCAGTCTTCTTCCCGGATCTCCTCCAGCGGTTGGGGACGCGAGGCTCCGGCGTTGTTGACCAGGATTTCGACGGGCCCCAGACCCTCCTCAACCGTTTTCACCAGGTGCGCCACCTCGGCGGATTTGGAGACATCCGCCTGCACGGCCAGCGCCCGCCGTCCCAAGCGCCGGATGCATGCGCAAGCCTCCTCGGCCTCCGCCGGATGCTTATAGTAATTGACGCCCACATCCACGCCGACTTCGGCTAAAGCTTCGGCAATGGCCCGGCCGATGCCCATACTCGCGCCGGTTACGAGTGCAACTTTTCCGGTGAGGTTGTCCATGGGAATGTCACCACCAAGACACAAAGGCACCAAGAAAAACTACAGTCAGAAAACTGAAACAAGACAATTCTCTGCCCTTTGCCTCTTACCTTCTGCCTTTCTTAGTGTCCTGGTATCTTTGTGGTTCATCATCAGGCCCCAAAAATGTCACCACCAAGACACAAAGGCACCAAGAAAAACTACAGTCAGAAAACTGAAACAAGCCATGCACAATTCTCTGCCCTTGGCCTCTTACCTTCTGCCTTTCTTAGTGTCCTGGTGTCTTTGTGGTTCATCTTCAGGCCCCGAAGTCGAGCCAAATGCGCACGTCGCGAACGTTATTATCCGTGAACCCGGTATCGAGCGTATCGCCCAAGGTGCGGAAGAACGAATAAGCGTCGCTCTCTGCGAGGTAGGAGGCCGGGTCCAGGCCGCGGCCCTGGGCGCGCGAAATCGTCTGACCGTCGGCCACGGCGCCGCTGGTGGGACTATTCCCGTCGCGGCCATCGGTGCCGGCGCTCAGCACCACGCGGCGCAACCCCGAAATCTGCTGCGCGGCATAAAGAACGAAGGCCTGGTTACGCCCGCCCATGCCGGGGCCGGTGACCGGGCAGGTCACTTCCCCGCCCACCACCAGGCAGACGGCCTGGCCCTTGTGCTTTTTCGACAAGGCGTCAAGCGCGGCGACGTTCGCGTGCACCACCTCGCGATAGTCAGCGTCCCAGGTCCCGCGCTCAATCTCAGCTTCAAACCCGAGCTTTTTCGCTGCCGTCAAGGCCGCCTGCACCGCGTCGCGGTTGGACAGCAGGGAAAAGTAGTGTGAATTCGCAAATCGCGGGTCGCCCGGCTTGGGAGTCTCGGGCAGTTCCCGGCGCTCAAAGAATCCCCGGATGCTGGCCGGAAATTGGCGCGCCAGATTGTTCTGCTCCGCGAGTTCGTAAGCCTGCTCGGTGGTGGACTCATCGGGCATGGTCGGCCCGGAAGCCACCATGGAGGGCAGATCGTCAGGCACGTCGGAGATGAAGATGGTCAATTGGCGCGCCGGGTAAGCGCGTTCGGCGAGCCTGCCGCCTTTTACCGAGGAGAGGTGCTTGCGCAGAACGTTGATCTGTTCAATGGGAAGGTGGGAAGTCACCAGAGCGCGGTTGAACTCCCTCAAATCGGCAAGCGTGATGCTCGCGTCCATGGGTAGTGCGAAGGTCGCGGACCCTCCGCCGGAAACCAGAAAGATGACGGTATCTTCTCGCGTCAAATGGGAGACGAGTTCCAGTGAGGCCCGCGCGCCCTCCAGGCTGCCGGCGTCAGGATAAGGATGACCGCCCACGAAGTAATGGAAGCTCACAAGTTTCTGTTGCGTTTCGGCGGGCGCCACCGAGACCCCGGCTTCAATCCGCCCGCCCAGGATTTCGTGGAGCACGGTGGCCATGCGATTGGCCGCCTTGCCAAAGGCCACCACGCGCGGCGGGCGGGCAAGCGGATGCGCCACTTCCCCGGCCATGAGCGCCCCGCCCTCATAGTTCAGCTTGGTCAGCATGGCGTGGCGCACATCGATGGCCGCCATGGTTTCGTGAAAAATCTGCTGGGCCATTTGCTTGCCGTGGGAGTAGTCCAGCTTCAGAAGCGCCGCGGATTGGGCCGACGTGGTCATGCCGAAAACCTCGTGAGCGCGTCCACTCCGGCTTGCGCCACCAGAACGTCATCCGTGTCGGGGCCGCCGCTGACGCCGATGCCGCCTACGCATTGGCCGTCGACCATCAGCGGCAGGCCGCCGCGCAGGCACGTGAGCCGGGCGTCGCTGGCCAGGGCAAGGCCGAGGGAGTTTATGACGTTCGGATCGCCGGCGGGCGTCGGACCCGTGGGCGCGCGACGCAAGGCGGCGCTGCGAGCCTTGGTTAAGGCCACTTCCACGGAGGAAAGCTTGGCGTTGTCCATGCGGGCAAAGAGCAGCAAGTGGCCGCCTTCATCCACCACAGCAATGTTCTGCGGAACGTTTATCTCCCAGGCCTTGGCTTCGGCCGCCGCCAGGATGGCACGCGCGCCTTCCAGCGTCAGACGAACGTTATTCCGTGTCAGCATGCTTCCATTATTGGGAAGCCGACGGGGAAACGCAAGGGAGTTCAGTTTTCGGTAGTGTCCTAGTACGAATTTTACAATTGCATTTGGGCTTGCCCGTGTATTCGAGCCGTGGCATTCTGGCGGACAAGATGAAGATGCGCCTCCAGATATTTTCCCTCCCATTGGTGTTCGGTCTCGTTAACGCCCCACATATCCAGGCGCAATCGGCGCAAACGACCGCGGCGTCCTTGCCATCCTTCGAGGTTGCTTCCATTAAGCCAAGCCGTCCTGGTGGAGGGAACTTCGGAGGATCTGATCCGGACAGGTTTCACGTAACAGATGTGACGACAAAGTGGCTCATTGAATATGCGTACAACGACTTCCATGCTGGGGCGATACTGAGAAATGACCAACTCTTGGGGGGCCCAGGCTGGATCAATACCGAAAAATACGATGTAAACGCGAAGGTAGAGGACTCGCTCGCCGGGAAATTGCGAAACCTTTCATACGAAGAACGTCAGCATGAATTCTGCTTGATGGTTCAGGCGCTGCTTGCGGATCGGTTCAAGCTGAAAATACATCACGAAACAAGAGAACATCTCATTTATGTGCTGGTCGTCGCCAAGGGCGGTCCGAAGTTCTTGCAAACGCGATATAAGCTACCTGGACCTGACGTTGCTGAACTTGATGGACCCGGCGGGAAACGCTTCCCCCCCGCAACACCCGGGATGCGGCGGTACTGGGTTCATGGACCAGTGAGCCATCTCGCCATGCTGCTCGCGCGCGCTCCCGACGTCGACCGCTTGGTTCTGGACCAAACCGGAATCGAGGGCAGCTATGACCTCGTGTTCGAGGTGGCACAAGATCAAAGCTCGGCCGGGAGGTCCACGGGACCTGGAGAGGGCACGCCAGGAACTGACAGCGTATTCCCTGCCACTTCTTCCGGTCCCTCGATTTTCACGGCGCTTCAGGAGCAGCTTGGGTTGAAGCTCGTATCGACAAAAGGCCCGGTGGATGTCATCGTCATCGACCGTGTTGGGAGACCTTCGGAAAATTAGCCAGCTTGGAGTTGTCCGACATAGTATTGCCCAAACTAGGACACTACCCAGTTTTCGGGGTTGGGGGTTAGGGATTCGGGGACAAAGTACAAGGTGTCAGGGGCGGAACTCCGCATACGGGTTACGGGAAACGGGTTAGGGGACGCGGGGCAGAAGATTGCAGATTCAAGATTCAAAATTCAAGAGTGGCGAGGTCCCGATGAAATCGGGATGAATTCCCTCGCCGCTGCGAAACCTGGCCGGCTCCGGCCGACTGCCACTACGCGCTGCCCTAAACCGAACGCCTGTGCAAGGGCGCGCGTGAGTTTTGGGCGATGATGGACAGCCGTTAAGGGTGTACTAGGGTGGGGGACCGTGAGATAATAAGGGCATGGCCACGGGACCGACACAGAATCTGAGTCTTCCGGACGGACTTCAGACCGAGATTGAAAAAGTCGCGCGCGCGCAGGAGCGCACGGTCAACGAAGTGCTCGCCGAAGCCGTGGATCGCTATGTTCGGGAAAAGCAGTGGCATGGCCTGAAATCCTACGGCCGCCGGAAGGCCCGCGAACGCGGCATCAAAGAAAGCGATGTGCTGCGCCTGATTGCAGAATCGCGCCGAGAACATGCGCAAGGCCGCTAGGTGATTCGGGTCACGGCGGACTCCAACATCTATATTTCCGCACTGCATTTCGGGGGACCCCCCGATAGGCTTCTTGACCTCGCCCGCACCGGCACTATCGAGCTCACAATTTCAGATGACATCATGGCGGAAGTGACGCGCGTGCTGCGCGACAAGTTCGGCTGGTCGAGGGAGGCTCTGTCGATGGCGCAGGCGCGAATTGCGGACTTCACGGTAAGGGTGGCGCCGACGCAGAAACTTGACGCGGTGAGGGATGATCCCGCCGACAACCGCATCCTCGAGTGCGCCGTCGAGGGAAAGTCGGATTATCTCGTGACGCGAGACCATCATTTGCTCAAACTTAAGAGCTTCGGAGGCACGCAGATGATAAAAGTCGCGGATTTTCTGGCTGTCGTGCGGGCCGCGGGATCGCCATAGCGAAAGCGGCGAATCCATAGGAAGCTCGTCACAAATCCCCGCCAACCGCTCGGTCAGCGTTCCTCCACCTCGATCAAGCACACCGAACGTGGCTCCATGGGTACGTCCAGGACGGTGGGACATTCCATTTCCAGTTCTTTCTTCTGGTCGCCGGTGTAGAGGGTCAGATGCTTGCTGCCTGATCCTTCCAGCTCCACTTGGGGAGTTTCCGGCACATCCGCGTAGTTGGCCAGCACCACGCCCACGCGCCCATCGGGCGCTTGCCAGGTGGCGGAATGTACCGTGGGCTCCTTGCCCCCCCCGAAGTCGCGCTGATCGACGGCGTGAACTTTCCAGGGCCGCAACATGCGTCCGTAAATCAGATAGTCGCGCGCCACTCCGGCACGGAAATGATTGGTGCGCCGGGCCCAGTCGAGAATCGCCGCCTGGTCTGGGATGGCGCGGGTCCAGGTTTGGTCCCAGTCGTATTCAATCTGGCCGCGATCCCGCAGCGTGAAGTTGACGATATAGCCGGTCACCAGGGCTCTGGCCACTGAGGCTCGCAGCGCCTCGTCACTGGTGCGATGGGTGTAAAAACCCTGGTGGCCGTTGGCGTATTCGTGGTAGAGGAACGAATACAGCGGGCACATGCTTACGCGGCCATCCCAAATCTGGAAGTTTTGCAGATAGGTTTCCGGCGGCGCGCCTTCGCAGGACATCGCCATGTGGGGATTCGCTGACCGGGCCGCGTCCTCGTCCGCTTTGATCAGACTATCGAAGGCCTCGGTCATCCACGGGCCCGGCACGGGGGGATGCCCGTGGTTGGTGGCATAGCAAGCCCGCGGGCCGGGACCCTGGTCGAACTGCTGCACCACGTCGGGTCCCATTTCCGCCATCCGCCGCGTCATGTCGAGCACCATCTGCCGGCCTTTCTCGGTCCCCACGCAAGCCACGTAGTTCTTTCGCCACGCCCAAGTATCTTGCAGAAGGCTGCCGTCCCATTTGCGCGCGGCGGCGGACTCGCCATCCTGGGCGCGGAAATAAGCCATCCCATCGTACCCGGTGTTTTTCTGCGAGGTGACCCAGCAGAGGCCGTCACCGTAAAGAACCGGATGCCAGCCGTTTGCCTTGGCTTTCACCATAAATTCGCGGAAAGCGGCCTTGCCCCCGACGGGTGGATAAGCGTCAGGCTGCACCCAGGGGCCGGAGTGCTCCCAATTAAAAACAATCGGCATCAGCGGACTCTTTAGCGCGCTGGCCAGGCGATCCAGATAGGGCAAGGCGTTGGTCAGTGGGGTGTATTCAGGATTTACGGCGGCGGGCGGGTCCCAATCCCCCTGCCCCCGCATGGGAAAGGCAATCCCCACGGGAGCTTCTTCCAGCCACTGGGGAATGTCCGCGCGTTCTTTGATTTTCCTCGAGCAAAAAAGTTGCTGGGAAGCCCAATCGCGATAAATATCCGCGGCGGCGTACCAGTCACCGCGGAAGGTCCCCAGCACGACATTGTAGGGTAGTTTGGTTTCCCCGGGCCCGCGCGTGCCAGGGTAATGTCCCAGTCCCATGGTGACGCCGTCGCGTTCCAGCAAGGGATCAATGAATTTCGGCAGCCCCTTGGGGTCGTCGCAAGCCACGTAAAGCCCGCCGGCATCGTTGTAATAGGCCATCAACTGCGTGGTGGTCCATTCCCCGGGGTAGTTGTTATAGCGCCAGATTTCCGGCGAATCAACTTCCTTGCCGCCCCAGGCGCCGATCGACATGGTGGGTTCAACCGGCCCGGCCAGGGCTCCATCGGCGAAAGACCAGAGGATGTGGCTGGAGTTTTGATTGACGGAATTGTCGAAGGGAACTTCGATGACCGGAAACTGAATGTGCCCGATCCACCACGAGGTGCGATTGTTCAGCGTCAGCGTCCAGTAGGTTAAAGTTTCGCGCGCCGGGCAGCGGACGGTGACGCGAGCGTCGAGCGGCAACTGGCCGATCTCCTGGAAGTCCAGGGTAAGCGTTTCGCCCTCGGCGCTGCGGCTTCTTTCCACCTTCACCTCTTTCGCATCGGAGGACGTAACCGACTTAAACGCGCCGTGGTCGTCGAGGAACTCGATTTTGAAGAGTGGCAGGCGGGCGTGGGCGGGAATCAGCAGGTCATGGTCCTGGCCAAAGGTCGAGCGGAAGGACTCAATGCTGCCCCGCTTCGCGTCAATCACCAGCTTATAGCCGGAGTTGATCACGATAACGGAAGGAGTGGCAGCGGGAACCCCTTGCGCGGCGCATGGAATAACCGTCATCGCCAATGACGTAAATATTAAGAAAGCTGTGAAAAATGCTTGGTGACGGTTCTTTTTCACGAGAATCTTCTCCTGGGGGAATTTCCTGACCCCATTAGTAGTTCCTGACAACCTAAAAAGAGAATTGAGAATTTACCTCATCCTCCTCAGTTCTCATTCTGTGGCGGCGCATCATCCGGCGCGGAGCCCCATTCCTTATTCGGCTGTGGCCCCATCACCAGCACCAGCGTGCCGCCCTTCACCACGTCGCTGTGATAAATCCACGGCTTGTCGAGCGGTTTGCCATCAATCGTGGCGGATTGAATGTAAACATTTTCCGGCGAGTTGTTTTTCGTCTCGATCACGAACTCCCGCCCGGGGAAGTAATTCTTGTCGAGGTGAATGACGACGCGATCGAACAAGGGGCTGCTGATTTCATAGAGGGGCTTTAGGGAGCAGCCGCCGTCCATTTCGAAGAGGCCCATCGACATCATCACGAAGTAGGATCCCATTTGGCCCTGGTCCTCGTCGCCCACGTAGCCGTCGGGCCGGTTCGCGTAGGAGTGTTCCAAAACCTCGCGCGTCCATTTCTGCGTCAGCCAGGGCGCTCCGGCGTAATTGAATAGCCAGGGCGCCTGCATGTTGGGTTGATTGCCCACGTTGACGTACTTGTAGTCGGAGGCAAAATCCGGCCGCGAATCCTCGAGCCCTTGATTTAGGCGGCGAATGAACTCGTCCCTGCCCATTAGTCCCACCAGGGCTTTCATGTCGTGCGGAACCCACCAGGCGTATTGCCACGCCGTGCCCTCGGTGAAATCCTTGTGGTCAAAGGGGGAGAAATCCTCCAGCCATTTGCCGTCACGATGTTTGGGCCGGAAATAGCCAATCGACGGGTCCCACACGTTGCGGTAATTCTGGGAGCGCTTGGAGAAGTATTGGTAATCGTCCATCTTGCCCAGCGCCTTGGCCATTTGCGCCGCGCTCCAATCGTCGTAAGCGTATTCGAGGGTCAGTGAAACCTGCCCGTCTTCCACCGGCACGTAGCCGAGATCGCGGTAAGGCTCGAGCTTCTCGAACCCAACCCACCCTGCGTTGACGTCCTTGTAATAATTCATCCCCGGAGTCGTCAGCATGTGCTTGATGGCGGCGAAGGCCTGCTCCCCATCGAAATTGCGGATGCCCTTCTGCCACGCGCTCACCAGTATTTCAATCTCATGCTCGGCCACCATGATTCCGCTGTAGCGAAGGCCTCCGGGGCCTTTGGAGAGCCATCCGCCCTTGTCGTTGAGCTCGAGCTGTGAGTTTACCCATTTGTTCAGGATCTCCGGCGTCACCAGTCCCCAGAGTTGATTCAGGTTCCAGAAGGTGTTCCAGAAGGCGTCGCAGCCCAGCATGGGCGATTCCGGATTCTTGAGCTGCTGCACGCGCCCGGTGGGGTCCACGTATTTGCCGTTGGCATCGCTGAAGATCGTGCGCGCCACAAAGGAGTGATAAAGGTTGGAGTAAAACTTTGTCCGGTCGGTGTCCGAACCACCTTCGATTTCGATGTTCTTCAGCAGATCGTTCCAGGTGTCGCGAGCATTCTTGCGCGCCGCGTCGAAGTTCCACCCAAAGCGATTCATTTCCGTGTCCAGGTTCAGGCGGGCCTGCTCAATGCTCACCAGGGAAATCCCACTTTTGACCTCAATCACCTCGCCCGCGGTGGTGTGGTAACTGGCGAAGGCGCCCAAATCGCCCTGGCCGGCAATCTCTTTGCTCTCGGGAGTGATGTTCGTTCCCACCCAGCCACCCATGGAATCGAAAGGCTTGCTGAAGCGGACGACGAAATGCAGCGTGTATTGTTGCCAGGTGTCGCGGCGGCCGTTGGTCTGTTGCGATTCCCCTTCGATCTCCGTGCTGCTCACCCGGCGGATGACGGCTTTCTTGATCGCCATGTCCATCTCGCCGGGCACGTCCAACACCAGCAGGATGCGAGCCTGGTCGGCTTGGGGAAAAGTGTAACGCTGGAATCCCGCGCGCGTGGTGGTGGTCAGCTCGGCGCGAATTTTGTAATCATCCAGCGTCACCGCGTAATAGCCCGGTGATGCGACCTCGGTCTCGTGCCGGAATTTCGAGCGGAAACTTTCCGGCGAGCCCTCCTCGGGCCCCTGGACAAGCTTCAGCGGGCCGATGGTGGGCATCATCAGGAGGCCACTCAACGTCCACGAGTGAATGTGGCTGAAGCCGAGGAGCGTGCCGATTTTGTAGTCATAGCCCGCCCGCCAGCGTTTTCCTCCGCGATTGTCGGGGCTGAGCTTGACCATCCCGAACGGCATGGCTGGGCCCGGGAAGATCATCCATCGCAACCCGGGGTTGGTAGTTCCAATGAAGGGATTAACCCAATCCACCGGCTCCTTGCCGCCTTTGACCGGCGGCGTAGCGAACATCTGAAAACACCCGGCAATCAAAACGCAAGAAAAGATCGCAACCTTCTTCATGATTCCCCCAATAAGTTCAATTCGTCGTCCATGACGCGCACAATATACACCCGCATCGTGAGGACAGCTAGGTTCTTTGGCGGATTCTCCGGCGGATTCGGGGTTGGCGACTAAGTACAAAGTGGAGGGCCACTTGACGCGGCGGCTGTTTGGAAGTATGGTGCGCAGGATTGAGGCCCTGCCGACGCCCACGGGATAAGCGGAAGGTAAGCTGGGATGTGGCCGGAAGGGCGATATGGAAATCCTGTTTTCATTCCCTACCTGGAGGTGCAACCGATGCTCAAATCCATCGCCGCCGTCGTCGGCAGCTACCTGCTCTCGATTGTTCTCGTCCTAGCAACGGACCCATTGCTCATGCGCCTATTCCCGGGCGATTACGTCAGAGGCCGTGTCCCCTCCGACGCCGTGCTCATCACGAGCACGGCGCTTTTCGTCGTGATCTCGATCTTGTGTGCCTCGCTCTGCGCACGCTTTGCTCCAAGCCGCGCCGCGCAGCATGTGCTCTGGTTCTTTATCATCGGGGAAGCGATGGGCATCGGCTCTACGATTCTCAACTGGAGCAAGGGCTGGCCGCACTGGTACTTTCTGTCCTGGCTGCTCACCTGGCCGGTGAGTTGCTGGATCGGTCTGGTGCTTGGCGGGCGCCGGGCTAATGCGCCCTCTGCCTGAGTTCTCACTCACCGGCCGTGAACTTTCGCCTTACTACCCCCTGTTGCTGATGACTGAAAACTGGGGACTCACTTCCCCCACGCTTCCGGGTTCACCAAGTTCGGTGGACGCTGGCCGGCCAGTGCTGTGAGCAGGTTTTCCGCAGCCAGCATGGCCATCGCCAGGCGAGTCTCGCCGGTGGCGGTGCCCATGTGCGGCGTCACCACCACGTTGGGCATGGCAAGCAGGGCGGGGTGAATCTGGGGCTCAAACTCGAAGACATCAAGGCCCGCGCCGGCAATACGTTTCGACTGGAGCGCCTCAACCAGCGCGGCTTCCTCCACCACTTTTCCGCGCGACGTGTTAATGAGAAATGCGGTGGGTTTCATCAAGGCGAGTTCGGTCGAGCTGATCAGGTGATGTGTATCGGGGGCGAGGGGAACGTGAATGCTCAGGAAATCGGCCTCGCGCAGAAGCATTTCGCGATCCACGTATTGCGCGCCAAGTTCCTGTTCCCGCTCCGGGGTGGGGCGGTCAACGGAATGATAGAGTATGCGCATGGAGAATCCACGGGCGCGGCGTGCCACAGCCTGGCCGATGCGTCCAAAGCCCAGGATGCCCAGCGTTTTGCTCACCAGATCGGTGCCCCACATGCATCCGAAAGCCCAGTGATGCCAATGGCCCTCGCGGACGTAGCGGTCAGCCTCCACCAAGCGACGCGCCACAGCAATGAGCAGCGCGAAGCTCAGGTCAGCCGTCGCCTCCGTGACCACGCCGGGCGTGTTGGTCACCAGAATGCCGCGGTGCGTGCAAGCCGCCACATCAATGATGTCGTATCCAACCGCTACGGCGGAGACCACGCGCAGGTGCGGCGCCTGCTCCAACACTTCCCCGCTCACCGGCGTGCTGGAAGTCACCAAGCCCTCGACTTCGCGGCAAGCCTCCACCATTTGCGCGGAGGGCAGGCGCACGTCCTCGGGGTTGACGGTTACTTCGCATCGCGTCGCAATCCGTTCGACTGCCGCGCGTGGCAGGGGGCGGGTAATGAAAACTTTTGGCAGGCTCAAGTGTTTCTCCCCAAATGGAATCGAAACAGACTTGATACCATAAGCCCGTGGGCAGGTCAATGACAGGAGCAGAACGAATCTGATATGCTAAAGAGTCAACAGGTTGCTAACGTGGGAAACCCCCATGAATAGACGCGGTTTCCACGAGGGAGCAATCCGGTTTCTCCGAAAGTCGGAAGGTCTCGCCGTAGCCGGACATATGAGATAGTTTTCATAGCGCGCATTCACACGCCGGGAGAATGTCGTCCGGAGAAACCGCTACAGAGGGTTGGATGCCTACCGAAATCCTTTTCATTTTGGCGCTGCACTCGATTGCCGCAGTCGTCTCCGCAGTCATGGCGTTTCGTGATGGGCTGGATTTATTGCAATCTCTCCGCTCGGGGGGACTCGGCTTTATTACCGGGCTCTTCGGGCTCATTAATCGCGCGCGAATGGATCCCCACCATTTGAATTATATGCATGTTGTGCAAGATGCCTTCGTTAATCTCGGCTTGGAAGCCTTTGCCCTTTACGGCATCCCCTACTTTTTGAAATGAGGCCATGCTGATCCCGCTACGCACCAAATGGGCACAGCTCGCAAGGGGCATCTCGATGATATTCGTTCATCCGAGGGCGTCGCACTTGTTTTCATGAAATCCGCAGGAAACGGGATGTTTCCGCAGAAAATCCTCGAGTTGCACCAGTGTGGAAGCTGCATCGGCGCCCCCCAACCCGAGCGTGGCGAGCGCTCCGGCAGCGTTGGCATGGCGCGCGGCGAGAGGGAGGGGTTGGCCTCGGCAAATGGCGGCGAGAAATCCCGCGGCAAAGCAATCGCCGGCCCCGGTGGTGTCCACAGGTTGCACGGCAAAGCCCGGCGAGTTGAACGAACCCTGGGGCGACTCAACGTAACAACCTGCCGGTCCCAGCTTGACCCTAACGGTCTTCACCCCCCATCCGCGCAGCCGCGCCGCAATCGCCGCGGGCTCAGATTCCCCGGTCAGTTGCCAGCCCTCCTCCCGGTTGGGGAAGATGTAATCCGTGTGTGCCAGAGCAGGCTGAACGGCCCTGAGCCATCGTCCGTGCACATCCCAGCAGATGTTCATAGAGGTCAGGCACCCCAACTCGCGAGCTCGCTGCAGCGCGGGCTGAAGGCCTGTTTCCTCAAAGGCGGGAAGGGCGAAGGCGCTGGCGTAATGGAATATACGAGCGCCCTCCACCTGTCCCCAATCGAGATGCTGTTCTTAGAAGAAGACGCTCACGCCGCGCAAGTGGAGGAAGCGGCGCTCGCCGCTAGTCTCTACCAGGACAATCGACGTGGAGGTCTTGGCGCCGGGGAGGGTTACCAGGCCCGCGTCGTCGACCCCTTCGGCGCGAACGCGGTCGCGTATGAACTGGCCAAAGCGATCTTCGCCGATGGCGGCGGCAACGCGGACCGACACCCCCAAGCGGGCCAGTGCGATTGCGGTGTTGATGCTATTGCCGCCGGGGCCGAGCGCGACGTCCTCAAGCGCCTGGCTCTTCCCCGACCGGGCAAGATGATCCACTGGCCGGGCCAGTACATCGGCCACGGCATTACCCACGCAAAATACTTGACAAGCTATCATAAGCTATTGTTGTCCCTCAAAGGCCGCGCGTGACGGTCAATATCTCATTGTGGATAAAGCACTAATGGGCGCCATTGCCCCGATCTTCTCCCGGCGGCTGATTATACCTGCCCGCGCCCATCTGACAAGGTGCGAATTTTCACATAGATCGGACATCGAATTGCTCGCATTATCTGCTTGCCCCCTTTTTGTCCTTTGGAATCAGTCTGTCATCGAAAAGGTGGGCGATTTTTCGACGCACCGGACTAGAAGTCCCTGATTTTCAAAGTCTTTACACGGAGTTTGCTTGACGTCAATTTTTTCTGCGTGCTATCATGCACCCCTATTGTAAAGTATCCTCAAGCTACCCTAGGACTTTATTCCCGAGATTGATTTTCGGAGAAGCCAAGTATACCCACTTTGGGAGTGTGAAAAGAAAGGTTCGGTCGGAGGAAATCCAATGCATGTTCTTACCATTGTCAGTCTAAGCGTAATCACATTAATTTTTTCTGATTTTGCCCAAAAAATGACGTCGAATCTCCTTTCGGGCATTTGGGCGCAACGCCGCTCGATTGCCAAAGTCTTCACGGCGGGTGCTGCCTTTCTGGTGATGGCGACGCCAGCGGCGTTTGCCGCAGATGGCAATGAGGCTGCGGGCGAAGCTAACCTGAAGCTTCCCGATCTTTCCTCGGTGCAGTTTATGGGCGTGGACGGGCACAAGCTGTTGATGGTCGGCATCCTCTTTTGCATTTTTGGGCTGCTGTTTGGAATGGTCATTTACAGCAACCTGAAGAACCTGCCGGTTCACCGCGCCATGGGCGAGATGTCCCAATTGATTTGGGAAACCTGCAAGACTTACCTGGTCACGCAAGGGAAGTTCCTGCTCTTGCTCTGGGTCTTCATTGCCGCCATCATCCTGGTCTATTTCAAGGTGCTGCTGGGATATCCGGCCCTGCGAGTGGGGATCATCCTCTTCTTCAGTCTGGTAGGCATCGCCGGCAGTTACGGGGTGGCGTGGTTCGGCATTCGTGTCAATACGTTTGCCAACTCGCGGACGGCGTTTGCCAGCCTGCGCGGCAAGGCCTATCCCATTTATCAGATTCCCCTCCGCGCCGGCATGAGCATCGGCATGATGCTGATCAGCGTCGAACTCCTGATGATGTTGATCATCCTTCTCTTTATCCCCGGCGACTATGCCGGCCCCTGTTTCATCGGATTCGCGATTGGCGAATCGCTGGGAGCGGCCGCGCTCCGCATCGCCGGCGGCATCTTTACGAAGATTGCCGACATCGGCTCCGACCTCATGAAGATCGTCTTCAAGATCAAGGAAGACGACGCGCGCAACCCCGGCGTAATAGCCGACTGCACGGGTGACAACGCGGGCGATTCCGTGGGACCCACCGCCGACGGCTTTGAAACCTACGGCGTGACGGGCGTGGCCTTGATCACCTTCATCCTGCTGGCGGTGAAGAACCCCACCGTGCAGGTGCAATTGCTGGTTTGGATTTTCGTGATGCGCGTCATCATGCTGGTGGCCAGCGCCCTGGCTTATTTCCTCAACGGCGCCATTGCCAAAGCGCGTTACGGCAACGCGGACCGGTTCAATTTCGAAGCCCCGCTTACTTCGCTGGTCTGGATCACCTCCTTCGTTTCCATTGCTCTCACCTACCTGACCTCGCGGCTGATTATTCCCAGCCTGCTGGGCGACGTCTCACTTTGGTGGAAGCTCGCCACCATCATCTCCTGCGGAACGTTGGCGGGTGCGCTGATTCCGGAGCTCGTCAAGATCTTCACCTCCACGGAATCGCGGCACGTGCGTGAGGTGGTAACCTCCGCCTCCGAAGGTGGCGCCTCGCTGGGGATTCTTTCCGGCTTCATTGCCGGAAATTTCTCCGCCTATTACCTGGGCCTGGCCATGGTGTTCCTGATGTCCGTCGGCTTCCTGGTCAGCAGATCGTTGCCCGCGGCGCTGATGCTGGCGCCGGCGGTTTTCGCCTTCGGCCTGGTGGCATTCGGCTTCCTGGGAATGGGACCGGTCACCATCGCCGTGGATTCTTACGGACCGGTAACGGACAATGCCCAGTCGATCTACGAACTTTCGTTGATTGAGCAAGTCCCCAACATCAAGGAAGAAATCAAAAAGGACTTCGGCTTTGAGCCAAACTTCGACCGCGCCAAGGACATGCTGGAAGAGGGCGATGGCGCGGGCAATACCTTTAAGGCCACGGCCAAGCCGGTGCTGATCGGCACCGCCGTGGTGGGCGCCACCACCATGATCTTCTCCATCATCATGGCGCTCACCCACGGCCTCGAGCCACAATATCTCCCCAATTTATCGCTGTTGCACGCACCCTTTTTCCTGGGGTTCGTCACGGGTGGCGCGGTGATTTTTTGGTTTGCCGGCGCTTCCACGCAAGCAGTCTCCACCGGGGCGTATCGCGCCGTGGAGTTCATCAAAGCCAACATCAAATTGGAAAGCAGCGAGAAGGCCTCCGTGTCAGACAGCAAGAAGGTGGTGGCCATCTGCACGCAGTACGCGCAGCGAGGCATGCTCAACATCTTCATCGGAGTATTCTTCGCCACGCTGGCCTTCGCCTTCCTGGAGCCGTTCTTCTTCATCGGCTACCTTATTTCCATCGCCGTCTTCGGCCTCTACGAAGCAATCTTCATGGCCAACGCGGGCGCCGCCTGGGACAACGCCAAGAAGATTGTGGAAGTGGAGTTGAAGCAGAAGGGCACGCCGTTGCACGACGCCACCGTGGTGGGCGATACGGTGGGCGACCCGTTCAAGGACACCTCTTCCGTGGCGCTCAACCCGGTCATCAAATTCACCACGCTTTTCGGCCTGCTGGCGGTGGAATTGGCCGTCAAGTTGACCGCCACCAACGGTTCCACGTTGACGCACATTCTGGCGGCGGTTTTCTTCGCCGTGTCGGTTTGCTTCGTCTATCGTTCGTTCTACGGAATGCGCATCGGCGGCGCCTGGCTGGGCGCAGCCGCTGAGGCCAACAACAAAAAGGCAGCCTAAACCCTCTGCGGGCACGCCGTTAAATCCCACGGCGTGCCCGCTACCTTCCCTTGCATTAACCCCATTTTGAATTTGCGCGGGCAGTATGGTGGCGCTTGCGCCGGGTGTAGCAGGCGCCATTCTTCACCCCTGTATGGTGAGCGTCAGAGAGGCAGGAAGTGAATTTGATTGACCCACTCTTCGGCTTCGGAAGCGAGCCAGATCAACAACAGTCAGGAATTGGATTTTCATGCGCGGGAAGTGAGCTCTCGGCGAGCGCGTTGCAGCCGTTCCCGCAGAGCGGGGGGAATGGAAGATTGATTCTTTCGGGCCTCTTCCCAGAGTCCTTCGGACTCGGCGAGATAGGCGTCAATCTTAGCCCGATCGGCAAGGTAGAAGGTGATGGCTCCATACACTTGCTCGAGCGACAACGTCGGAAACTCATCCGCGATGGTCTCTGGCGAGGCTCCATCCAGGAAGAGAAAGATGACCGATTCCAGGGATACCCGCGAACCCGTTACGTAGTAGCCACCGTCTCGATTTTCAACATATTCCCTTGCCATATACCCTCTCCCTTCTAAGGTATGATGATAGCATGCCGCCAGCCGACCGAACCAACGCTCTTTCTCTCGGTCGTCCCCCGCGTCCCGTTTTCCCTGTCTTCCTCTTCTTGAATCTTGAATTTTGAATCTCGAATCCTACTCCTCGGCCCTAACCCCCAACCCCTACTCCCTGCTTTTCCCCCTTGCATCCCCCGTTAATAAGTTGTTTAATGCCGTCATCTTTTCGCCAGCCCGGAAACCCCTGGGAGGTTAGGCGTCGTGAATAACGCGCCATGAGGACTCGGGAAATGGGGGACCTTCAATGAAATACAAATGCCCACTATGCGGAAGCCTCCTCACTGAAGCCCACTACCACAGGGTCATCAAACTTAAGGAAAGAACAGAAAAGGTCCAAAAGGGAGAGCTAGACCGGCTGATGAAGAGGGCATCAGCCGCGAACGCGTTGGCCGCTGCGGCGAAAAAGAAAGAGCAGGAAGTCCGAGCCAAGAGCAAGCAGGACGTGGAGGCCGCCAAGAAACAGGGCACCCTTGCGGAGCGGAAGAAATACGAGATTAGAGATAAACGCCTAATGGCGAGGATTAAGAAGCTGGAAGAAGAGAAGAAGATGCTGCTGAAGGACACATCTCCCCAGGAGATTGGGCTTGCGGATGAGGGGGTTCTCGTCAAGAGGCTCCAAAGGGAATTCCCTGATGATGTGATCCAACACACGGGAAAAGGTGGAGATGTTCTCCATTATGTGAAATTTGATGGTGCCGATGCTGGCTGCATCGTTTATGAGTGTAAGCACACGGACCGTATCTCCCACGACCATATTGCTCAGACCGCCCTTGCTAAGAAGACAAGGCAGGCAAACTATGGAATCCTAGTCACCACCGGAAAGCGAAAGGGATTCTCAGGACTAGATCAGGATTTGGGAATATTCCTTGTTGTTCAAGCCGGCGTTCTTACGCTCGCCAGGATTTGCAGGGATAGTCTCATTACAATGGCAAAGCAGCGGCTTGATGCAATTGCAAAAGCCGCAGCAGCAAAGCGGCTGATGGACTACGTGACGAGTCCCATGTGCAAGACCCCGTTGGAGGAGGCCATTTCGCACACCGTGCATGCTGAGAGGAGTCTGGTGAAGGAAGTCAAGCAACACATGGGCGTCTGGAGAGAGAGACATGAACTCTATCAAACCATTCACTACGACATCTCGCATGTTCAGAAGAATATTGAGCGCGTCTTGAGTGGGGATGAGCCTCTGAAACTTCAAAAGCCCAAATTCGAGCCATTAGCACTTCCGATCAAATCGGAAGTCACCGCTTAGAAATGCTGGAATCACCAGTGTCCTGTGGAGAGGGAAATGAATACGCCGATCGTGATTCCCGCAATCGTAGCGCTGACCTCTCTGATTGCATCTCATCAGTTTGCGGCCTGGAGAGACCGCGAGAACAAGCGACGTGAACATCGGGTCAATTACCTCATACAGGCATTCCGCTCTTTATCGAAAGCGAACCACCATCCGAAACTATACGAGATTGCGGACGAAGTTGAACAGGCTCTGTCCGATATCCAATTCCTGGGAAACAAGGAACAGATCCTTGCTGCCCAACAATTTGCGAGTCAACTCGGCACAAACCAAACGGCTGATCTTGATCCAGTTCTCTTCTCTTTAAGGAGGGAACTCCGTAAAGAGCTTGGCCGGGAGGCATATTCTGGGAAAATGATCTGGCTGAGAATAGGCAGGAAGGAATAGCGAGACCCAACCACGGTTTCCGACTGAAGCAGCGTCCCCCTGCCCGAGGATATAGCGCGGCCACCCGTTCTTGGGGTCTGCGGTTCTCCTTAAGGGGAAGCAGCAGGCCTCAATCCCCGACGTCTGCGCAACCCGCGATTTAACGGCGATGCGGTGACCGGCCAGAATTGTCTCAGCATGGAACCGCATGGAAGCGGTGTCAGGCCTGTCGGCCAAGAAAGGACCAACCAGAATGAAAGCACAAGGATCAATCTGTCGAATCGGAGTGTTCTACGACGGCTCCTTCTTCTCCCATGCGCAGCGGTACTTCTACCACGACCGGAAGATGGGATGGCTAAGCTTCCACCCATTACATGCCTTCCTTGAGCACTTCATTAGCACGAAGGAACAAGACTTTGCCAGCTACAAAGTTGTCTACGCTGCCTGGCACCAGGGCCTTTTCTCGTCAAAGGACGCGACAGAGGAGCAACTCCGCTTTGAGCGGAACCGTTACCATGACCTTCTCCACGCCGGAGTTGAACCCAAGTATCTGCCCATGTCGCAGAGCCAAGGAGAAAAGGGAACGGATGTTGCCTTGGCCGTCGATGCCCTCCAAACCGGACTTGACGGGAAGATTGACGTCGCAGTCCTCGTCACGGGCGACGGGGATTTCGTCCCCCTCGTTCGGACTTTGAACAAACATGGCATCCGTGTCCTGGCCGTATACTTCGACTTCACGGATAAGAACGGAAGGAAGTGCTTCATCAACGAGCGGTTGCTCAATTCCTGCAACTACTCCGTGGACATCTCAGCACTCGACAAGGATCGGGAATTCAAGAGTTCAGTCAAGAGCCTGTTCCGGAGTCAAAGCGAGTGGAAGAACAAGAAAGAAGATTCCCAACCAAGGGATGCAACAGCGTAGCGCCAGGCTGGTGGAAGGCCAACGCTCGCAGACACCATAAGCCGATGCGCAACTCAGGATTGGCGCGGAGTGATAACCCTACGCTGCGAAGGTGCGCGATTCTCCCAAAGCCACAGACCGGTCTGTGCCAGCCCGCCGTGGCCGAGATTGCCGGGGTGGTCGGAGCAGTGCGTTGATCTACGTCGAACCCTCAAGGAGGATTACTATGGTAGACGAGCCAGATAAGGGCCAAGAGAATCAACTAACCAATATGGTAGTCGTTCCCAATAAAGACATAAGGAAAGTACGGCCTGCCGTTCTTATTCCGAACAAGGAAGGGGACGGGGCTGCTCTTGAGGAGAGAAGCGAATCGGTAACATACCCCAGCCAACAAAACGCAACGACGAGCAAGGAATAGGGGAGGCGAGGTCCCTCCTGACCGAAAGCCGCAGACCCCCATTGCAGAGGTTTGCCCCTTTCCCCTGGATCAATATAATTATTGCGGCACATATGTGAATAAGAGGAGGCAAAATGTTGTCACAGTGGGACAAATTGCAAATGAGCACAAAAATTTCGAAGATACTGAATGTGCAATCTCATAATCCCCGCCACCATTTTGGAAGGCCATTTTTGACTCCCTACCAAATTGCAATCAGGTTTCAAAAACAATTCGCAAGCGACGTTGCTACAATAGGAAAGCCTATTGGCGGCAAGGGGGCTGGTCAACAGGATTCTCTTGCACAGTACATCGCCCTTGAACTTTCCAAGCGCATCCGCGATCGTCGAGTTACCAACATAGAAGGACGTTTTCTTTTTCGAGGAAATCTCCATACTCTTAATTATGAGGTTGGTGGCGATATTATTGAATCATCTTCTATGCAAGCATTCGACCTGTCTATGTTTAGGCTCTCGGATGGTTAAAATGCAAATTGGGCTAGTAGCCGCAGTCAGCGTAGTTCTGACTGTGGGTTCTTCCCTTGATGGCGAACGCGCAGCCTGCGGGAAAAGCTCCCTACGAGCCCGGTTCGGAAAGCGGAGAAAACCTATGGTGTCGATGCGGCACCATAACAACGTTGTCGCGGATTTCGAACCGTTGGTGAAATTGCTTCTCCCCAGAAAAACCCTGACCGTGGCTAGGGTGCTGTCCTAGTTTGGGCGTACCGCCGCCATCTTGGCGGCTCCGGTGCCGGCTGGAAGCCGGCGTTACGACCCCAGTACCGTGGGTACCCACTCCTTGTGTTTTGCTTGCCAGAAATGTTAACGTTAAGCACGCCAGCGCCGATAATCAATAGGAGGGGAGAGACTCCCATGGCAGGAACAGGTGCCGAACGCCAAATCTCACCTCGAATCGAACGCCGGAGAAAGATGGCAATGACAGGAACCGTGGCCACGACCCAGGTTTTTATAAGCTACGCTCGCGCCGACGAGGATTTCGCCAAGGCTCTTTCGTCACAGTTGACCAAACAAGGGCTCTCGGTTTGGAACGCGGACGACGAAGTCCTGCCCGGAGACAACATTTGGCTTCAAATTGGAGAGGCTCTCAGGAAGTCAAGAGCCATGGTCGTCCTGGTCTCACCGGATTCCATGCGCTCGGAGTACGTGCGTCATGAAATTGAATATGCCTTGGGTGACCCCAATTATGAAGGCCGCGTATTTCCTGTTCAGGTTCGGCCCACCGAGGACATTCCCTGGATACTTCGAAGATTCAAGAGTTTCGATGCCCGACAGAGCGCGGCGAAGGTCAGCGAGTCGATCGCGAACGCTCTGAAACAGCCCGCATGAGCCAATCGTGACAGCTTCCTCGCCAAAGTCAAAGCGAGAAGTCTTTCTTTCCCATTCGAGCCAGGACCGCAGTTTTGTCGTCCGGCTGGCGCGAACGCTAAAGCAGCACAAGATCAGGTATTGGTATAGCGCGAGTCATATCGCCGGCGCCAAGCAATGGCACGACGAGATTGGCCGCGCTCTGGCCCGATGTGAGTGGTTCCTCCTCGTGTTGACGCCTAACTCCGTTCGCTCTGCCTGGGTAAAACGAGAGTTATTGTTCGCGCTCAATCAAGATCGCTATAACGAAAGAATCATTCCGGTTCTCCGCAAGCCTTGCGATTACGCTCGTCTATCCTGGACGCTCGCTGAATTTCAGTTCGTGGACTTCACGGGAAACTTTGATTTGGGGTGCCGGCAGCTCCTCAGGATCTGGGAACTGGAACATAAGCCTCCAACTCGCCAGCTGCGACACAAGGCGAAGAGTAAATGAGTAGGGACGAATGCGTTAGGTTTCCTTTCTCGCCATGCTACATTCGCTCAATTTGCGCAGTAAGAACCGCGGACCCCAAATGCGGGGGTCCGCGTTACGAACTCCTGCTGAGCCCGGTTCGGAAAGCGGAGAAAACCTATGGTGTCGATGCGGTACCATGACAACGTTGTCGCGGATTTCGAACAGTTGGTGAAATTGCTCCCCCCCAGCGCGGTTGCGTCCCCGCTGCGTTCCACGGTGCCCTTGGTTGACTTTTGGCGGACGCAGGAGCCGCGCCTGACTCAGCTCAGCGCGGCGATCGGAGTGGCGCTGCTCCCGCCAGTAGAGCTGTGCTTCGAGTTTCCAGTTCGCGTTCAGCGTGGACGTGGCAAGGCCTCGTTCACGGACCTCATGATCACGGCGGAGTCGGCCGTGGTGGCGATCGAGGCAAAATTCACCGAACCCCCCTCTGAAACCGTGGGGGCTTGGCTTGGAGACCCGCCGCAGGCGAATCGAAGCGAGGTGCTGGAGGGGTGGCTGGGCCTGATTCGAAATACCACGGGCACTTCGCTGCGCCCTGTTCACGTCATGGACCTTCCGTATCAATTGATCCATCGTACGGCTTCTCTATGCTCTGTTTCGGCGCCCATTCGCGCGGCCGTTTATCAGGTCTTTGGCGACCGTATGCTCGACTATTACGCAAACAACCTGTCGGAATTGTGGCGGCGGCTCGGCAGGACCGCAGCCATCCGGTTCCACGTTCTCAGTTGCCCCCTGAGCTCGCTCCCGGCACATGAGGGCCTTGTGAATCGATGGAAGCAGCGAGACCGTCACGTCGGAGAGGCGGTCCGGGCCGCACTGCTGACCGGTCCGCTTTTCGCATTCGGAGAGCCCGTGAGCCAACCCCTGCCGGGGTAGCAACCGGGCTGTTGGCCGACAAATTCTGTCGTCGGGATTTCCACTCTGTGTCCCTCATTCTTCAGGGCATTTAAACGGTAAGCGCACAACTTCTCTATTTTCAGGCGGTCGGAAACAATGCAGGAATGACGCGTTGGCATTTCAAATGCCCACCACCACGCCATCACGAGTTCATGACAATGGGCGCGCCGGGCGCTTGCCCTGAATCTCGACTCGCCGTTGCATTGATGGGCGGTCAGGAGTATCTTTTGATTAACGGGCTGTGGGTCATGAAAATCCCTATTAATATGTCGCGATTGCCGCAGGGGGAGCCCATCACAATTCTGTTGCAGGAGTTCGCCTCCGGCGACAAGAGCGCACTCGACCGTCTGGTGCCGCTGATCTATCCCGAACTGCGACGCCTGGCGCGCAGCTACATGCGCAACGAGCGTCCCGGCCATACGCTGCAACCGACCGCCCTGGTTCACGAGGCCTATGCCCGGCTGGCCAAGCAAAAGCACCCCGATTATCACAGCCGTGCGCACTTCATGGGGGTAGCGGCGCAAGTGATGCGCCAGATCCTGATTGACCACGCGCGCACTCGCGATGCGGAGAAGCGTGGGGGTGGGGTGGAAAAGCTGTCCCTGGGAGTGGCCGCCGACGTGCCCGCCGGTCAGCCGACAACGATCCTCGCCATTGACGAGGCATTGGATCGATTGGCGCAGAATGATTCCCTGAAAGCGCGGCTGATTGAGATGCGCTTCTTCGGAGGGATGACCGCCGAGGAGTCTGCCGAGGTTTTGAAACTACCCGTCACCGAGGTGCGGCGTCATCTCCGCGTGGCCCAGGCATGGTTGCAGCGGGAACTGGATCAGACCGCCCCCCCGGACGAAAAAATCTGACGCGGGTTGCAAATTTCTCCCAACTTTTTCGCCTT
>Ga0326728_10008125_pt1 | contig 26341 bp, 20 predicted proteins | sample MB3enrmetagenome_FD_207602 | JGI IMG/M metagenome (GOLD analysis project Ga0326728, IMG submission 207602) | Lab enriched peat soil microbial communities from McLean, Ithaca, NY, United States - MB31MN | ecosystem: Environmental > Terrestrial > Soil > Wetlands > Peat | place: USA: New York... | reverse complement strand
TGCGGGTCCGCAAGTCGGCTTAAGGCGTCCGGGTCTGCATCCACCCAAATTCGTTCGCGGCCGCTATACCGCTCCACCAGAGTCCGTAGCAATCGACGCTTGTATTCCAGTGGCAAGCGGCTCGGATCTCCATACCTCAGATGAAGACCAGGTGCAGCCTCAAGCACCCAGTGCCGAATCTCGTTGCTCCAGTCCTCCTCACCGTACGACAACCACGCTACGACAGGAGCTAAGGCGGGACGAATCAAAGGACGACTTCCCACTTGCGCGACCAACAGGTTTTCAAGTTCTGTGATCGGACAGGCTTCCCGCATTCGTTTGGCGATCCATTGCGCGGCTAGGTATTCGGCTATTCGTCGATGATGGAAACGAATGGACCCGTAGCTGAAACCCTTCACATCAATCACACCTCGGGCACGCGCGAACCTCTCTACACGAGTACGGTCCAGCGGCACGAGTTGCACGACGAGAGGTGACTCATCCAGCTCACTGTCGGACAGATCAACGAAGGATGCTGTCGCGCTCACCTTTGGAGGATTGGGAAATCGAGTTCGTAGCTCAAAGGCGTCGCTCTGAGGTCGCCAGTCACTAATTCGGGAGCTTATGAATATCTGAGCGAGAGAGATACCTCTTGCACCGACGCCTTCTTTGAACCGGTCAAGGGCTGTTTCGAAATCTGCTAACCCACGAAACTTCGCTTCGTCTACAGAGTCGAGAAAGAAAAAGCCCGAGTTGGGTCCTCGGAGCCAAGTCCGTAATTTTTGCGCATCGTCGATCCCCAAGACTGATTCCAGCGGCGCGGCCGCAAGCCGATCCAGCCGTATGAAGAAAGCAGCCTTGCCTTCTGATCCGAGGATTTTGGCACGTTCCTGGAACTCCCACGTCTTTCCACTTCCCGGTTCGCCGAGCACGACAACAAGTCGTCGCTCAAGGAGATTCTCCCAACCGAGGCCGGAATCAAAACCCAACGAGATCGCGGTGTAGCTATCCAGCGCAGCATCTTCTGTCTTCTTGTTCGGGTCTAACTCTCTGAAACGCCGATCGAGCTCGATGTAACCTCGCTCGTTGCTCATTGTGGCGCTGCTGGGTTTGTCAATTGCTGTTCGGTATCGCGCCATGAAACGCCTCGCCGGACGATGACATCTTAACAAAAACGCATGGCGTCCGGCAAGCGCGGCTCACGGCCCATGGCGCACCGCTTCGGCGAGCTTTTTCATCGCCGTTTCTTCGCCCAGGACCAGCATGTTGTCGAAGTACTGAACCATTTCCGATTCAGTAGCCAGATCAATGATGTCGCGCTGGATGTCAGCGACCAATTGCTGCAGGTCCTGGCGCCGCCCCTGCAATTGTTCCATGTGTTGCGCGAGTTGCAGATCGGCGTCAGCACGTGCCGTCGTTGCGGCGCTTTCGACGTGCTGCCCGGCCAATTCCGTCACGATGAACGTGGCACCTTGCTGCATTGACCTGGCGGCGGTCAACAAGACGGGAGCGAGGGCGGGATCGACAGGCCGTTGGGCAAGTTCAAGCGTCATGGTGAGAACGTACCGGTCGATGTTGAGGACGCCGATTCGCCGCGCGGAATACGGCGAGTAGCCCGCCGCGATCAAGAGCGCAATTCGCGCACGAGCGGCTTCCGCTCCGTAGTCACGAAATCGTGTTGCCAACCTGGGCGGCTTGACCGCTTCCAGAGATTGATTTTGCTGTCGCAGCACCCACATTTCCAGCAGCCACGACACGAGGTTGTCGGCGTCCTGTTTCTCGCAGGATCGCGCCCATTGCAGGGCCAGCCCGAACTCACGCTTCTGAGCGGCGGCGCAGGCATACCGAACTGCGATCTCCGTATTCGTCCCGCTGGCCTGCAGGGCCGATTCAAACATCGCGCGCTTCTTTGGCCAGTCCCCCAGCAACTCGGCTGCGCCCCAAAGCATTTGGGAATCCTGCGCCTTCTCCTGGGCCGCGCGCAGGAGCGAGTCTGCAGAAGGAGCGCCGATCGCAAGCGATTCTGCCGTCGTCAACTGACTGCTCGTTCGTCGCTCGCGATCAGCGCGACGGAAATCATCGAACGTCGGGAGCGCGGCGGCGAGGACGACGAGGAGAAAGAAGTTCATCAATCCACCTCATGAATACCACGACGGACGGCGGGCAACCTTTCAGGCCTGCCCGCCCTACAATTCATCGCCGACGGCGTTGTAGGGCGCGAACGCCCGCAGGGTTTCGCGCCGCACGCAGAGGGATTTATGGGATGGATTCTCATGATTGCGTCGCGCGTGAAAACCGTTCAACCCGCGAGAGTTTGTCGTTGGGCAATCAGGAGATCCTTGATGCGCGTTGGCGCCGGCACCCCGGGGATGCCTTCCGCCGCGTCCACGGTCGCTGCGGTTGAGATGGTGAGATCGCCAATCCCGACCAGCCGTTCCAGAATCGTCTGATCGACGTCGATGGAACGGATGTCTTTGATGAAGAATTCGCGGTGTTCCTTGGTGAACAGGCCGCGCTCCAACGCCACGCGGTCTGAGTAAACGCGCAAGACCAGCGAGTGGCGCCGATAGATCGCCACCAGCAACGGGATCACCAGCCACGCGAACACGAGATGCCAGAAAAACTTCCACCACGATGGCCGCACTTCCATGAGCAGTTGGTTCGCCTGGGCCGGCGCGACTGTCATCGAGCCCTCGCTGAGGCGTTCGGCGACGGGATAACCGCAGGAGGGGCATGACTTCGCCTCGCTGGAGACCTGCCGCTTGCAGTCGGGACATTGAATCAACGCCATGATCGCTCCTTCGCCACCGGGATTCTCTCGGCTTTGCGGGTGGCCGGCGGCACTGTATATTGGCGCGCCGATGACTGTCAAAATTGATTTGGCCAAGAAAACCATCTCGCTAGGCGTTGGCGATCTCGTGGCGGAGCCAACGGTGAGCGCGGGGCGCGTCGCCGGTCTGCGGATGTGGACACGGTTCGCGTTAGGGCGCGAGGCACACGTGAAGCACCAGCGGGCACAAGCAGAGTTGCACGAAGGTTACGCGCAAGAGATTTTCGTCCGCTACACCGGCGTTGTGGACAAATTCAAAGTGACGATCCAAGGCCGCATCGACGGTGTCTACCGCCCACTTGTCCATGAAAACGGGCACGGCGGCCAGTGGGTGATCGAGGAAATCAAGTCGGTCGTGCTGCCGGCTCTGGTTTTCGTCGCGCTGGATGCCCATTCGCATCCGCATTATGTGGAGCAGTTGCGGTTGTACTGCTTTTTCGTCGAACAAGAAGGGAAGCGCGAGGGAACTGGCGCGGCGGTGGCAGGCAAGCTGGTGTACGTTAACGTCGCCGACGGAACGAGCAAAGACATCGACATCCACGGTCCGTTCGACGATTGCGAGAAGCTGATTGCCGAGCGTGTGCGCGCACTCATCGGCAACGCATACGAACAAGAACGCCGGTGCGAACAGCGCCGCAAACGGACGACGGAGTTGCACTTCCCGCATGACAAGCCGCGCAAATACCAGGACCAGATGATTGCCGCCGTCGAAAGGGCGCTGGCTGAAGGGCGGCACCTGATGGTTTCCGCACCATCGGGCATAGGCAAAACGGCGGCAGCTTTGTATCCGACGGTGAAGTACGCGTTGGCCAACGACATGCGTGTGTTCTTCATTACCGCGAAGAACACGCAGCAGCAAATCGTCGCCGAAACGCTGCCACGGCTGGTTGCTCCGACCGCAGTGATGTTTCGGGCGCGTGAGCAAATGTGCATCAACGACGTGTACGCCTGCCGCGAAGAGTTCTGCCAGCATTTGCGCGATTTCACCGCCAAGCTGGAGGTGACGCGCACCATCGAGCGGTTGTTGGACCAACGGCTGGTCATGCCGGAAGCGATGATCGAGGCGGGGCGGCAGGCCTGCCTCTGTCCGTTTGAATTGGCTCTGCTTGAGGCCGAACTAACGGACGTGATCGTCTGTGATTACAACTACGTGTTCGACCCGCAGGTTTATTTCCGACGGTTCTTCCAAGACGCGGCCTATGCCAACGCGATTCTCATCGTTGACGAAGCGCACAATCTTTTGGAACGGGCGATGGATTACTACTCGCCGAGCCTGCGCCGGCGGCGGATTTCCGAGTTGATGGACGACTTGAAACACGTCGAACCGGCGCTGGCGAAAGAACTGAAACAGTTTCTAAAGGAGTTGGAACGGTTTTTCGCCAACGTCGCTGGCCAGCGAGCGAACGCGGAAAAGTTTCTCATGGATTCTCCCCGCGCCTTCTTCGACGGACTGAAACCGGTGTTCAATCGCCTGACCGTCCGCTATTTGCTGGACAAGATCAGCCGTGGCCGGGCAATTCCTGACGATCCCGTGGAGGAGTTTTTCTCGGATTTCGGTCAATTCTGCGGGGTGTTGGCGATGGAAGGTGACGAGTTTTCTTATGTTTTCGACGCCACCGAAGGCCAATCGATCAAGATCGTCTGCAAAGACCCGTCGCGCCAACTGGCGGAGCGCCTCGCAGGTTTCCACAGCGTCGTCGCCATGTCGGCGACGCTCGCGCCGATGGAATTTTACTGTCAGATGCTGGGCTTCGATCCGGATCGCACGGATCAGTCAACATTGCCTTCTCCATTCCCCCGCGAGAACCGCAGGATCATCGTCGTGCCCACGGTCTCGACGACGTTTCGCCAGCGCGCGGCTGGTTACGGCAAGATCGCCAACATCATCGCGACGACGGCTCAAGCCCGACGGGGCAATTACATGGCACTGTTCCCAAGTTATGAATTCATGCGAGCAGTAGCCGAGAGGCTGCCTCAATGCGGTTGGGATTTGAAGGTGCAGCAGTCGCGGATGACGGAAGTTCAGAGGCAAGAACTTTTGAAATCGCTGGACCAACCTGATCCGCCCAAATTGGTGCTGGCCGTGCAAGGCGGGCTGTTCGCGGAGGGGGTGGATTACCCGGGCGAGTCGCTTTCGGGGGTGATCGTCGTCAGCCCGGCACTGCCGCTGGTCAGCTTCGAGCGCGAACTGATGCGACAGTATTACGAAGAACATTATGGAAAAGGTTTTGAATTCGCTTATCTTTATCCAGGCATGAATCGGGTGATCCAGTCGGTCGGACGACTGATACGGACGGAAACCGATTGCGGAGTGGCGGTATTGGTTTGCCAACGTTTTACGCAGCCGCAGTATTCAACGCTGTTCCCCGCCGACTGGTCAGATGAGGCAGAGGCAGGACTGTACCATGTGGATTTGGCGGACGAATTGCGGCGGTTCTGGCGGAAAGTCGATGGAAATCGATGCGATTAAACCACTTTACAATCTGAAACGGCAGATTATAATCTTGGAGATTCTTAGGAAGGGGGAAAGGCCAGAACGTTCATGATTCAAGCACAGGAAGATTATGCTCTAGACATGCGTGCTCGCTTGAGGACGGCTATTCAGGCTGCCCAAGACTGGCTGCTTGACCAAAAAGCGACCGACGGCCATTGGTGTGCCGAGTTGGAGGGTGATACGATTCTTGAGTCGGAGTATTTGATCTACCTCCATTTCACCGACAAGCTTGATCGCCTCAAGATCTTCAAGGCCGCCAACTACATCCGTTCCAAACTCCTTCCCGACGGCGGTGTCTCGACTTATCCCGGTGGCCCCATGGATTTGAGCGGCTCGGTCAAGGCTTATCTGGCGCTTAAGATAGCCAGCGACTCCGTCAACTCCGATCACATGATTGAGACGCGCCAAGCTATCCTGAGTGCAGGCGGCGTGACAAGATGCAACACGTTCACCAAGATTTACCTCGCGATGATCGGCTTGTATCCATGGGATGGTTGCCCCGCAATTCCGCCCGAACTGATTCTGCTACCCAAGTGGTTCAGCTTCAGTATCTACAATATGTCGGCTTGGTCGCGAGCGATGCTGGTGCCGTTGTCGATCATCCGATCAAAGGAGCCGGTCAAAGCTCTTCCGGCTCAATGGCACATCGACGAGCTTTGGGTAGGAGGGCGCGAACATGCTGATGTCCGCCTGCCCCGCGATGCTGAGCCGTTCACCTGGCACAACTTCTTTTTGGTCGTCGACAAGATCCTGAAATTCGTTCACCGTCACTACCCCCTCAAGTCTTTGCGCCGACATGCGTTGCGCACGGCGGAGCGTTGGGTAATCGAACACGGTCGCACTCCCGGCGGACTCGGCGCAATTTTCCCCGCGATGGCCAATTATGTAATGTCATTGCGGACGTTGGGGTACACGAACGAAAGCTATCTCGTCGCCCACGGGATTCGCGAGATGGAGAAGTTGGAAATCGAAGCAGACGACACCTTGCGGCTTCAGCCATGTTTCTCACCCGTTTGGGACACGGCTCTCAGCGTCAACGCGTTAAATGAGTCCGGCCTGCGCGCTGATCATCCGTCGCTGCAGGCCGCAATACGGTGGTTGCTTGACAAGGAAGTGCATCGCCCCGGCGACTGGCGCGTCAAACACTCCCAAAGCCATCGTTACACCGAGCCGAACAAACCCGTCGGCGCGTGGTTCTTCGAATACCACAACGAGTTTTATCCCGATGTCGACGATACGCTCATGGTGTTGATGGCGCTGAATCGCGTGCAGGCCGACTTCGACCGCGAGAAGTCGGCCGCCATCCGCCGCGGGATTCGCTGGGTGCTTGGCATGCAAGGGCGCGATGGCGGCTGGGCCAGCTTTGACAAAGACAATGACAAGTGGCTGTTCACGCAGGTGCCGTTTGCCGACCACAATGCGATGATCGATCCGAGCACGGCCGATATCACGGCACGGGCGTTGGAATGCCTGAGTCATTTCGGGTTTACTTGGGAAGACGAATGTGTTCAAGACGCGATCACCTTCCTGAAACGCGACCAGTGCCCCGACGGATCGTGGTTCGGGCGCTGGGGCAACAACTACATTTATGGCACGTGGCAGGTTCTTCGCGGGCTGCGCACGATCGGCGAAGACATGCGCCTGCCCTATGTCCGTCGCGCCGTGGCTTGGCTCAAATCGGCTCAAAACGACGACGGGGGCTGGGGTGAAACCCTGCGCAGCTACGATGACCCGCAGTTTAAGGGCACCGGCGAAAGCACCGCGTCGCAGACGGCGTGGGCAGTTATGGGACTGATTTCGGCGGGCGAAGTGAATGCTCCCGAAGTGGCGCGCGGGATCGAATACTTGTTAAGCACGCAGAACGTGGAAGGCTCGTGGGATGAAGAATCTTTCACGGGCACCGGGTTTCCGCGCGTGTTTTATCTGCGCTACCACGATTACCGGCATTACTTCCCGCTGATGGCGCTCGGGATGCACTCCCGCCACACGGTGCGCGGATTCCCGCCGGTGCCTCGGAAACACCAGAAGTCGCGCGCGATCAAAATGTTTTTCAGACAACCTCGGATCCTGCGAAAAGTGGCACGCATGCGCGCCTTGGCGCAATTGAATGAAATCTAACACAACGAGCTGAGGATAAGTTTTCACATGAGATTCCCCTTGGCACTTTCCATAAAAATGGCCAAGCACATCATCGTCAACAGAATCAAGAAGACGGACAAGTTCGCGCTGGTGCTGCAACTGGAGCCGTTGCACACCTGCAACCTGACCTGCACGGGCTGTGGCCGCATCCGCGAATATTCCACCTCGCTCAAGGACATGATGAGTTTGGAAGATTGCCTCGGTGCCGCGCTGGAATGCAACGCGCCGATGGTCTCAATCTGCGGCGGCGAACCGACGATTTACCCGAAGATCGAGGAGTTGGTCGCCGGCTTGCTCAACCAGTGCCGCATTGTTTACATTTGCACAAACGGCATGTTCATGCGCAAGAAGATGCGCGAGTACCTCGCCCGCACGTATTGCGCGAAGGTCGAGCGAAAGCTGAGTGGATTACTTGCCAAGAAGCTTATCACCGAGAAGGAAGTCGCCGAAATCCGCAAAGGCAAGCAGGACGGTCGGCCGCCCATTGCGCCCAGCAAATGGTTGTACTGGAACGTTCACGTGGATGGCCTCGAATACGTTCACGACCTCATCGTCGAGCGGGAAGGTGTGTTCAAGGAGTGCATCGAAGCGATCAAGATGGCCAAGATCCTCGGTTTTCAGGTCGCCACGAACGCCACCGTTTATAAGGAAACGGACATGGACGAGACCGAGAAGATGTTCGATTTCCTGTCGAACCTCGGCGTGGACGGCCACACGATCAGCCCCGGTTACGAATACGATGCCGCCAAGAAAGACATGATCAAGCGGTTGGGTAAAAAACCAGAAGATTTCTTCCTCACTCGCAAACTCACGCAGGAGAAATTTGCCAAGATCGTTGAGTGGGGACAGAAATACACGCTGTTCGGTTCGCCGATATATCTGGAATTCCTCGCCGGCAAACGCGATCTGCATTGCACCGCTTGGGCAATCCCCACGCGCAACGTCAAAGGCTGGAAAGCTCCGTGCTACCTCATGACCGACGGCCATTACGAGCGTTACCAAGAGATGCTCGAAAAGGTTGACTGGGACAAGTACGGCGTCTGGAATGGCGTCGCCCGCGATCCGCGCTGCGAAAACTGCATGATGCATTGCGGCTACGAGCCGACTCCGTCGCTCGGCATCGACAAACAGCCCGGCGACACGTGGAAACTCATCAAGTACAACTTCGGCCCGAAGCCCTGGCCCGTTACGGATGCGTCGCACGTTGATGCCTACAACGGCGTGAGCACCGGTCGCGGCCACCTGACCGGCAAACGAGATTCGGTGCAAGCCAACGTCGCGCAAGTGCTGGCCGCGCGCGAGGTTGTCGCTGTAGTGGCGGCACAAAGCGGTAACAACGCTAATCACTGCACTGATAACGAATGACGAGATCCTAATGACCGGAATTCACCGGAAAACTCCTGTTAATTGTTACCCTGAGCGAAGCGAAGGGTCTCAGTCGTTCGGGAAACAGTGGGAACACCAGAGATTCTTCGCTGCGCTCAGAATGACAGGCCTTCGGGAATGGGTTTCCTGATAGGCGCCAGTCATCTCACCCCCATGATCGCCATCCTCGTCGCCGTCCGTCAGGAATTGCGCCCGATCCTCAAGCGTGCCGAGGCGAACCATGTCGTGCGGCAAACGCACCTGGATTTCCACGAAGGCACTCTCAGCGGTCAGCCTGTGGCTCTGCTCGCGTTGGGCGTCGGCAAGGAATGCGCTCGCATTGCCGCCGAGACAACCATCCGCTGCTATCGTCCCGACCTCGTCATCAGCGCGGGATTCGGCGGCGGGCTTCAAGATACGGTGCGCGACAGCGACATCGTGATCGGCACCGAAGTCCTCGAACTCGTTGGCGACGACGGCAACCAAGTGCGCTGGCAATCTGTGCATCAATTGTCGCGTCACAGGGATCTGAACATCACTGACGACGGTCTCCGCGTCCACTACGGAAAAATCCTGACCGTCGAGGAGATGATTTTGAAATCCGCCAACAAGAAACGGCTCGGCAAGGCGACAGGAGCGCTGGCAGTCGATAATGAGACCAGTGCCGTGGCGACCGTGGCCGCGGCGCACGACACCGACTTCATGGCGATTCGCTGCATCACCGACAACGACCACGAGGATTTGCCAGGGGAGTTCAACGATTTCTTCATTCTGGGACAACTGCAGGCCACGCGTATCATTTCTGCCTGCGCACAACGGCCCAAGGTCGTCTGGGACCTGGCGCGCCTCGGGTATCGGGCGAAGCATTCGGGAAGGAATCTCGCGCGCTTCCTCGAAACAGCCGTCGGACAATTACACTTTCCAGCCCTTGCGCCGCGCGGTTTCTAGGAGCGCGGGCAGCAACGCGAGCGCGGCGATCAGGCAGGCGCCGATGCCGATCGTCATCAGCAAGCCAAGGCTGCGGATTCCCCGGTGGGCGCCGACCAGCAGGCTGCCGAAGGCGACAATCGTCATGAGCGCACTGAGCATCACCGCGCGGCCGGTGCTTTTGCCGTAGAACGTGGCCTCGCCGTCTTCGCGGTAACGTTGGACGACGTAAATCCCGTACGCGACGCCGATGCCGACCAACAGCGGCAGCACCATGATGTTGGCCGGATTGAACGGAATCCGAAACAACGTCATCACCCCGACCATCCAGACCATGCCGACGATCAGCGGCAACAGCGTGAACAGCGTCGCGAAGCCGTTGCGGAAATCTGCGAAGACGAGAATCATGATCGCCAGGAACGCCCAGATAGCCGCCTTGATGTAGCCGCGCAGCAGGATGTCCACGAACTCATACAATCCAAGCGGCGTACCGGTCACCTGCGGGGCGACGGATTGCACCTCGCGCACAAATCTCTCCAGCGGTTCCCGCTCCCAGATGTTTTCTCGCGGGAAGATGCGGAGCAACAGCTTGCCGGTCTTGCCCACCAACATTCGCCGCACGTTCTGTGGGACATCGTCCAATCGCATCGGGCGCGTCACGATTTGATCGGTCATCAACTTCATTTGCGCCTCCAAATCGCCGTAGAACCGTTGCTCGTACATCGCCAGACTTTTCTGCAAAAGCGCCGGCTCGAAGGCCTGCAGTTTTTCACGCGCTTGCTTCAGAGCTTCGACGAGCGGCAGCAACGCCTGCTCGCCCGGTTGGTTTTTCTGCTCAGCGGCTTCGCGCTCAAGCTGGCTGGCGCGCAGGCGCAGCGACGCGAGCGATCGCATCACCATTTCCGCGTCGGCGGGATCGGGCTGCGAAAGATTGAACTTTACTTCACCGAGTTCCTCCTGAATTGCGCGGATGATCTTCAGCTTCTGTTCCTGCTGTTCGGGAATCAATTCCGCAATGCTGTGGACGACGGCGACGGTGGGTAGTCCGGTGAGACGGCGCTGCAGCGCGCGCGCTTGGTCCAGATTATCGCACACGACCGCGGCGAAAATCGTAGATTCGGCGTCTGCATGGAGAAGCCGTAACTCGGTTTTCACCGACTCGGCCGTCCGCGATTGCAGGTTCAATACGTTGAAACCGAATCGTACCCGCCAGCCCACGAGCAATCCCGCCACCGTCAGCACGGCGCACACGGTCAGCGTTGCGTAAGGACGCCGCAGGAGCCACTGCTCGACGCGCGTGGCGGCCGCTCGCGCGGAGATGTCGGATCGTGCGCGTTCACGTCGCGCCAAGAGCAACAGCGCGGGCAACACCAGCATGGTACCAGCCGTGGCGATCAACATGCCTCCACCCGCGATAACACCCAATTCGTTCACGCCACGAAATCCGCTCAAACCCATTGCAAAGAACGCCACAGCATTCGTGACACCCGCGGTCAAGATACTGGTGCCGGTACCTTCGATAGCCGCAACAACAGCGCGCGGACAAGGCGCGCCCTTGTTGAGCTCCTCCCCGTAGCGGGCAATGAATTGGATGCCAAGATCGACGCCCAGCCCGAGAATCATCACCGCAAAGGTCACGGTGATCATGTTCAGGTGGCCGACGCAGAGCGTTGCGTAACCCATGCTGGCAGCCAGCACTGCGACCATGTTGATCACCAAAAGAACCACGACCCACACCACCGCCATGAGGGACATGGGGAGCGTCGCGCGAAGGCCCAGCACGATCAGCACCGAGCCCAGCATGAGCGTGATGATTGTTGCCTTAGTGGCGTCCCGTTGTGATTCCATCATCTCGTCGTAGTCCAGCACCGGCTCCCCCGTGAGACTGATGCGCAGGTCCGGGAACTGCTGGCGCACCTCCGCGATGATCCGCCGCACCTTCGGGATTGTGGCGTCGTGCGTAATACCCGCGTCCGTTCCTGCCCGCGGGTGGATCAGCACCACGAACATCTTGCCGTGCTGGAACGTCTGATACCCCTGCCACTGCATTTGCTGTTCGGCTTCGCCCACCATGTCCGCGCTGAAAAACGCGCTGGCCCACGGCGACAACAACTCGTTCTTCTCTTCCTGACCTTGGAGGTCTCCCATTTGCCGGACGATGCCCGTGATGGTCGGCACGAACGCTTCCATCTGGCGACGTTGCGCCTCGGGCGCCGTGGCCATCTGCTGCAACATCTGGTTCATCGAATCGAAGAACGTGCTCAACTTCGGGTTGTGCTGTAAAATGGCGAGCAATTGCTTGAAGTCCTTGATCGAATCGCGAATCTGATTGAGGTCGTCGACCGAGAGGTAATAGAGGAACCATGGCTTCATGGCATTGAAATCCACGCGATAGAAAACGTCCTCGGGCACGAACTGCTGCGCTTCAGCGGCATCGCTTGGATGCGGATTGTTTCTGCGCGACAACAACGCCTGCACGACCGCATCGACGCCCGTCTTGTTGCATCGAGGCTGATCGCTTTCGATCAGAACAATGTAATCCTCCTCGGCGCGAAACTCCCTGGCGTACTCGCTGTACAACCGCCAGTACTCGCTGTCGCGTCCGATCAGATCATTGCGGCTGGTTTTGAACTCCAGCCGCCGTGCCGCGTATATGCCGGACAAAACCGCCAGCACAACGCCGCCCACAACAAACAGCCAGGGCCAGCGGCAAATGAAACCGGCAAGACCAGTCAAAAATCGTCGTTGCATGGGCAGCTTGTGTTTATCCCATCATTTGCCGCGTGAACTCAAGCCTGCGAAGCACGCACGGATTTCCGCCGGCACGTGTGCCAGGTCCGAACTCACCCAATCGGCGCCCGCTTCGATCAATTGCGCAGCGCTAAAACTGGTCGTCAGGCCCAAACACGAACTCCCTGCGCGCTTGGCGGCCTGCACGCCACTCGGCGCGTCTTCAATCACCAGACATCGCGTGGCGGGTACGCCCAAACGTCTTGCCGCCGTCAGAAAAATTTCAGGATCCGGTTTCTTGTGCGCAATCTCGCTGCCCGTGATGCAGGCGTCAAACGTCTGCGCTGGCACTCCGATTTCGTTCAGGTTTCCGTCCAGCTTGACGCGATCGGCGCTGGTCGCCACGGCCAGTTTCACACCCCGTTGCCGGCAATCGGCAATGAATTCGTGAACGCCCGGCAACGGTTGGAGCCGGCCTTTGATAATCTCCAGATAGATCGCGTAAGTGCGCTCTTTGTCGCGCGGCATGACCAGCGTCACGCCGTACTTTTCCGCCACGCCACCGATAAAGCGATCCTCGCCCGTGCCAACAAACGGAACGAAATCGAGCGGCTGCACGGTGACGCCGTGCATCTCGGCAAACATTTTGCAGGCTGCCTCAGCGATAAACGGTTCGGACGCGCAAAGGACGCCATCCATGTCGAAGATCACGTCGGTGAAAGGTGGGTGGTCAGGGCTCATGCGCCCCACGTTCAACATCACCGGGCCGCAGCGGAAACCGCTTCCTTCTCGCCTTTGTTCCGGAGCGCGGCTTTGACGAGGTTCGTGCCCAAGTCCCACATCGGGCCTGGCAGCTTGTAGCAATCGGTCAACACGTCATCCAGCGCCGAAACGAAATACTGGATGTCTTCGTCCGTGATGACGAACGGCGGCAGGATGCGGATGATGTCGCCGTGACTGCCGCTCACCTGCGACAGCACCCGGTGCTTGGAGAGCAGCGGCATGACCACCATCTGCGCGAACAATCCGTCGTGCGCAGCGTGAATCATCTTCCACGCCATCTTCAGTTTGAGGCTCTTCGGTTCGTGGAACTCGATGCCGATCATGCACCCTTTGCCGCGCGCTTCCATCAGCACCTCGTGCTTGGCCTTCAACGCGGTGATGGCATCGAGCAGTTTCTGGCCCTGCGCGGCGCTGCGCTCGACCAGGTTTTCTTCTTCGAGAATGTGCAGGGTCGCCAGGCCGACGGCCATGCCGAGATTGTTACGTCCAAAGCTGGTCGAGTGCACCCAGCACCGGTCCATCCGATGAAACAGTTTCTGGTAAATCCAACGCCGCGTGATCATCGCCCCGACCGGCACGTAGCCGCCGCTGAGCGCCTTGCTGGTGCTGATGATATCCGGCTCTAGGTCCCAATGCTGGAACGAGAACATCTTACCCGTGCGACCGAACCCCGTCTGCACTTCATCGCAGAAAAACAACGTGTCGTACTTCCTGCAAAGTTCCTGGGCCGCCTTGAAGTATCCGTCGGCCGGAATTCGCACGCCCTTGCCCTGAACACACTCGACGGCCAAGCATGCCACATCCTTCTTCGCCAGCACACGTTCCAGCGCGTCGAGATCGCCGTACGGCACCTGTTCGGCTTCCAGCATCGTGCCGAATCCTTCACGGAAATCCTCGTTGCCCATGATCGAGAGCGAGCCGAGCGTCAACCCGTGCCAGCCTTGGTCGAGATAGGCGAACTTGTTTCGGCCCGTCGCGGCGCGGGCGAATTTGAGTGACGCCTCGACCGCTTCCGTGCCCGAATTGCAGAAAAACACCGCGTCGAGGTGTGGCGGACACCGTTTCACCAACGCTTCGGCCAGCAGACCCGCCATGAACGCGCAATCCATCTGCACCATGTTCGGCAGATCCAAGTCGAGCACGTCGCGGATGACCTGTGCGACTTTCGGATGATTTCGTCCGATGGAGAACACGCCGAACCCGCTCAGCATGTCGAGGTAACGGTTGCCGTTCTTGTCCCAGAGGTACTGTCCCTTGGCCCTGGCGTACACCTTGTCGAATCCGATGGTGCGGAACACTTTTACCAGCGTCGGGTTGATGTACTTCTCGTGCAACTCGTAATTCTCCCCGAGCCGCTCCGCCACAACTTTCTTCAAATCAAACGATGACATGATGGCGGAGAGTCTATAACGCAACAGACTGGCGGGCAAGCCCAGAACAATCACGACTGCAGCAACCGCGGCTGGCAATATGCCCGTCCTACAATTCAGGGCAACAGCAGACAAGCGGAAGCTTGGCCCACCGAAAATCCACCCACGTTCATCTGCGTTCATTCGCGGTTTAACGGCCTTTCGTATTGCCGGATGCCGTTGCCAATCGCACCAAGCAATGGCAGAATCCCAACCATGTCGGGAGCAAGCATGAAAGCCATGAACCGGTCCATGGTTGCAGGCCTAACAGCGCTTGCGCTGGGCGTCGCGTTGTGCTGCGCCGGGTGCGGCAAGGAAAACACGTCCCAGCCCGTTGACTCCAAACCGTTCGAGGCGGCGATCGCCGATTACCTGCAGAGCAGCGGCTACGGGATGAAAATCGCCTCCGTGCAACGCATCGACCAGAAGGGCGACACGGCCACGGCGGTCTGCAAGATGCAGGAAGCGGAAGGAACCTACGGGCTCACCGTGACCTGGGAGTTCTCGCTTCGTTGCAGCAACGGGCTTTGGCAGGTCGAAAGTCACACCGCGAAGTAGCCACAGAATAGTCGGGCAACATCGACAAACTGCTGAACTTCAGCGAGGCGCTCGCCTGACCGAGCCGTTGCCGACTGCAGCCGGTTCCCCGCATGCTGGCCGAGCTGGTCGCGATTCCGGCTTGTGAAACCCGATCCACAGAGCCACAATCCATCCGAAGAGGGTTTTCGACAGATATGTTACAGACATGAAGCCTAAAAAGCCGCCACCAGATGCTGAAAGGCAGGCCCAGATCCTGGCGCAACTTCGACGGGACCTGGAGATTCGACAGAAGGGTTATCGAGAGCGGGCGCTGCGGATGTTCCCGCATGTCTGTGGTAGTTGCGGACGCGAATTCTCAGGCAAGAAACTTCGCGACCTGACGGTTCATCACAAAGACCATGACCACACGAACAATCCGCCCGACGGCAGTAACTGGGAGTTGCTGTGCATTTACTGTCACGATCATGAACACGAGAAATACAAGCTGAAGGGCTATGTGGACGGGACAGCACAGACTGCAGGGCCAGAGGCCGCTCCCATCGCCAACCCGTTTGAGAATCTGGACGATTTGCTGAAAGCCAAGAGCACGAATCGAAGCTCGGAGCAGAAACAGGGATCGTGAGCTTTCGACAAGCCGAGACCGCGAGACACACCCGTGACGTTTCAGGTGCAACTCGGGGTGACAACCTGCGCGCAGCCATTGGAGGTTGTCGCCGAACAGCAGCCGATTCATGGACGGGAAGTAAAATCGGCGGTCGCGCGGCAGGCAAGCGCGGCGGCGAGATGTTGGTGTCGCTTGTTCCCCTGCGCGACACGCTTCGCGCATCCTCACGGATGTCGTCTCGCCACTTCCCAAGTGGCTCGGCTTCGACAAGCTCAGCAGAACGGTCGAGCGAGCAAGCTTGAGCGGCTACACTCGTTCTACGGAGCGGACAAGCTTTGTCGGAGCTTCCGCCCTTCCGCATTCCACTTTGCAGCCTCGAATTGACGGTCGGGCCATGGCTTTGCCTCGATCACTTTATCGAGCGCCTGCTTCGCTTCGGCTGCGCGTCCGTTGTCGCGCAACGCCTCGCCGAGATAGAGATAATTCTCAGGATAATCGGGAAACAATTCGACGGCGCGTTGCAGCAGCCGCAATCCTCTGCGCGGGCTGCCGATGCTGATGGGCGGCGCCGGCGTCCGCAGGTACATAATTCCCAGCACGCGCGACGGCCCCGCAAAATCATACCGCTCGTCGATTTCAATCGCGCGCTTCAATTCCGTCTCCATTTCGCCAACGGCGTCGAGTCCGTACTTCCGATCCACGTCGGCCAGCCATCCGACATTGATCGCGTACCAGTAATGGCATTCCACGCGATTCGGGTTTAGTTCCTTGCCGTGACGCGCCAGCACGATCCCGCGTTTCGCCGCTTCACGGCGCGCATCGGGATTCGCATCGTTCTCTGCCAGAAAGGCCTGGGCCTCGGCCGCCTGCGCCTGCGCATCGTAATCGTCGCGCAACGCGCGGGCGGCTTGTTCGAGCAATTGCGCGGCCTTGGCGACGCGCGGCGCCGTGCGCGGTTGTTCCCCGTACAACGCCGCTCCCTCCGCGCGCAGTTTGTCGGCTTCAGCGGCAGTCAGAGCCAGGGGCTGATCGGTCTGCACGCGCACGCCGCGAATCGATTTGCAGCCAAGCGCGATGACCGGAAGCAGGCAAAGGATCAGGCGAATCTCATTTCGCATAGAACAGCGCTTGCGCTTTCGACAGCCGGTCCTTGTCAACGTCAACAAACGCCTCCACGCGGATGCTGTTGAGGATTTGTTTGCCGGCGTCGTTGTTGCCCATGTCTTTCAGCGCTGACTTGAGCTTCTCCGCGTCCACGTTGGTGGCGTCGGGCCGAAAAAGGACAACCAAATCGCGGGGCAACTCGTCCGAGTTGAACGCCACCTTCAGCTTCGGGCCGAGTTCGTCGTCCTTCTCAAACAGTTTCCACGCCGCGTCCTCGACCAGCACGGCGTCGGCAGCGTTCTTCGCGCCTTCGACCAAATCGAACACCGCTCCCTCGACGTCCGTGACCGGTTGCAGGCGAATCTCCTCGCCGAGTTTGCACTGCAACACAACGCCGATGACGTACCGCTGTTCGGCGGCGATCGCCGTGGCGATGGTTTTGCCTTTCAGCGCAGCGAGGTCATCGGGCGCGGATTTTTTTACGACCAGCACATACCGCTCCACCGGCACTTTCTGGCGTCGCACCTCCAGCAGCGGCTCGATTCCCAGCGCCTTGGCGTAAGCCAGATAAAATCCCGGCGTCACGATGCCCAGCGGCGGCTTCTTTGCGCCGCAAAACTCCACCGCCTTGGCGGGATCGTTCATCACCTGCGGCTCGTACGCGCCGAGATAGTGGGTGAACGCGGCGACCGTCGGCCCCGCGGTCTCCTGCGTCGCAAATTTCTCGCCGGTCTTCAAAAACAAAAATGCTGCCGCCAATAAAACGTTCATCAACAATGCGCCACCCGGTTCTTTGCCACGATCCACAGTTTTTCCGCCGTCGACAACCGAAGCTTGCCGTCGAACACCGCAAATCCGCTGCGCTCGATCTTGTCAAGAATGCCGCCGTAAATGCCCATCATCACCGCCAGCACGCCCCGGCTGTCGGGGCTGATCAGGCCGAGCAATGGTCGGGCCTTCGCGTAAAACTCGCGGGCACGAGCCGCCTCGAACTTCATCAACTCGACGAACCGCGGCGTCGCGCGCGCGTTCATGATGTCTGACTCTTCCACCCCGAAGCGCCGCAAATCTTCAAGCGGAAGGTAGATGCGACCCAATTGCGCGTCCTCCTTCACGTCGCGCAAAATGTTGGTGAGCTGAAACGCGATACCGCAAGCCACGGCCGGTTCCTTTGCAGTTTCGTTTTCGTAGCCGAATATTGGCAGCACGATCAGCCCAACCACGGAGGCGACATCGTAACAGTATTTGTACAACTCGTCGAACGTCTCATACCGCGTCTTCGTCTGATCCATCTCGGCACCGTCCAGCAATTCATGGAAATGATGCGGCGGGATGCGATAGCGTTGCACCGTGTCGGCCAGCGCGGGAAGAATCGGAGCTGCAGGACAAGCATCCCGCTCGTCCCCCGATGCCGGATTTTGGTCGGGCGAGACGCCCAACCTGCGGAACGATGCGTCCACCTCGGCGCGCCAGCGGCGCAGGCTTTCCAGGGCCAGTGCCGGATCCGTCGCGTCGTCGGCGATGTCGTCGCTGCGGCGCATGAACGCGTAGATCGCGCACATGGCCCGGCGTTTCTCGCGCGGCATGACGACGAACGAGTAATAAAAGTTCTTCGCCGTGCGGCGGGCGATCTGACAGCACAGTCCGTATGACTCTTCCAGGGATGCGCTCACAGGACAGCACCCAGCCCCCGTTTGAGTCTCGCGGGGCTCGGGAATGGTTCGATGTGGATGGTGATCTCCTTAATGCGCGGCAGGCGGGACTGTATGTCGTTCTTCACGACATGCGCCAGTTCGTGCGCAGCGGTCACCTGAAGCGTGCCGTCCACTTCCACGTGCATGTCCATCACGTAGTCGTAGCCCATTTTGCGCGCGAGGCATTTCTCCACGCCGCGCACGCCTTCCACGCCCAAGGCGATGGCGGTTGCATGGTTCACGACATCGCTTCCCGGCGCGGCATCCATCAACTCCTGCACGGCCGGTCGAAGCAGGCGAAAACCATTCCAGGCGATGATCCCGCCCGCAAAAATCGCCGCCCAGTCGTCCGCCGACTTGTACGCTTCGCCGCCCACCAGCGCAATGCTGATACCGAGCGCAGCGGCGGCCGAGGTAATGGCATCGCTGCGATGATGCCACGCGTCGGCGGTAACAGCCGCGCTTTCAATCTCTCCCCCAACCCGCCCGACAAACCGAAATAATCCCTCTTTGATGAGCACGACAGACAACAATACAAACAATGTGTATGGCACCGGCATGTGATGCGGTATGCGAATCTCTTTCACCGATTCGACCGCGATCAAAAGCGCCGCTCCCATCAGCATGACTGCCACGGCGGCTGCCGCGAGCGTCTCGGCCCTACCGTGGCCGTATGGGTGATCCGTGTCGGGGGGGCGATTGGCAACGGCGACGCCGCGCCAGACGATTATCGAGCCTGCGATGTCGGCAAACGACTCGATGGCGTCGGCAATCAATGCGTAGGAATGGCCGAGCACGCCTGCGGCCAATTTCACGCACGCCAGAATCTGATTTATCACCAGCCCCAGCAGGGTTGTCGAAACGCTTCGTTGAAGTCGGCTCTGCTTCACGCTCCACTGACGACCTATTTGCGCCACGCTCGCGCAAGCACCGTAAGGATGGCCTTCTGAGCGTGGAGCCGGTTTTCGGCCTGATCGAAAATGGTTTGTTGATGAGCCTCGAACACGTCGGCGGCGATTTCCTTGCCGACGTACGCGGGGAGACAGTGCATGACAAGCGCGTTGGGCCTGGCAGATCTCAAGACCGCCGCATTGAGTTGATAGGGCGCGAGAATCTTGAGACGTTTTGCCGCCTCAGTTTCTTTTCCCATCGACACCCAGACGTCGGTGTACAACACATCGGCATTCTTCGCCGCCTCGCGCACGTCGTCAGTCAGATGGATGCCGCCGCCCGCGCGCCGGACCAGCGCCGCCGCCGGTTGAAATTGCTTGGGCGCGGTGATCCACAATTCCATGTCCATCTTGGTCCCGCCGAACAGCCAGGAGTTGCACACGTTGCACGCGCCGTCGCCGAGGAACACGACCTTCTTTCCCTTCAAGCTGCCGAGCTTTTGGCGGATCGTCAGCAGATCGGCCAGGATCTGACAGGGATGCTCCTCGTCGGTGAGCGCATTGATCACAGGGATTGTGCCTGCCTCCGCAAACTGCTCGACGTCGCGTTGCGCGTAGGTGCGAATGACGACGCCATGAACGTACCGGGACAGCACGCGCGCGGTATCGGCGACGGTTTCTCCGCGTCCCATCTGGAGGTCGTTCGAGGAAAGGTAAAGCGGCGAGCCGCCCAACTCGCGAATGCCGACCTCGAAACTGACGCGCGTGCGCGTGCTGGCCTTCGTGAAAACCAGCGCCCAATGCTGGTTCTTCAGCGGCAAATCCTTCAGCTCTTTGGCGCGATTTGCTTTGAGGCACGACGCGAGATCGAGAATCCCATCAATCTCGGCTGCGCTCAACTGCTCGACTGTGAGTAGATGTTTCATCTTGTTTTGTAGCCGCGGAACTTTTCCGCGGCCCTCCCGCGAATGCGATTCGCGGCTACAAATGCCTCCCGTCGATCCCGCTCTGCCTGAAGTTCCCTCGTTCGACCATCTCCAGCCAGTGATTGAGCCGCGCCGCGATCTGCTCGGGCTTCTCGTTCATAAACGCCCAACGCACTGTCACGGTGATCCCCTGCTCGTCAACTCCCTCGACGAACATGCTGTTCGGTTCCATGTGCTGATTCCAGTTCATCAGGAACTCCCGCGACGGCAACACCTCCCACGCGAACCGCATCCGTTTCTCGTTGCTCGTCGCGACCGGCAATACCCGCTCGACATCCACAGTCTCAACGCACTTGCCCACTTTCGCCGCCATGCTGATTGGTTCCACATTCATCATATCACTACGTTGTCATTCCGAGGGCAGCGAAGAATCTCCCGCCACCCGCGACGAGACCCTTCCCTTCGCTCATGGTGACACGCCGGCGCTGAGTGCGCGCGTCAGTTTCTCCATTGCCTCGTCCACCTCGGCGCGCGTGATGTTCAACGGGGGCAAGAACCGCACGACGTGCGTGCCCGCCGCGATGCCCAGAAGTCCGCGTTCAGCCAGTTTTCGAACCACCGCCTTCGCTTCCAACGTGAACTCCACTCCGATCATCAGGCCAAACCCGCGCACGTCTTTGATCGCGCCGGTTGTTTTTGCCAATTCCAAAAGCCGACCGACAAAATAATCGCCGACGCGTTTCGCGTTCTCAATCAGATGCTCCCGCTCAATGGTGTCGAGCACGGCAAGCGCCACGGTGCAAGCCAGCGGCGTTCCGCCGAACGTCGAAGCGTGCGTGCCCGGTCCGAGCAGGTCCGCATACGGCGCGCGCACCCAAATCGCCCCGATGGGAAACCCGCCCGCCAATCCTTTCGCCCACGAAATCGCATCCGGCGGCGCATCCGGCGCGATGGACCTGAACCCGCAGAAGTTTCCGGTGCGGCCGATTCCGCACTGCACCTCGTCGAACATCAATAGCAACCGGCGCTCATCGCACAACCGGCGCAAGCCGCGCAGAAACCCGGGTTGTGCGGGCAAAATCCCGCTCTCGCCCTGGATTGGTTCCACCAGAATCGCCGCGGTCTTCGGCCCGACCGCTTTCGAGACGGCATCAAGGTCGTTGAACGGGACGTGACGGAACCCATCCACCATCGGCTCGAAACCTTTCTTCACCTTTTCCTGCCCCGTCGCGCTGATGCCCGCCAACGTCCGCCCGTGAAAGCTGCCCGTGAACGTCAGAATCTCGTAGCGTCCATTCCCAAACTTGCGCGTCAGTTTATACAACGCTTCGTTGGCTTCGCCGCCGCTGTTGCAGAAAAAGCATTTGCCATCGATGCCGACCAACTCAACCAGTCGTTTCGCCAGCAACCCCTGCGGCTCGGTGTAATAAAGGTTCGAGCAATGCACCAGCGCGTCGGCCTGCTTCGCCAGCACGTTGGCAAAGGCTGCGTGACCGAGCACGTTGACCGCGATGCCGCCGCCGAAATCGAGATACTCCGTGCCGTCGGCGTCCCAGACGCGCGCGCCTTTGCCGCGCACGAACACCAGTGGCTGCCGCCCATACGTCGGCATCACGTATTTATCGAACAACGAAATGATGTCGTTACCTTTCATTAGAAACCGGTCTCAAATGCCGTCCACGTTGGCCTAAACAAAGTGAGCGGTTCGACAAGGAGGTTGGCGCTCCCGACAATCGGGATTGCGGGCTTCATGAGCCGGTCCTGACGCCCCGGGACATTGACCTCAACCCCGGTACTTGGACCAGTCGTAACCGCTCACGGCTACCTTCTAGCACACATGCCGTCCTCAGCCAACACTTTTGCTGTCCGAGCCGGCCGCCTCCGCCAGTGCACGCCGTTGCCAGCCCGGATATTGCACAAGCAGGCCAAAGCGCAATCAAACTGCGCCAAGAATTGTAGGGCGCGAAGCCCGCAGCCCCGATTGCAAAATCGGGGCAGGTGTTTCGCGCCGACCTTGTCGCACAACGGCTGGCAACCCTTCGGGCTGCCAGCCCACAATGGTTTCCTGCAAAATGCAGGCCAGAGTTCCGCAAACTTGCGGAAGCAACGGGCTGCTTTGATGTGTGAGCGCAGATCGTAATAAGAATGGCGGGAGTTAAACAGACCCAGTTCACGAGCCTTCGTCCAGACCTCATCCAAAACCCCCGAAATCTGAGACCGGGTCATGTCAGGCGTCGTACGCGCTCGAACCTCTTGATCGAGTTGATCCCAAAGCAGTTTCTGTCGTGCGTTCATGCGTAGCGAGTATAGCAAACCTGAGCACGGCAACCACACCGCTCAACCCTGTCGCCCTGCGATTCCGCCCCGCGCATTCCGTCCATGCCAACCAACTGTGCGATTAGCCGCCTTATTTGAAAAGCAAAGTCAATTGATCATTCCAGAAAAAGGAATTCAGTATCCACCCGTCAGCCGTTTTGTAGAAAAAGAACACCCACGGCAGCGCCGTCTTCTCGGTCTTCTCGATGTATTCGAGCTTGAAGAGAGATTCACCTTTCTTTTCCGTATCCAGGAATTCAAAGCCAACGGGTTTCCCGTATCTTGCCCCGTACTGGTCACGCAGTGACTCAGACTTCAGGGCCATTGATTCGAATTCCGCCTTTGGGATTGGCATGTATTTGCGCATTAAGTCGAATGCTGCCGTCAGGTCGCCAACCGCCACTTTGGTCATGATGCTATCAGTGAGAGCTCTGGCGGCACCTTCATCTTTGACTGCGTCGGCGCCTGCGACAACCGGGATGAGCACTGCGAGAAGAGCGGTCAGTATTTTCATTTTGTTCCTCCTTGACTAACTGCGGTTTAGATTGTTCCTGCATAAAACCTTTGGATGGCATATCTGCCAGCCTAGTTGGGAACGTGGGAGTTAACACGACTGGGGTGGTGGCCGACAACGACCCGAGGCCAAGACGCAGGCTTGCGCGCCAAGACCTGCAACACTTTACTCACGGTGGCGAAGGAACACTCGGGCGGCAGCCGCCCCAGTTTTCCTCTCGACACCTTTCCCCCACACGAGAACATTGGCGTAGATCCAATCGTCCTGGTCTCCACCCGCCGGGACTCCGCTCTCCCCTCGATCCCTTACGCTCCACCCCGCGCATTCCGCCCATGCCGACCAACTGCGCTTAACGATCTCATTGTCCAAAACATCCAGCAACCAATTCAACGCACTTCAAATCGATCCCAATCTCTTTCTAATCTCCTCAATCTCTTTCCGGGCGGCCTCAGAAGACCGCAACCACTCATTCACCACCTGTGCGTCGCCTACTGCTTCAACTGCCCTGTCAAGGTAATCGAGCATTCGTTCACTGCGTGCCACACGAACTTCGATCGACACATCGGTTGTGAGACTGTCGCGAAGCGAGGAATCAAGGATAGCTGTATCGACTATCATTGCGTCGATGTATTGGAATGTATTCACTAGGTTTGTCACGTGGTAACGCCCAAGCGAAGTGACTCTGATGTCACGCGGATGATCTGTCCATGGAAGCCCTTCTATCTGGCATCTAAGACATCTCTTCTCGTACAAGTACTCCAGCGCATCGTCAACATCAGTTCTTGAGAAGGCGTAAGTTGCCAGATACTGATAGACATCAGCTATGTGAACATACCCGCGGCTTCCGGATTCAGTTGAAAACCGTGTCAGGTAATGCAGCAACATAAACCGTAGGAAATGCTCCTTTAGGTCACTGTGCTCGATGTCGAAGACGTTCACGAAGACCGATTTCGACGGGTCGTAGTGCATGTAATCGCCGTATAACAACGTCTTCACTCCTTCGTAATCTGGAATCGTATACGATCCGTCCTTCTCGATCCGCCTGATAATCTTACCCGTATCCAAGTGACCACTGCTTAGAATCATTTTCGCAAAATCCAGCAAACGGCGGATGTTGCCATTTGACACAGCCTCGAGCATCGGAATAATCCCGTGTCTCTTTCGTGCGGCAAACTCACAGCATTCAAAAATCTTCGCCGCGTGGTGCAAGTTGAAAGCAACGTTCTTGCTCGCAGTCGCCCCAATAGATTTCTCACCTAACGCAATCAACCTCGCATACGCGAATCGCTTCTTGAGCACAAGACTCAGGTCAGGCTGGCCAACAGTAAACGTTCTTGGCGCTATTGAATCCAGAACACCTTTGTCCAGGGACTTGTAAAAGGTGTTTGGCCTGAGACAGACGAAAACCAAGCTTGACCAGTCACGAGCTATTGACGATGACTTCAGAAAAGCTGCCTCTTGAATCCTCTCATCCCGTCGATCCAAGTTGTCAAAAAACAAGGCAACCGAGCAGTTTCGCCCCCTCTTGAGGTGATGCATTACCTTCGTCAGATAGACGTGAGGATCTTTCTGTATCGCTTCAATGAACTCAACTTCAAACGCCTTGTACTGGGATTCGTCGTCGTGGAGAAGTTTACCCTTCGACGTACCGGCGAGTTTGACCAAGTCGAGATTCAGAACACCACGTGCAAAACCGTCATCGTCAATATCGACCTCGTATTTCTCGTTCAGCTGCCGAGCGATCTCTCGATAAATGAAATCAGGAACCTGATCGGCACTATCAGGACGGTCGACAAAGTTAAGATCGATCTGCAAATACCGGGCAAGCTGTGGTTGAGCGGCAACGAAGCGCAGGTACTTCAGGAACGAAGACTTACCTCTACCCACTTCACCAAGGACTACGAACGGACGTTCTGATGGCAAGTTTGCAAGTTGAAAGGGCAACGCATCGATCGATGAAATGTCATATTCTGCAATGATTTCATCCTCGCGCCGTCGCTTGTCGAACAACTCTGTAGCCAGATCAATTACTTCTCCATGCGCTTCCGGCAGAACATAACAGTTTCTAATGAAGTCCTCTGAATTCTCGCCCTGCGTTATCGCATCCCAAACAAGATCGAGGATATACGACAACTCGTTTACATAAAAGTTGCGCCCTGACGGTTGCGGATATCCAGGAATCTTCGTGGAGAACTTTGCTGGCGCAGGGGCGCGTCTGCTCTCCAAGAGGCCGTCGCACACAGCATTCTTCTCGATACCAGCCTTTCCGAAACAATTCCAAAACAACCGAAATTTTTTCTCGATTCCTGCGACTGACTCGAACACGTACACCAGACGCTCAGACAATGGCTGGTCAGGAACAAATGTGAGTGCAAATAACCACTGGTGGCCATTTGAAATTCCCACGTACCGACAGCCTTGACTCAAGGCGTACCCAGCAGCTTGTTGTAGCGCTTCCATGGCTTCCGGACACTCCTTGGCGAGCAAACCAAATGCGTACGGAGAAGATGAGAATTCGTGACTAGGCAACACGAAGAAAATGCCTGCCTTTTTCGCCTCAAGAATCAGACCCCGACTTCCATTCGATGAGAAAAGGTAATCCGCGAAACCTGCCGCACGGCAGTAACGTTCGGTCTCAACGTCGGTCTTCTCCCACTTCAAAACTTCGAAAAGCAATGTGTTTATCGCTCGCAGCCGGGTATCAGCTTCGCTGGTCGAACTAGTGATCGCCTGTATGACGCTCTTCTGAGATTGGAACTCGGAGAACGCTAAATCTTCACGCCACTCCGCCAGCTTAGTCATGCTATGCCTCCATCCTGACTGCCACCGTGAACTCCTGACCAGTGGCAGCGCTCATTCCCATGCACGCGTTTTATCAAACCACGCACGGCTTCGCAACAATCCATTCGTAAACGGCCTGCCCCCAGCAAACCCACCGCCATTTGTGGACCTCGCGTACCCACCCCCTCAGCAGACCCCAATTATCCTCACGTCTGGGCACACCGATTCTTCAAGCCACCCTACGGGGGCGGGGGGGGGGGGGGGGCCCCCCCCCCCCCCCCCCCCCCCCCCCCCGGCCCCCCAAAAAATGGACCGA
>Ga0326728_10008121_pt1 | contig 26343 bp, 18 predicted proteins | sample MB3enrmetagenome_FD_207602 | JGI IMG/M metagenome (GOLD analysis project Ga0326728, IMG submission 207602) | Lab enriched peat soil microbial communities from McLean, Ithaca, NY, United States - MB31MN | ecosystem: Environmental > Terrestrial > Soil > Wetlands > Peat | place: USA: New York... | reverse complement strand
GCCATCAGACGGGCTCGCTGCCTTGAAGAAGTGCGGTGCCTTCGTCGGTCAGTGCGCTTAGACTGCATGGGCGCAGCCTAACTCACTCCGCCTCTCTTGTGCAGATGCGCCCGGCTTGACGCTTACACTGCAGAAGCTGACGAAGCCAAAGGGCGGAGCGTTGCTCACAGCCATCCTCGGCGGGGCATACTCCTCGACCGTGACTACTGTGGCCCTGGCCAAGCGAGCCTCGCGCGAGGAGCGGCCCCACCTTTTCTCGGGCGCCATCCTGACAGCTTCCGGTGTCATGTATGTGCGCCTGGTTATACTGCTGGGCTTATTCAACCGGAATCTAATGATCAGATTGGCCCCATCGTTCCTCGGACTGGCCTTCGTGGCGCTTGCCGGGGGCTGGATTTGGTCCCGCCGGCCCGACGACCGATCTGAGGCGGTTAAGCGAGAGTTCGAACCCTCAAATCCGCTTGAGCTGCGTGCGGCTTTTCTCTTCGCAATCCTCTTCTTCGCCATGCTCGTGGTTACCCACCTGGCGGTTGAGCACCTAGGAAGAGCCGGAGTTTACGGGCTGGCGGCAATCATGGGAGTCACGGATGTGGGCCCGTTTATCATGGGCATAACCCAAGCAACGCCCGCGCTCACTCCTCTGGCGGTCGGATCGGCAAGCATTGTCATTGCAGCGGCCAGTAACAATCTGGTCAAGGGAATCTATGCCTACGCCATGGCCGATCACAAAACAGGCATTCAGAGCTTGTGTCTCTTGACAGGATTGGCCGCGCTGGGTCTCATACCACTGCTCTGGTTGCCGGCGTGATTCCGCATAATGCCATCACCACCCCACGCTTTCGCGACCCATAACCACATAGAAGCACATCCAGGTTTCGCGCCGATTCCCTGCAGTCCAGTCTGCGGTACACGGTGGTAAAATATCACGCGCAGTCATTGCAGCAGCTACCTGTTTGGAAAATAAGCCGTTCGGCCTGAGATGTGCCGAATCGGAGGTTGCAGAAATTGAGGTGGTGCACATGAATCCCCCAAGTATCGGCGCGACTGAGTCTCGAACCCATCAGCCCTTGCGTACCGATCTCCAACATTACGGGCTTGCGGTTCTATCCGTCGCAGTCGCATTGGGCACGTCGCTGCTCCTTCAGTATTTCCACTTCCGCGACGCCTCGGTGTCTTTGCTCCTGTTTGCGGTGGCCATAAGTTCTTGGTATGGCGGGCCAGGACCTGCCGTGATGTCAGTGATCCTATCTATAATCAGCTTCTACTGGTACTTCGTGGAGCCGGTCCGCACCATCTACATCTATCCATCCGAGATCCCGTATTTCGTCATTTTTGCAGGCTTCGCTGCGCTCATCTCATCGTTCAGCAAGATTCGGAGGCGCGCCGAGGAGGCTTTGCGCGAAAAGGCAGATCTGCTCGATCTCACGCACGATACCGTTTTTGTCATGGATATGGATGGGGTGATCAAGTACTGGAATCGTGGGGCTGAGGAGCGCTACGAGTGGACCGCCGAGCAAGCGGTGGGGAGAAATGTTCATGACCTGTTGAAGACCGTCTTCCCCGGGCCGTCTGAGCAAATCAGGGCGGAGGTGATTCGCACCGGCCGCTGGGAAGGTGAGCTTCTGCATACCAAAAAGGACGGAACCCAGGTTGTGGCGGCGAGCCGGTGGTCTTTGCAGCGGGCAAAGCAGGGTGCGCCGGTGGCAATCCTGGAGACCAACAATGATATCACCGCGCGCAAGCGGGCCGAGGAAGCGCTGCGTCGCTTAAATCGTGAACTGCGTGCGCTCAGCAACTGCAACCAGACTCTCCTGCGAGCCACCGAGGAGCTGGGATTGCTGAAACAAATTTGCCGAATCGTCTGCGAAGAGGCCGGCTATCGCCCGGTATGGGTGAGCTATGTCGAACATGACGAAGCCAAAAGCGTGCGCCCTGTGGCCTGGGCCGGCACTGATGAGGCGTACTTGGATAATGCCAGAATCAGCTGGTCGGAGGACACCGACCGCGGGCGCGGTCCCACGGGAACGGCCATCCGCAGCGGCACCACTTGCTGCATTCAGGACTTCGCCACGGATTCCCGCGTCGCGCCGTGGCGCGAACTACTCTTGCAGGGCGGTTTTCGTTCCGCCATCGCCCTGCCGCTCAAAGACGAACACGCAAACGTCTTCGGCTGCCTTACAATGCATTCCGAGCGGCCCGACGCTTTTACGCCGGAAGAGATTCGGCTGCTCGAGGAACTGGCTGGTGACTTGGCGTTCGGCATCGTCACGCTGCGTTCCCGGGCCGCACGCCAACAGGCGGAGCAGGAAGTCGCACTGCTGAGTTTGGCCGTGAACCACGTACGCGAAGCCGCCCTTTTGATAGACGAGAGCGGGGATTTTAAATACGTCAACGAGCAGGCCTGCCATGTTCTGGGTTATTCCCGTGGGGAATTGCTCGGTATGGGCGTGTGGGATATCGACCCGGAGTTCCCGCGGGAGCGCTGGTCCGACCATTGGCGCGACCTTAAGGCGCAGCGGTCAATGAATTTCGAAAGCCGCCACCGAACCCGAGACGGGCGCGTGTTCCCGGTCGAGATCAGCGGGAACTATTTCGAATATGGGGGCCGGGCTTACGCCTTAAGCCTCGTGCGGGACATCACGGAGCGCAAGCGCGCGGAGGAAGGGCTGCGTCGCTTGAATCGCGAACTGCGCGCCATCAGCAACTGCAATCAGGCCCTCCTGCGCGCTACGGATGAGCAGAGTCTACTGCAAGAAATCTGCCGAATCGTTTGTGACGACGCCGGCTACCACGTGGCGTGGGTGGGCTATGCCGAACATGACGAGGCCAAAAGCGTGCGCCCAGTCGCGTGGGTGGGTATCGAGCGGGGAGATGTCGCGGAACTCGGCGTCACCTGGGCGGACACCGAGAGTGGACGCGGCCCTGGCGGAACGGCCATTCGGACCGGGAAAACCTGCTGGATCAAGGATTACGCAACAGACCCTGAAGTTGCGCTGTGGAAGGAGAACGCTTTTCAGCACGGTTTCCGTTCCGCCATCGGCCTGCCCCTCAAGGATGAAAGCGGCAACCCCTTCGGCAGTCTTATTCTTTATTCCGCCCAGCCGAACGCTTTTAGGCCGGAGGAGATCCGGTTGCTGGAGGAATTGGCTGCCGACCTGGCGTTCGGTATCGTCAACTTGCGTTCCCGTGCCGCGCGCGAACGCGCGGAGCAGGCTCTGCGGCAGAGTGAATCTTATTTAGCAGAGTCGCAAAAGTTGACCCACACGGGCAGTTGGGCTCTTGATCTGGCAACTGACCAATATGTCTACGTTTCGGAAGAAGATTTCCGCATTTGGGGACTGGACCCCCACCAAGGTTTACCGACCCGCGAAGCTGTTTTCCAAAGAATTCACCCAGAGGATCGTGAGAAGGTTAAAGCAAGCCTCGAAGGGTCACTCCGCGGAGGAGTGGATTCCTCCGACGAGTACCGGATCGTGCTGCCCGAGGGACCGGTCAAGCACATACACACAATCCGGCACCCGGTCCTGAATAGCGGGGGAGATGTCGTTAAGTTGGTCGGCACGTCGGTGGATATTACCGAACGCAAACAGGCGGAAGAAGCGCTTCGCGAGAGCGAGACGCGCTTCCGCACATTCGTGGACCACGCGGCGGACGCCCTCTTCATCTACGACTTCGAGCAAGGCACCATCGTCGAAGTGAACCGGCAGGCCTGCGAAAGCCTTGGTTACGCCCGGCAGGAACTGATCGGGAAGGCGCCGCTTGGCTTTCACTTGGAGTCGGATCGAGCACACGTAAAATCAGTCGCAGAGCGGGCGGCCGCGGGCGAGATGGTGATCGACACGCACTGGCATAAGCGAAAGGATGGGACATTGTTCTCTGTAGAAGTGCACACCAGCCAGTTCTGGTATAGTGGCCGTCGGTTCCTGCTGAAGGTCGCCCGCGACGTCAGTGAGCGCTTGCGGGCCGAGGAAGAGCGTGCCTACCTGGCCTCAATCGTGGAGTCCTCCCATGACGCGATTATCGGAAGGTCCATAGAGGGGATCATTAAATCCTGGAACCGGGGCGCGGAAAAGCTGTACGGGTACACGGCCCAGGAGGCGGTGGGGCAGCCGATAAGCCTGGTGATTCCTTCCGACCGAGCCCAGGAATTCGTGTGCAGCGACCGCCTCAAACAGGGAGAGCCGATCGAAGAGCAAGATACTGTCCGGGTGGGTAAAGATGGCCGGCGAATCAATATGTCGGTCGTTATCTCCCCTATGAAGGACACCGCCGGTCATGTGATCGGCGCAGCGACTGTCGCCCGCGACATCACGGACCGCAAGCGCGCCGAGGAAGCGCTGCACGAAAGCGAACGGAAGTATCGCGAGCTCGTGGAGCACGCGAACAGCATCATCCTGCGCTGGACGCATGAGGGGCGGATCACTTTTCTCAATGAGTTCGGACTGAAATTCTTCGGCTACTCCACCGAAGAGATCATCGGCCGCCCGGTTGTGGGCACGATCGTCCCCCCGACCGAGAGAGCTGGACGTGACCTCCGCCGGCTAATGCTTCAGATTTGCGCTGACCCAGCGGCTTTTGAACAAAATATCAATGAGAACATGCGCCGTAATGGGGAGCGAGTTACGATTGCATGGAGCAACAAAATCGTGTGGGGCGCCCAGGGCGAGGTGGCGGAGATTTTGAGTGTCGGCACCGACATCACAGAACGTAGGCGTGCCGACGAAGCTCTGCGGCAGAGTGAGGCGTATCTGGCGGAGTCGCAACGGCTGACCCACACAGGAAGTTGGGCTTTCGATGTGGCCAGCAACAAGTATGTCTACGTTTCGGACGAATGCTTCCGGATTTTTGAAATGGATGTACAAGAGGGTCTCCCAAGGGAAGCGATTTCCCGAATAATCCACCCGGAGGATTGGGACACGGTGAAAAGGACTTTTGAGGCATCCCTCCTCGAAAAGGTGGATACTTCAAGCGAGTTCAGGGTCGTGCTGCCCAGGGGAACGGTCAAATACCTTCTGGCGATTCGGCACCCTGTCGTGAATGATGCGGGAGAGGTCGTTAAACTGGTGGGCACCGTAATCGATATTACGGAACGCAAGCGTGCCGAACAAGAGCGCGGGCGGCTGTACCAGCTCGAGGCAGATCTCGCGCACATCAACCGGGTCAGTATGCTGGGGGAACTGACCGCCTCGATCGCGCATGAAGTCAATCAGCCCCTATCAGGCGTAGTGAGCAACGGCAGCGCTTGCCTGCGTTGGCTGGCCGGAGACGTGCCTAACGTGGAGGAAGCCCGGGAAGCCGCCCGCCGCATCGTCCGTGACGGGAAGCGAGCCGGTGAAGTGATCGCCCGCGTTCGATCGCTGGTCAAAAGGGCTGCGGCACCTAGCGAAAAACTCGATCTGAATGAAACAATCCGAGAAGTCCTTGCCCTCGTAGGGGACGAAGCGAAGAGAAAGAGCGTGATCACTCGAACGCAGTTTGCGGATGACCTTTCACCTATTTCAGGGGATCGAGTGCAGTTGCAGCAAGTGGTGCTGAACCTGGTCATGAATGCCATCGAAGCCATGAGCAGTGTAGATGAGCGGGCACGAGAACTCCTCATCATCACCCGCAACATTGCTGCTGACCAGGTGGAGGTGACGGTTAAAGACTCGGGGCCAGGTATTGACCCGAACACGCTAGACAAAATCTTTGACCCGTTCTACACCACGAAGCCGGGCGGCATGGGCATGGGACTGTCGATCAGCCGTTCCATTCTTCAGGCGCATGGAGGCCGGCTGTGGGCGGCGGCCAAGGACGGCCCAGGCACAATCTTCCATTTCAGCCTGCCGAAGTACGACGAAGAAGGACCCAACGCGGAAGTCGCAACGGTATGACCCAGCTAGCGCGTGAGATAAAGGTCCGAAAGCAGTAGCTGTAGAGAAACAAATGGGGACGGTGACTGACTACATGATCAGGGTACGCTAAAATACGGCATTGGTCTTGCGTGGCGCGACCCGGTTCTTGCTCGTCTGCATGATTCACGTTTCATATGCCGCGGTAGCTCAACACCGCCAGCCGGAAATCTCAGTTGCCGAAAGCAGGAGTACACCATTTGCGTACCCGATTAGGAGGGCCAGCTTCCGCTGGGATCGCCAAGGAAGAGTTGACCCGCCCCTACAGCACATTCAGAGTATCCCGGCTGAGGGTGTCGATCCTCCGGTGACAGACCTCAAATTCAGTCACCTCACCACGCAGGATGGCCTGTCTCAAAGCAATGTCACTGAGATCTTGCAGGATCGCCACGGCTTTATGTGGTTTGCCACCCGCGATGGCCTCAATCGCTACGATGGTAATACCTTCGTCGTGTACAGGCACAACCCGAACGACTCCGGCAGTTTAAGCGCCAACTACATTTGGGATCTGACCGAAGACCGGCAGGGCAACTTGTGGATAGCCACCGATACGGGCGGGGTGAACAAATTGGATCCCACAACCGAACGCTTCGCCCGCTACCGTCACGATCCCGCCAATTCCAACAGCATCTGCGGCGATTCAGTTGAAAGCGTCGCCAGCGACAGTCACGGTTATCTGTGGTTTGGCACGGGCGACTGCGGCCTCGACGAGCTTGATCCATCAACCGGGAGGTTTACCCATTACCGGAATGCCAGCGATGGCCAGTTCGTTGGGAGGATCACTAAAGTCATCGAGGGCAGGCAGGGAGATATTTGGTTTGTCGGTGACCGCGGTCTGTTTCGCCTGAACCGGCAAACTGGACAGATTACTCGCCCTCCTGCGACCAATAATCGCCTGGCCGCTGACTATGTGTATGAAGACGAGGTCGGCGACTTGTGGATGCTGGCATATTTCCCAATCGTAGGGCTGGTCAAATATGATCGTCACACAGAGCGACTCATAAAACACCCGGTTGGCGAGGGCGCTATCGGCGTAGCCAGCAGTAACATTCTGCCTGACGGGCCAAATGGGTTCTGGGTGTCATCGAGCCAGGGTCTCTATTACTTTGATCGGCGGACAGAGCGGTTCACACGCCACTTTCAACACGATGAGAGTAATCCTAATAGCCTCAACGATAACACCGTTGCCTCAGTGTATCGGGACAGGGGCGGCTTGTTATGGGTAGGTACTGAAGATGGCGGGCTTAATCTCCTGAACCTGCAGCAACAGCAGTTCAGTTTTTACCACCATCGCAGCAACAACCCAAATAGTCTCTCACCCGGCAAGGTCACTGCGATTTACGAGGAGCCCAGCGGCATTTTGTGGCTTGGCTTCTTCCCTCGCCGGCTGGATAGATTCGACCGAAAGACGGGGCAAGTTACGCACTATATTCCTGGAGGGGAGGGCAAGAACTCCCTTGGCAAAGGCACTGACCTTGTTACCATTTATAAAGATGCACACGGCAACGTTTGGTTAGGCGGCTGGGGTGGCGGTCTCGATCGGTTCGACGAACGCACTGGGCAGTGCAAACATTATGTCCACAAATCTGGTGATCCGAAGAGTTTCGCGGCCGATAACGTTTACACCATCTATGGAGATGGAAGCGGCTACATATGGGTGGGTCAGCGGTACGGCCTAAGCCGTTTTGATCCTGCAACAGAGCAATTTACCAACTACCGGCCCGATGCCAGAAACCCGAACAGCCGAAAGGATGTAGAAGTTAGAAAAACTGCGAGATGGGGCGATGATGGACCGGACGCGGATCAGGAGTGTCAGCGTCAGGTTTAGTGGGAGCCAATTTCAACGGCTTGAAGGGGATCTAGGTTATTCGGACCTCATCGGTGGAGACGCGGCAACAACTCCAGATTTGACTCTATCGATTCGTGGGCAGCGGGTCAATTTGAATTGAATCGCAACGGGGCGTTCATGAACAGAAGCTGACCGGACAGGCTCTGTTCCGTTGTTGTTGCCTGTACACAGCGGCGGCCAGTCTCCGACAAAGCCGACTACACGTCTGGTGGATTCGTACACGCTAAGCCGTTGACCGCCGCCGTGCACATCCACTGACTCCCCCAAGTGCTTGCTCCGGCTGATGTATTTATGTTGCGCTTTCCGCAGCCCGGCCGGGTGCGCTCACATGCCTTCAATTTATGCCTCTCCGACTGCTTCTCGATGGATGGGTAGCGGAACGTGGTGGTTGGTGTGCTCCCGCCGAAACTGTTTGCCTTGCTAGTCATCATGGCGATTGTCACGACTCTGGCGACGACGCGGTGCTGGATGCCCTGACCTTCGCCGCTGACGTGGCCAGCGTCCCCTACACATTGCGAAGATCAGGCGCAGTTATTGCCATGATTTTGCCCGACGCCCGATCAGGTGCCGTCCTGATTCCGATAAGTCATTTCACAACCCTCCGTAAGACGATCATGAAGCAGGCAATATGTCCAAATGCTTGGCAGGTGGTGAGCGAACGGTCATAGCGCACCATAAGTAGACGGACGTTGCCTAGCCGCGCAGGCCGCGCGATGCTGCCGCGCGATGCTGCGCCTCGACAATCAAGGAATTATGATATATGATGCGTGCGAACTCAAAACGGAGCAAACCTGTATGTTGACTCCTTCAGTCTTAATTCCGACCGATGCCGACTATCAGCGCGTTCTAGGCAATCTGCCGCAGGCCACCCTCATCGAGAAAAAGACTGTTCGTCAAGCAGGGGCGTGTGCATGCGCGGCGTGTGTGTCCGTGTGCGCTGTGTGTCGAGCCGACCTCATCGAAAGAAAGACTACTCGTGAAGCAGGGGCGTGTGCATGCGCTGCTTGCCGAGCCAATCTCATCGAGAGCTAGCGCGAGCAAAACTCAAACTATTACCGCCCGCAGGAGGCTGTATTTGGGAGACGCGAAATCGCGCTTGCGGCTGAGCAGATTCACCCACGTCGTGGCGTGCGACGACGGCTTCGTCGGCCTCTTCAACGCGCTGAATCTCGCAGTCGTGGGACTGCGGAAGTCTGTCGCTGACCGCCTCCTCGCTCACACTGTCGTCTCGACGGAGACGCTTCAGTGCCTTTGTGAGCAATCCGATGCACTGTTGCCGGAGTTGGAGCGGCAGGGAATCCTAGTGTCGATCGAACACAATGAGAACCATGAACTAGCCACAGCTCGCGAACACCTCAACCACACACCGATAGGGATCCTCTACCTCCTCCTAACAGACGCATGCAACCTTCGATGCCAGTACTGCTACATCGAAGCCGCCATTCCCCCCGAATACCAGACGTCCAAGATGAACGCCCAAGTGGCGCGCAATTCAATAGATCTCTTCGCAAGAGCACTCCGCCGTTCCCACAGCTCAATCGAAGAACCTCAGATCATCTTTTATGGTGGAGAACCCTTTCTGAACTGGGACACGATGCTAGTTGCGCTCGGCTACATAAGGGAGCAAGTCGCAGCTGCCGTCATTCCTGATAACACCGGCGTTACGATCAATACGAACGGAACGCTAGTTACCGAGGAGATGGCGAGGGCTTTGAAGCGGTTCCCATTCGTCACCGTCGCAGTGTCCGTCGATGGGCCACCGGAGGTCCACGACGGAATGCGGCTCGACCTTATCGGGAGAGGTTCCTACGAGCGCACCGACGCTGGCATTCGGCGGCTCCAGGCAGCCGGAGTCAATGTCGGATTGTGCTGCACTCTCACCGCAAACAATCTGCACCGAGCTGAAGAGATACTCCTGTGGTTGCGCCAAACCTACGACATCTCGGCTCTTGGATTCAATCTCCTAATTGCGAACAAAGGTACCTTCGCATCCTCTGGGGAGTATGCGGAACAAGTTGCCGAAGCAGTGATACGGACGTTTCGAGTAGGGCGACGAGAAGGCATTTACGAAGACCGCATGATGAGGAAAGTGCGCTCCTTTGTAAAGGGCAAGATCAACTTCTACGACTGCGGTGGCTGCGGTGGTCAACTCGTCATTGCGCCGGATGGCCAAGTCGGCGTCTGTCAGGCGTACTGCGGGACGAGACAGTATTTCACCGACGTCGCTCCGGGCTTCGACCCCTTCGAGCACGAGTATTGGAAAGAATGGCGACAGCGATCGCCAATCAGTATGGAGCAATGCGAAGGCTGTATCGCGCTTGGCAACTGCGGTGGTGGATGCGCGTACGCGGCACACGCTATGCATGGCAACATTCGGGCGCTCGACGACAACTTCTGCACGTTCTCCAAGAAAGCTATAGAGTTCCTCGTGCGCGACCTCATAGCTAGCATGCACTGCCAACCTGGCCAGCCGAATGTCTAGCCCGATGAGTACGTCGTGGGGGGACTGAGCATGCAAATTCGTATGGCAAAGGGAATCTAGCAGACCTTAGGATCTAAGGCGAGCTCCACGTTGGGGGAAAGCTCGTTCCCAGTCTGCCGTTGAGAGTAGTGGGCGAATGCGATCCGGAAGAACGTATTCTAGTGGTTTGTTGAGAGGATGATTATGGGTGCCATAAGGTTGACTGACTGGTTGTCTATTCTGGGAGATGCGATCTTGATAGGTGGCTTGCTTGCAGCCATTTGGCAAGTCCGGCTATTCGCTGGGCAAGTCCAGCTCACAAGGCGCCAGATGGGGGATCAGCTGGACTGGTCACGAAAGCAGGCGACTTTCGAGTACCTGGCTAGGTACAGGACCGAGCTTCACCAGACAACTCTAGCGCTGCAAACGCATCACAATTTCCTTCGACATGATCGCAGTACGCCTGACGAGCTGGTCATCGAGTCAATACTTCGGTCTGACGAAGGACGTTTGCAGTTATTCGAAATGACGTATTACTTTGAGCACTTGGCGATCGGCATTTCGGCCGGCTTGTTTGACGAGCGGCTGGCACGAGAAGTTTTGGGCAACGTTGTTCCTTCAACTTACAAGTCATTGGTACCGTATCTAAAGATTAGGCGGAAGGAGACGGGCAAGACGGTCGGGGCGAATTTCGAAAAACTCGCGACAAAGTGGGATCAAGGTACGGCAGAGTCCGGTATCGGACCTGCCACCAGGGCTGCATGACGCCTAGGCCGGGACACTCAACATGTTCGTGGCACCGCCGTTCAGACCGGAATTGCCATAGCAGTGCCGTTCGGCCGGCATCCTTGGTCGCCAACACTCACGTGGTCGGACGCCGCAACCGGAACATGGGCCGTTCGGCGTCAGGCTTCTGCGTAAGGACCAGAGCGCCGAAAGGAGCACGAACTCCCGTTATGGGACAGGGCCAACCCGACGAGATCCTCAGTAGCGCTGACCTCCGCCCTAGCGAACCCCATCTCGCCCGCAAGGTGCGAGTCAAGGATGGATTCGCGTTTCTCCTGTTCTGGAGGGCTCTTTCGTCCTCTAGGACCTACAACATACGGTCTACACCGGCGCACTCCGGATTGTCGACGATCTGGGAGTAATCCCAAAACTCTCAAGCTGAATGCTACGAGGTTGTCCTATACTGAGTCATGCCTTGGCGAAGGCTCAACCGGCACGAAACGTGCACCATTGGTCTTGCGGGACCCGTCGCACCCTTAGACTCAACCGCTGCTGCTGACCGTACCATCGACGATTTCTTCAACACATTTTCCGACGAATGGGTTGGTTATGATCCCAACCTCGCCACGCGCGCCCACTACTTTTCCGGGAATGAACAGGACCGCCTAGAGCGCCAGTCCACGCCGTACTGGGACCGCGACTGGCTGTTGGGACGGATTCGTCTGGCAAAGAAAGGCCTTGCCAAACTGCGCCGGTTCGAGCGTGCACGTCTGAGTGAGATCCAGCGTGTCTCAGCTGACCTCATGGAATGGCAGCTAGACATGCTCGTGCGCGAACAGCCATTCCTCGACTACATATTTCCGATTCAGCAGATGTTCGGTGCCAACGTCAATCTAGTGGAATCCCTCACTGTCACTCACCCGCTGCAAACGGAACGGGATGCGGAGAACTACAACGCTGTGCTCGGGCTGATGAGACTGCGAATGGAAGAAGCAATCGCGTTGTCCGCTCGGCAAGCGGCCAAGAACATCGTCCCGCCGAAGTTCATTCTGGAAGCCACCATCCGACAGATGCAGAGCTTCGCAGATTACCCGCCCGCTCAGAATCCGCTCGCCAGCAGGCTCGCCCAAAAACTGGCCTCGATGAAAGATCTGTGCGGGACAAGCCGAAGCGCGCTGCTCGCCGCTGCGGAAAAGATCGTAAGCGCGCAAGTCTATCCCGCATGGAGGCGCGCCATCGGGTGCTTGCAGTCGCAGATGCCTCGTTCGAGTGACAACGCGGGGCTGTGGAGTCTCAAAAATGGCGGGGAAGCCTACGCGCATTTTCTTGAACACTACACGACGACCAGACTGAAACCGGAAGAAATTCATGAGATCGGCCTGGGACAGGGCGCCGCTATCGAGCACGAAATGGACAGCCTTTTTCGACAACTGGGCCGGACCTCGGGTTCAGTCAAGGAACGCATCGAGAAGCTTCGGGCCGATCTGCAATATCCGAATCCCACATCCGAGGCCAGCAGGGAGCAGATCATGCGCGACATTGAGGACATTCTAGCCGATGCCGCGAGGCGGTCAGCGCTACTCTTCGATCTGCGGCCCAAAACTCCGGTGGTCGCACAGGCTTTCCCGACCTTTCGCGAGAACAATGCCGCGGCCAACTATTATCCACCGTCGCCGGACGGTTCCCGCCCCGGCACGTTCCTGTACCCGCGACGACCGAGCCATATGACGAAGTTCGGGCTGCGCAGCCTGATTTACCACGAGACAGTTCCGGGCCATCATTTTCAGCTCGCTTACGAGATGGAGAATAAGGTGCTGCCTCGCTTTCGACGGGTCTTTGCATTGGGCCGTATATCGGCGCTAAGCGAAGGCTGGGCACTTTACGCCGAACATCTGGCTGCTGAATCCGGCTGGTACGAAGGCGATATCGAAGGCCGCCTGGGGGAGTTGTACTGGGAACTCCTCCGCGGACGCCGCTTGGTTGTTGACACCGGCATCCACGCCAAACACTGGACTCGTCAGCAGGGTATCGACTATGGCATCGAGCCGAGCGAAGTGGAAAGGTATACGGTTCTTCCGGGCCAGGCATGCTCGTACATGATTGGCGAACTGAAGATCATCGACCTTCGTGAGAAAGCGAGGAAGGCTCTCACCGACCGGTTCTCGATTCGGGAATACCACAACCAAGTCGTTCAGGCTGGCACGGTGCCGCTAATCGTGCTAGAAGGTGAGATCGACGCCTGGATCTCATCGCAGCAAATGCCCTAAAAAGGAGCGGGACTGCCAGCGTAGAAGGACTGTGGCCGCATCGGTTCAAGGCATGGTGACCGCCTCCATTCCACGGCATCGCTTCGCTGGTCCGGCAATTCTCGCGGATCGGGTTTGTGTCAGACCGGCACTCGAAAGTTGAATAGAAACGATCAACCTGACGGAAAACGGCTTTGCCGCGGAAGTGCCGCGCGCCCTAACGAGGAAGGGGGCAACAGCACGTCGTGGTTGGGCGCACAGGATGAGTAGCGTGTGAAGAATTCGGAGCAACTGCCATTCTTGTGCTAATTTTGTGCAAGAGTTTCAGGTCTGACCGACAACTCCGACATTGTCGACATTTGTTATCTCTAACTTACGGGTTATAAAGGCTATGGTATGGTTCGAATCCCACCCTCTCCGCCATCGCAAACTCTCACCCCCTGTCAAGCCGTTTAAGAACATAACTTTCGTACTCTTTACAACAGCCCTCAAGTCTACTAGAATGCCGCCGATGAACCACTCGGTGGATCACGCCGGGTCCAAAGGATGCGGTTGGAGGTGCAGGATGAAACGCATCATGCGTACTGTCACTCCGTCTTCATGCAGCAGGCTGGACTTGAAGGAATGTACGGCATGGCAAGTCCGGCGCAGGTCATCGCAACGACTTGAGGAAATTTCGGGTGGGAAGCAATTCGCAGTTGCGCTCTTGGTGATTCTCTGGGCCGCGGAAATCGCCACTGCGCAGGTCACGTCCCCGACGCAAGACGTGCTCGGAGCGCACAATGTGTATGGCCGCGGTTGCGTGGCGTGCCACACGCCCCACAACGGCGCGCCCGGAAACCTGGCCAGGCCCTCCAGAAGCGGCGGCCGTTTTGCACTCTGGGGTCAGGATCTATCTCCCCACTATGGGATATCCCTGACGTCTGCAAGCCATCCGCTCGGCGCATATACCGCCACGGTGCCGGACACCAGCCGCGGAGGATTCCCGTCCCTTTCAGGAAACGGCTACTTAGATCTTATTGCCTGCCTTAGCTGCCACGACGGCAACCTGGCGCCGAGTGACATGATGAAGGGCACGACCGTCGAGACCGTTAGCATCGCCGGGAAGACTTTCAACCCTCCCACGCTGATCGGAAACGATGAATCAACGTTCGGAAGTTACATGAACGGCCATCCCGCGGGACCTAGCGCGACCATTTCCTGTGGCGGAAAAAAGGCGTGGGACTGCTCCGTAAGCGCGGACGGCTCCATCACCTTCGCAGGCCCCAAAGGGAGAGCCTTCGTCGCCGACTACTTTGATGTGACAGGCGGCGACGGTCCGTTGAATCACTTGGTTAAAGTGCCCGGGTCAACAGTCAACGGCGCAACGGTGACCAGCAAATCCTGGATCACCTGTACCACTTGCCACGACCAACACGACATGCCCTATTTCAGCACTCCGAATGGGGCTGTAAAGCCGACGCGCTTCTTTGTGCGTGGCTGGTACAATCCCGGAAGTTCAGCGACCAGCAACAGCGCAGCACAGTTCTGCCGCTCCTGCCACGCTGACAAGTCCAACGAAGCAAAAGGCCGGATGGTGCCAACGACCTAGGGTTGTAGATTCCCGTTTACAACCTTCCACCTCGACCGTTAGAATAACTCTCTTAGGTCCTGTCGTCGGGGGCGTGGTTTACCCAACAGTCTATGCCCGAAAATCTAGCCATTTATCCCGGTTCTTTCGATCCGATCACCAATGGTCATCTCGACCTCATCGAGCGAGCGCGGCGGATTTTTGGAGAGTTGATTGTCGCGATTTTGACGAACCAGGACAAGACGCCGCTTTTCACGGTCAGGGAACGTGTCGAGATGCTCCAGGAAGCTACGCGCGAAATGCCCAATGTCTCTGTGGAGACCTTCGGAGGTCTGCTCGTAGATTACGCCAAGCAAAAGAAGGCAGGGATTATACTGCGCGGCATTCGCGCCTTCACCGACTATGAGTACGAACTTCAGATGGCCATCATGAACCGCAAGCTCGAGCCGAGCCTCGAAACGGTTTTCCTGGTCCCCGCGGAGGCCTACAACTACGTCAGTTCCCGCCTGGTCAGAGAGATTTTCCAGAATGGGGGGTCGGTGAGAGACTTGGTTCCCCCGTTGGTCGAGGATCGGCTTCATCAGAAGGTTTTTCAAGGCAAAATCTAAAGGAGGTTGAAGTGCGGCTTTCCGAGCGCATTTCCCGGATTTCGGTTTCGACTATCGCCACCGTTCTGCAAAAGGCGGAAAAGCTGAAAGTCAAGGATGCTGGGTTGGCAGACTTCGGCGCCGGTGAGCCGGATTTCCCCACGCCGGACCACATCAAGAAAGCTGCCATCAGCGCCATCAATGATGATTTCACCAAGTACACCGCAACGGGAGGAATTCGCGAACTAAGGCATGCCTTGGTGGAGAAGCACGCGAAGGACTATGGGTCGAACTACACGGTTGAGGAGTGCCTGGTGACCGTGGGAGGAAAGCAGGCGATCTTTGAAGCGATGTCCGCGGTGCTGAACGACGGCGATGAGGTCATCCTACCGGTACCACACTGGGTAACCTTTCTTGAAATCATCAAGTACGAAGGCGCCAAGCCCGTTCTGCTGGAAACCAGCGAGAGCGAGAACTTCGCCGTGCACGCCAAAGCTATCGAAAAGCTGATCACCCCCAAGACCCGGCTTATCATCGTGAACTCGCCGCACAACCCCACCGGCGCCGTGGTTCCGCCCGGGGAGATGGAGAAGATCCTGGCATTGGCCATGCGCCATAACCTGCTTTTGATTTCAGACGAATGCTATTGCCATTTCGTCTACGACGGGCGCAAGCCGTTTTCGCTCGGGTCCTCGAGAGAACGTGAACACCTGCTGATTGTCGATTCTTTCTCCAAAACGTATGCGATGACGGGGTGGCGAGTCGGATTTGCGTTAGGTCCGGCCCGACTTCTGGCCAACATGCTGAAGCTCCAGAGCCACTCGACCTCGAACCCCAACTCCATTGCGCAGAAGGCCGCGCTGGCGGCCGTTGAGGGGCCGCAGGAACCGGTGCACGCGATGCTGGCGGAGTATCGTCGACGACGGGATCGTCTCATGGAGGGATTGAAATCCATACCGGGCCTCCGCTGTGTTCCTCCGCACGGCGCCTTTTACGCTTACCCGAATGTCGGGTATTATCTTAAGCAGGACGGTTTGGGCGATACCTCCGTATTGGCGGAGCGCCTGCTCGAAGAAGCGCACGTGGCTGTTGTTCCGGGAACCGCCTTTGGAACGCACGAGCATGTCCGTATCTCCTACGCAACCTCACTTGAACACATCAACGAGGGGTTGCGACGTATGGCTGCGTTCTTCTCCAAGTTGTGAATGAACCATGTCCACGCTGAACACACCTCTTCAGCTTTCCACAGTTTTTAAACCGAAGATTTGGGGCCGGGAGGATCTCGCGCCCATATACCCGGCGCAGGAAGAAACTGACCTTCCGGTTTCCCGCAAAGCGGAGGTCTCGAGGGGCGCGAGTAAGCCCGGCGAATTGATCGGTGAAGTTTGGTCCAACGACGACACCTCCCGTTTCCTGAATGGCCCCGTCGCAGGCCTTACGCTGGCGGAAGTCTCCGAAAAGTACGGCCCGGCGCTCCATGGGCGGGCTTGGGAGGGGGCGCGTTTCCCCTTGCTCGCCAAATACATCTTCACAAGCGACTGGCTATCGGTGCAGGTTCATCCCGATGACGACTACGCGCGCGTCCACGACCCGGGGAATGTCGGCAAGTGTGAGATGTGGTATATCCTCCAAGCCGATCCAAACGCGGAAATCCTCGTGGCAGTTAAGCCGGGAGTCACTCGGGAAGCTCTGAAATCAGCTTTCGAGAAGGGAACGTCGAAGGACCTCCTCATTCGCCATCGCCCCAAGGCCGATGAGGCCATCTTCCTACCGCCCGGTACAGTACATTCTCTTGGCCCCGGACTGGTTCTATTCGAGGTCGAGCAGAATTCAGATCTCACGTACCGCCTTGACGACTATGGCAGACTAGGGCTGGACGGGAAGCCTCGTCCTCTCCATTTGTCGAAGGGTATGGACGTTTTAAAGGAAGATCTGCCTCCTCTGTGCCGCCTGCCCCGGTGGGAATTCCAGGAGCCCTTCGGAACTCGGCGGTACGTTGCGGCTTGCCGTTACTTCGCACTCGAGGAAATGTTCCTGCGCAAGAAAGCGACCTTCAAGAGTTCACCGCAACGAGTGGAGGTTTATTCCGTTCTGCAGGGCGAAGGACGTCTCGAGAACACCGCGGGCTGGTTGGGCTACCGGAAGGGCGAAACATGGGTCATCCCTCCGGCAGCGGGAGCCTATAGGTTCGCCCCCCTCCAAACAACGCGCCTCCTGAAGTATTACGTTCCCAACCTCGTGCAGGACTTCAGGCGGCCGCTCGCGGCTCACAACATCCCCCCGGAAGACATCGCGAAGGTTGTCTTTGATGTGTGAATATGGCGATAGATTCAGTGTTTAAACATGCCTATGGCGTCGTCATGGCAGGGGGAAGCGGCACGCGTTTCTGGCCCCTAAGCCGCCGGCGGCGCCCCAAACAACTGTTGACTTTGTTCGGTCGGCACTCGCTTCTCGAACAAACGGTAGCGCGCCTCCAGCCGTTCATCCCCTTGGACCGGATCTACATTTTCACTGGTGCGCCGTTATTGCGAATTATTCGGCGGCTTTTGCCGCGTCTTCCTTCCAAGCAGATTATTGGTGAGCCGGCCTCCCGGAATACCGCTCCCACGCTGGCCGTCGCGGCGCATGAGATCGCGCGGCGGGACCCGGAAGGTCTTATGGTGGTCTTGCCTTCCGATCAAATCATTAACAAGCCGGCGCTTTTTCGCCGCCTGCTCGCTACGGCGTGCCACGTGGCGTCTCAGCCGGAACGATCGGTGGTCTTGGGCCTGAAACCGACGCGGCCTGAAACCGGCTACGGATACATTCGCCTGGGCCGGCGGCAAGGCCGAATGGCAGGGCACGAAGTGTTCCGGGTTGATAAATTCACGGAGAAACCGGCGCTCGCGGTGGCGCGGCGCTACGTCGCCTCAGGACGATATCTTTGGAACGGCGGCATTTTCATTTGGAAGGCTGCGACGCTGCTCGAGAACTTCCAGCGCTTCCAGCCTGAGATGGCAGGTCTGGTAAGGCAGATTGCCGACGCCGGAGGAATTCGCTCGCCCGCTTTCCGCCGGCTCTACCCCAAGTTCCAAAAAATCTCCATTGACTTTGCGCTGATGGAGAAGATCTCAGAGATCTACGCGGTGCCTGCGGATATCGAATGGAACGACGTGGGAAGCTGGGCGGTTGCGTACGAGCTAAGCCAGCCGGACTCAGAAGGGAATGTCCGGTCCGGCGCCGGGCTCAGCCTCGATTCACAGCGTAACATGGTAGTTTCGCCCAAGAAATTTGTGGTTACGGTCGGGGTTCATGATCTGGTCGTCGTCGAGACCGATGATGCGCTGCTGGTATGTGCGCGCGAGCGATCGCAGGACGTCGGGAAGGCGGTTCAGGAACTCGATCGTATGGGTCGGGATGATTTGCTGTAAGCGGGGCGCACAAAATGGTCACGGAAGCGCGCGAGGCGTCATTTCGAGCCCAGTGCCGATACTTGCTCGGAGCCACATGATTTCAGGCGCGAGAGTCGGAGCGAGATTCCTCGCCCCGTTCGAAATGAAACTGTTGATCGAGAGGCCATGGTGGACAAGATCAAATTCGGCACCGACGGCTGGCGGGGTGTAATTGCTGTAGCTCGATTTTCCGTCGAATTCCTCCACTTGCGGCCGCTTCCCTTCAACGAGCACGACCGCGCCGCCCGTGGTGGCTCTGACCTTTAGCTCAGCAGCGTTGGAAGCCGGGAGAATGCCGGCCTAAAGGTCGGCGCTACGACGCGGCGGCAAATTGCCGCACTCCAAACCAACCTCATTCAGTCTTCGGCTCTTGCAAAGGAAGCTCCTTGCGGATGCCGTCCAAGACACCATTGACGAAGTCCACCGAATCTACCGTGGAAAAACGCCGGGCGATCTCCAGCGCCTCGTTGATCACGGCGGCAGGGGGAGTTTTGGGGTGATGGAGGAGTTCGAAAAGAGCGACCCGCAAGATGTTGCGGTCCACGGCAGCCATGCGCTCTAAACGCCAGTTTTCGGAATGCGCACGAACCACGCCGTCGAGCTGGTCGATATTGGCCACAGCGCCTTCGAACAGATTGCGGGCAAAACTCTCCTCTTCGGCGTCCGCCCTTTGGTTGGCGAAAAAGCTCGCCTCCACTTGGGCGGCAGTATAACCGCAGATCTCCCATTGATAGAGCATCTGCATGGCGTATTCGCGGGATTTTCTACGTGAAGACATTGGTCCGTTGTCCGTCGTCCCTGGTCCGTTCTCTATTGTCCGTGGTTCGTGGTTAATATTCGACTGGCCATGTCGAGAATCAAAGTCGCAAATCCAGAGCAGAGAGTCGGCCCGAATCTTGACTTTCAATCTTCAAAATCCAGTTCCGATACTTGCGTCCTGAAACAACCGACCACGGACAACTGACAACGGACTACTTCCCCGTGAACCGCGCTGGCCGCTTCTCCAGGAACGCTCGCGTGCCTTCCTTCATGTCCGCCGTCGTGCAGCATAATCCGAACAGATTTGCTTCCAGGAACTGGCCCTCAGCTTGGGTCATTTCTAAACCATGGTTCACAGCTTCGAGCGCGAACCTCACCGCCAGGGGTGCATTGGCCAGGATTTTCTGCGCGAGCTTCTCGGCTGTGGCAATGAGGTCTTGCGCGGGCACGACCTGGTTGACCAGCCCGATGCGATAGGCCTCGGCGGCACTAACGGGCTCTCCGCTCAGCACCATTTCCAAGGCGCGTCCTCTGCCCACCAGCCGGGGCAAGCGCTGCGTACCAGCGTAGCCAGGAATGAGTCCCAGCTTGACCTCCGGCTGACCCAGGCGCGCATTCTCGGAAGCGATCCTTATAGTGCAGGCCAGCGCCAGTTCGCAACCTCCCCCCAGGGCATAACCATTGACGGCAGCAATCACCGGTTTGCCCAGATGCTCGATAAGGTCCAGAATCTTCTGTCCACGCCTCGACAGCTCTTTGCCTTCCACCGGAGTCTGAACTGCCAATTCGTTGATGTCCGCGCCTCCCACAAACGCCTTCTCACCGGCCCCGGTAAGGATGACAGCTCGCACTTCATCGTCTCGTTCGATCTCCTGAAAACAGTCATGCAACTCATCCATGGTTTTCCGGTTCAGGGCGTTGAGCTTCTCAGGACGATTGACGGCCACATATCCGATTCCATTGCGCTTTTCGTAGAGTAAATTCTCGAAAGCCATAGTCCAGTCCCCCGGAAGAATGCTCAAGTCCCGCTTCGTAGAGTTAGTCCGGCTAAGGCGGGAATAACAAACCTCACAACCGAATTAACTCCAAGTTTGACAGGTTATCGCCCTTTTGTTAGATTTTCAAAGGGTTATATAAAAGGGTCACACATTACGGACGCACGTCACGTTCGCAACTTCTCGATAGTCGCTCACATTGACCACGGCAAGTCAACCCTGGCCGACCGTGTGCTGGAGATCACCGGCGCACTCTCACAACGGGAAATGTCCGCCCAGGTGCTCGACTCGATGGATTTGGAGCGCGAGCGGGGCATCACCATCAAGGCGCACTCCGTCCGTCTTCATTACCGTGCTCGCGATGGCAATCTGTATCAGTTGAATCTGATTGATACCCCCGGCCATGTCGATTTCTCCTACGAGGTGTCGCGCAGCCTTTCCGCGTGCGAGGGCGCGGTGCTTGTGATCGATGCCTCCCAGGGCGTCGAAGCCCAGACCCTGGCCAACGCGCAACTCGCTCTGCACAACAACCTGGCGATCATTACGGTCATCAACAAAATCGACCTGCCAGGCGCCGATGTTGAAGCCACCCGGCAGCAGATCGAACACGCCTTGGCCCTCGATCCCAATGAGGCCCTGATGATCAGCGCCAAGCAGGGCACCGGCGTGAATGAAGTGCTGGAGGCCATCGTGGCGCGCGTGCCGGCGCCAAGCGGTTCGGCGGAAGCGCCTCTCCAAGCGCTCATCTTCGATTCCTGGTTCGACAGCTATCGAGGGGTGGTGGTGCTCAGCCGCGTTGTCCAGGGAGCTTTGACCGTCGGCATGCAGATTCGTCTCTGGTCCAACAACCAGGTCTACACCGTTGAGGAGTTGGGCGTGATGACGCCCAAGCCGGTCCGTGTGGAACGGCTCGAGGCCGGTGAAGTGGGCTTCGTCGTCGCCAACATCAAGCGCATTTCCGATACGCGCATCGGCGATACGATTACAGACGACGCGCGGCCCGCCGCCGCGCCTCTGCCCGGCTTCGAGGAAATCAAGCCCATGGTATTCGCGGGGCTCTATCCCGTGATCGCAAGCGACTACGAGGCGCTGCGCGATGCCCTCGAAAAGCTGCGCCTCAACGACTCCTCGCTCTTCTACGAGCCGGAGAACTCCGAGGCCTTGGGCTTCGGCTTTCGCTGTGGCTTCCTCGGCCTGCTGCACATGGAAATCGTCCAGGAACGCCTGGAGCGCGAGTTCAACCTCGACCTCATCAATACCGCCCCAAGCGTCCGCTACCGTGTCACGACCAAGGCAGGCGAAATCCTGGACGTGCACACGCCCACCAAGTTCCCGCCTGCCGGCGACATCGAAAAGGTTGAAGAACCCATTATCCGTGCGCAGATCTTCACCCAGGACGAATTCCTGGGCGGCATCCTCAAACTGCTGGAGCAGAAGCGGGGCGTGCAAAAAGGATTCGAGTACGTTTCACCCAAGCGCGTGCTGCTCACCTACGAGCTTCCTCTGAACGAAATCGTGCTGGATTTCTACGACCGGCTGAAGTCTGTGTCGCGCGGCTATGCGTCGCTCGATTATCATATTGCTGGCTACTGGGTCTCCGACCTGGTGAAGGTGGATTTTCTGGTGGCCGGCGAGCCGGTGGATGCTCTTTCCTTCATCAGCCACCGCGATCAGGCGTTCTCGCGCGGCCGCGTGCTGTGCGGGAAGATGCGCAAGCTTATTCCCCGCCAGCTCTTTGAAGTTGCGCTTCAGGCTTCCATCGGATCAAGAGTGATCGCGCGCGAAAACGTTCCGCCCATGCGGAAGAACGTCTTGGCCAAGTGCTATGGGGGCGACATTACGCGCAAGCGCAAGCTGCTGGAAAAGCAGAAAGAGGGCAAGAAGCGAATGAAGCGCGTGGGCCGGGTCGATATCCCGCAGGAAGCATTTCTGGCTGTACTCAAAGTATCGGAAGAGTAGAATCTGACAAATCTGTGGATGGAGTAACACATGGAACTCAAAACCGTTCCGATCGAAAAACCTGCGGACATGAATTTCATCCTCGGCCAGTCGCATTTCATTAAAACCGTCGAGGATCTACATGAAGCGATAGTCCAAACCGTTCCCGGAATGAAGTTCGGCATCGGATTCTGCGAATCGTCCGGCCCCGCCCTAGTACGCCACACTGGTAATGACCCGCGCCTGATCGAGCTTGCGCAAAAGAATGCCCTGGCGCTATCTTGCGGCCATTGCTTCATCATCTTTATGGACGGCGGCTTTCCCGTCAACATCCTGAACACCCTTAAGATGGTGCCGGAAGTGTGCGGGATTTTTTGCGCCACGGCCAATCCCGTCGAGGTCGTCGTCGCCGAGACCGAACAAGGTCGAGGCATCTTGGGCGTCATCGACGGCGTGAAGACCAAGGGCATCGAGACCGAAGCCGATATCAAGGTGCGCAAAGGCTTCCTGCGCAAGATCGGATATAAGCTGTAGCGACATTTTTACGCCGCCACCGAGCATCTGGTTCGAAAGGCGACAAAGAGTGAAGAATCAAGCGATTGATCCACGGCTAGCCCCGAAATACTTCTCACCGGAAACTTTTGATAAGACCCGAGCGTAATTTAAATGTAGTACGTAGGCATGACTGGGTGTGACCGAGTTTACGGGCTCAGTCTGATGGTGTAGAATGTCAGTTAATAACCTCTTGGGGGTTCGCGAGCGCGACAAACAAGCGCCGCTGTTACAGTAAGCAGCCTCCTGCCAAAGAGCAGAATGAAAGTTGCCAACGTGGCCACTGTCATCACTCAAGCCCGGACTGCCATCGTCGAGTCGCGAGCGCCACTGCGCTCGCAGACCAGTTTCTGGGTCGCCGTTCGCGAAGCCTTTTGGAATGCTCTTGGTGAACTCCGCAGCCACAAGCTACGATCTTTTCTCACTCTGCTTGGTGTCGTCATCGCCACCACCACGCTCATTGTCGTGATGTCGGTGGTGAACGGCATGAACGTCTACATTGCCACCAAGATCGCCAATCTGGGCACCAACACCTTCGTGCTGTTTCAGTTCAAGTGGGCAACAGACTACGATACCTATTTGAAAGCGTTGAGGCGCAACAAGCCCATCCGCATCGAGGAATACGAGTATCTGCGGGAGGCGCTGCCCGGCTATGAGGCCATGAGCGCCATCGCGCAACTGAATCCCGGCCCCCAGGCGCGCTACCAGGGACATTCGATCGATGAAGTAACCCTGATGGGAATCACTCCCAGCCATGTCGACATCGGCCGGGAAAAGGCGCTTTACGGCCGCTACATTTCAGACCAGGACTACCGCCACAACGAGCGGGTCTGTTTTATCGGCCAGGACATCGTGGATAAGCTCTTTCCGGCGGTCGATCCAATTGGCAAGGAATTACTGGTGGGTGGGCAGAGCTTCCGCATCATCGGCGTGGCGGATAAGGTAGGCTCCGCGTTTGGAATCAGCGAGGACAACTTCGTTTTTGTCCCGCTCGGCACTTTCCGCGACCTTTATATGCCGCGCCTGGAACTCATCGTTTTCATCAAGGCGCCCGACTCGAAACACATGACGGAGCTCGAAGATGAAACTGAAGTCCTGATGCGGGCGCGCCGCCACATCCCCTACCACGACGACGACACCTTCGGCATCAACGCCTCCGAAACGCTGATGAACGCTTGGAAAAACCTTACCGGCAGCATTTTTGCCGTCACCATCGGCGTGGTGGCTGTGTTCATGGTGGTGGGCGGCATTGTGATCATGAACATTATGCTGGCGACCGTCACCGAGCGCACGCATGAGATAGGGATTCGTAAGTCGGTGGGGGCGCGGCGGCGCGACATCCTCTGGCAGTTCGTAATCGAGGCCGCGGCCTTAGCTTTTACCGGCGGGACGGCGGGAGTACTCCTTGCCTACTTCATCGCCTGGCTGGTGGCGCAGGTTTTCACTGCCTCGGTGCCGTTGAGCGCGGTGATCGTGGGCATCACGCTGTCAACCCTGGTCGGGCTTTTTTTTGGGATCTATCCGGCGATGCGAGCGGCTGCGCTTGACCCCATCCAGGCGCTGCGCGCGGAGAAATAGCATGATGACTTACTGGCGCGCTGTCGGCGAGAACTTGCTGCTGGCGCTCGACACCCTGCGCACCCACAAGTTCCGGGCGTTTCTCACTGTGTTGGGCGTCCTCATCGGCACCACCACGGTGATTGCCGTGGCCTCCATCATCCAGGGACTCGATGCCCAGTTGGTGCAGGTCGCCGAGCAGTACGGCACCAATGTGCTTTGGATTTACAAGCTCCAGATGGGGACGCCGCACCGCCTGACGCGCGAGGAGCGGCTGCGCAAATCCCTCAGTTTCGAAGACGCTCAGGCGATCAGGGAACAGTGCCCAGACGTCCAGGAAGTGTCGGTGGCCCTCTTCCAGCAGATCAGTGACTTTGGCCTGCCACCCTCCACGGCGCGCTACAAGGGCCGCGAGATGGCGGGCGCACAATTCATGGGCGTGGATGCCAACTACATGACTCTGTCGAATTCGGAGCTGGCAGACGGCCGCTTTATCACCCCGGCGGACGACCTTCACCGCCGCGACGTGGTGGTTATTGCCAACAAAGTGGTGGAACGCCTGTTCAAGCCCGAGGACCCGGTCGGCAAAGAAATGGTCGTGGACGGGCACGCGTTGGAAGTCATCGGCACCCTCCAAAAATACAAGGGTGTCCTGGGAGACAGTCCCGATGATAATGATATCTTCATACCCTACTGGACCTACAAGAAGCTCTACCCCGACGCTAAAGATCACTTCCTCAGCGTCCTGGTGTACCGTGGAAGAATGGATGCCGCGCAAGATGAAGTGCGCGGCTTGCTGCGTCGCCGCCGCCACGTGAAACTTTCCGACCCCGATAACTTCGGGATCTCGACGGCGGAGTCGCTGATCTCCGACTTTCGCGCCATTATCGGCACCGTGGCGCTGGTCATGGTAGTGATCTCCTCGATTGGCCTGCTAGTCGGGGGCATCGGGGTAATGAACATCATGCTGGTCTCGGTTACGGAGCGCACGCGCGAGATTGGAGTGCGGAAGGCCATCGGCGCGCGCCGTCGCGACATCATCTGGCAATTCCTGCTGGAAGCCATCGTGCTCACCGGCTCGGGCGGTCTCCTGGGAATTGCTGTGGGCTGGATGCTGAGCTTTATGATCCGACTCTTCGTGCCCGGCCTGCCGTCTGCCGTGCCGCTCTGGTCCGTCGTGGCGGGCTTTGCCGTCGCGACGAGCATCGGACTGTTCTTCGGACTTTGGCCGGCCATGAAGGCTGCCCGGCTCGACCCCATCGTGGCCCTGCGCTATGAGTGAAAGAACCGCTCTTGGCCGGAGGCAATCCTCGTGGTTGCCTGAGGGCGGCCAGAGGGGCCGCCCCTACAACTTCCTACCTCTAATCGTGGCCTCAAGCTCTCCTCGCGCCAGTCGAATCGAAATATCGCCGCCCAGAGGTACTGCCTCTGCGTCACGGACGATCTTGCCGGCGGCGTCTCGAGTGACCGAGTACCCCCGCTGAAGGAGCCCTAGTGGGTTCCGCTCCTTCAGAATGGCCTCCCCGTGCGCCAGCCGGGTCTGTCTCTCCGTCAGGAAGCGACGGAAAGCGGAATCAAATCGTCCCCAGCGGTCGTCCAGCGCGGCGCGCTTCAAGCCCAAGAGCCGCCGGAAGTCGTATCTAACCACCCCCGCCGAAGCTCGCATCCATTCCTGTCTGGCCTCATTCAACCGGGAGCGCATCGAACGATCCAGCGATGCGACGCCGTCATCCACCTGCTGGGCCCTTTCAGCAATCCTGGTCGCGACCGTCTGAAAGGCG
>Ga0326728_10008120_pt1 | contig 26349 bp, 21 predicted proteins | sample MB3enrmetagenome_FD_207602 | JGI IMG/M metagenome (GOLD analysis project Ga0326728, IMG submission 207602) | Lab enriched peat soil microbial communities from McLean, Ithaca, NY, United States - MB31MN | ecosystem: Environmental > Terrestrial > Soil > Wetlands > Peat | place: USA: New York... | reverse complement strand
ACTGTCACCAAGGAAGTGGCGCAGGAATGCATACGGCGCATTCGCAATTACCGTAGGCTCCAGAGAGACATCGAGACACTTCTAGGAAAAGCTCTCGCCAACGCGCCATGGACATCCCGTTCCACGTTGCCGCAAAGGAAATCGAAGCGGTCCTGAGCCAGCGAGCCAAACTTGTGGGTAATTGAAAGCTGGTGAACCGATCTTTTCCGGTTTAATTTCAGGACCGACACTTCCCCACAGATAAACGCAAAGAGCACATATGCGATCGCGCATGGAAAGGGGAGGTGTGGGATGGGCGGTGGAAATCCCCAATGCGAAAAAATGCAAGAATTGGAAGCCAGATTGCGCATGGATATATTAGGGGGCACTGCCAAGAATTGGATGGGACAGGACACTAGTGCTTCCTGGTGACGAGTCCGTAAGAAACCCAACCGCAGGCCAAAATGAATAGGGCGGCGTAGGAGGCCAAATTCGCCCGGTACACGCCTCGCCGAACGACTTCCGGGTCCAAAGCCTTCCAGGTTCGAATACACACCTTTGATTCTATCCACACCGATAAGAAAAAACACGGCACGAGGAGCACGGCCGCTGCGGTGGGTATTATCCATTTAAGGTCTTCGCCTTCAGGCCCGATCCACGCACTGCCCAAAATCAAGCCGGCCACTTGAAACACCGGCGCATCGAGGTTCCAATGCCATTTGTCGGCAGCAGATCCCACCGGGAAAACGACCGCGAATTCCGCCGCCAACATAATCAACCAGGCCAATGGAACGCCGACCGCCGTGGAGAGGACATTCGCCCCAGTGATCCCTTTGAACGCATCCCCGTAGGATAGTGATACCCAGCGACGTATAAGCAGCGCCTCCAAAACAATCACAGGGCCTAAGGCCAAAAGCATTAGAGGCCACTCGATTATGATCATCGGCAGGCCAACGTCCGCAAGCGCGATCATTCCGCTTCTCCGCAGAGGCAGAGGCGGGGGCGGTACATGCCCAGCATCATCCAATCCCTTCAGCACCGGATCCCTCACATTTTGGCGGCTGAATAATGTTTCTTTCTGATCAGGCGTCAATTTTGCCGCAGCTTTTTCGTCTATAACTTTGTGGACATCGACTCCCTCGGTGCTGAATGTTTCTATCTTTTCCTCCAAGGCGATGTACCTTTGCTTTCCTACCGAGAATTCCACCCATGGATGGTTAACCTGCTCTTTCAGTATCATGGGGGCTCTTGTCGTAATAAGGGTCGCTCCGCCAGATTGTTTCTGCGCCTGCATATGCTGTGTCAAAAGCAAACTCGCCCCGAGTATTCCAGCTCGTAGACTCTTAGCGTTAGGTTTTCTAAATCTTCTCATCACTTGACGTGCGTATGAATCTCGTCCGCAACACGGTTGCTTCCGATCAATGGTGTCTTGATTGATGGTCATATCGAAGTCCTTCTTCGCGATTTATTCAGCCGCACCTAAACGATATCGCGGCGCCGCATCGGTTCGCGCGGCAGAAGCGCTCAGCGCAGACGATGCTTGGCTCCGCCAAGCCTCTCTGGCCTTTCGAAATCGTGGACTCCACGCGCTGAAGCCGGTCGTCATTATACCCTCCGACGTGCGCCTCTCGGATCTCGCATCGAGCCGCTCGCCGATCTTGTGGTGTGGTCGAAGGCCGGAAAGGGCATTCTCCCGCTTTCCGGCATATTAGCAACAGGCCCGAAGCCGAAGAGTCTGCTCAAGGATGGCGACGCAGGAGCCACCGCGCAAGCGGCGCGACCGTCCCTGACGGGATCGTGAGCGAAGGGCTGTGGGGCATGTGGCAGGTTTGAGTTCAACAGCCCCGGGTCGCATGACTTTAGCTCAAAGCGTATTTTTATCAACAACCTTCCTCATCGTCTCTGGGTGTCCGTAAAGCGTAAAGCTGTAATTCCCTGCTGAACCCGTGAATTGCACAGCATTGATCTGCGGCGTTTGTGCCACGACGGATGTCGCGCACAGAGTGAGCGTCAACCATAGCGCTACAATGCCGCAACGAATGCAACACTTCACCGGGGCTGAAAAGCGCCCGGTGCGCCCGTTGATGGCGCCCGCGAATCTCTTCCACGCTTGGCTTGCTAGAACCACCTCCAAACCCCGGCTCATCATAGATCCGCCTCTTGGGGTAACGCGTGCGCGTTCCCCGGTTGTTGAAATCTTTCGGTATTTCAATTCGTCGCAAGGTGCTGAACCACACGACTTCAATTCCAGGAACGCACCACGTTCGAGAATTCCATAAAGGCTGCGAGAATAAATTTGAGGCCGCCGCACCCAGCGTTCATGCGGGTACCCAAAGGCCGACTTCGATGACGGCGAAAATTGATCGACGAGGTTCAGAGCGGCGCCCGTTAGAGGTTTCCAGTGGCGGGCGATGTGCCGACCCTTACGGTAATGGCATCGGCGGGGACATATACCAGTCTAGATCCGTCCTCCATGATCCAACGATTAACCGCGCACCCGAATTGCTGCGCCTGATGGATTTGTGAAGAATCGAATTGCGCCAGGTCATTGCCATCGTCCCAAACAGGCCGACCCGCAGCCCAATTCGTTCCTGAAGCGACGCTTGCACCGTTCGTCTCCAGGAAAAATGCGAAGACGATGTAGTACACGCCACTCTCCACGGGCGCGCGCCCGTTGATCTGAGCATTCCAACTAGAATCGCCAGGGCGAAGGTGGGAAATCATCTTCCAGGAATCTTGGTGGCGTCCCCACGAAGGAGTCTCGATCAAAGGCGCTACCGCGAAACCCGGCCCTAGATTCAAGACACGCAAAGTGATTGTCCCGCGCAAAGCACCGCCGGGATCCACATTCACGGTCTTGTTCTCTCCGGAGATTCCCGCGAATGATCCGCCGCCTGACAAAATCCGAATCGTGCCAATGCCATGCGCCCAGGCCATCGGCCGTGAGAAGTCAGCGCTTGTGCACTGTGCTTCTGCCGTGACCTCCGCCGCGCCTCCGCGGAAGGTCGGCTCGCTTGCTCTAACTGATGCGGCCGAGGGAGCCGAGACTTGGTTCGGGATCGCGAGTGTGTCAATAAGCCGCTTGACGCCTCTCTGTTTGCGGGCGATGCGGTCGACCGCCGCTTTCTCAAGTTCCGTGTTCACCGTGCCTGGCAGCGTTACCACGCCACCTTGCGTGCGCACCCGGATATCGCGCGTCTTGAGCAACAAATCTGCAAAGAGTTTCCACTCAATTCTTGATGTAATGGCCTCGTCATCTGCACTGGGGCCGTCCGCGAGCGCTGCTGGCTGGATTGGCTGGGTAGAAGGCGCCGTGAGGGGCTGCGCACGGGGCGCCTCGCCGATCTCCCCCGCTGATGTGATGCGCCCGGCGGCGAGATCCTGACCCGCACCGACGACCGTCAACTCGTACGTCGCAGGGCCAGCGCCCGTCTGCGGATTCCAGACGTCAATCTTGATTCGGTCTCCGCCGTTCAGCGTCCAGTGGCCTTGTCCGTATGCCCCGCCGAGTCCGGTTACCTCTATCTCATGGGGCGTCCAGCGCTCTACTCGCAGCGTGATCGGTTGAAAGTCACCAAGCTTCGATGCCGCAAGTTCACCCTGCGTGTCCGTCGCACGGCGCGCTATCCACCTCGCGGTGTCGTTCCAGATATCCAGGTAATCCGAGTCCTGGTCCGTAGGTTGAGTACCGAAGCCTTCGCCTTTGATGATAAAGGTCTGGTCCGCTCGCGGGTACACCGGTGTCACGGACGCGATGTGCGGCGGTGTGAGGTCCTTGCTCGTGCTGCCAACGGTCAAATCGTACGAGGCGGGGCCGGCGCCTGTCTGCGCGTTCCACACGTCGAAACCGACTTGGTCCCCAGCGTGATATGGGCACGGCCCCTTGGAAGGCCAGTGGAATCCAGTTACCACAATTTCGACGTCCGTCCAGCGCGCCACACGGAGCGGGCCCTCTCCCCCGTCGCCTGCCGTCGGGATTGCCCCACAGCCCCGTCCGGGTCCCGAGTCCTCGATAACGATGCGTCCCTCGTTCCGCTCGGTGGGGGATTCGTAGTTTCCAAAGTGCCGTCCCGTGATGGTTACCGCCTCTGTTGCCCCCGCAACAAGCGGCGAAACGGACGTAATAACGACCGCGTTGTCCTCGCACGGGGCATCGAAGGTGGCAAGAGCGCCGTGCCCTGGGCGAATAAAGCCGTGAAGCTTGGAGTCGCTACCCGGGTAGTAGCCCACCGCCGCGTCCCCGGCGGCTAGGGCTGCGCAGATCACTCCTTGAAAACGGCCAGGCCTCAGGCTCGCCGAATTGAGTGCGTCGGAAGCGCCATGCGCGTCGCGAGCAGGGACCTGTGTGGCGCCCTGGGCGCCGAGGTAGCACGCCGTGATCTCCTCCTCACCGGTGGCTCCGCTCGGCTGGAGATGGATCTCTGGAATACTGAAAGTCGCGTAAGCGCCGTGGGCGTCCCGGATAAACACGTCACGATTCCTTCCGTACCAGCCCACGACTGCCCCGTCATTAGTGACGTTCTGCGGGTGGGCGCCTTCCCAAGGAGTATTGCCCGCCAGCGGCAGGTCGCAGACGGTTATTGTCCCGTTGGCGTCGCGCAAAAAGCCATGTTCAGCCCCCGAACTGTATGAGTGCACACGACTATTGTTGACCACGTTGGGCGGATCGTTGTAGGTCCCGGTAATTTCACCGGAGTCGTTTATGCTCTCCGGGACTGTGCCTCCGCTGCCCGGAACGTCGAACGCAAGAAAGGTCCCAAGCCTGTCACGCAGGAACCCGTGTTCCACGTTCTTCGCATCGATGAAGTAACCAATTATGGTTCCTCGGTCGTTCATTCTGGAAGCCACGGTGCCTTGTCCGGAGCGGAACTCGGGGTGCGCCATCACGGGTGGGCGAAGGCCTTCACCGGCGCCGGGCGCGTCCAGAGTGGTAAGGGTTCCGTTGGGATCGCGCACAAAACCGTGGTGCAGTAGTTTTTCGTCGATGTAATATCCAACAATCGTGCCGTCGTTGTTGATGTCCGTGGCGAATGTGCCTTGCCGTTGGCGTTCCCCTGCCCCGGGTGCGTCGAACACCGTGATGCGGCCCCGCGTGTCGCGCACAAAGCCGTGCGCCACCGCAATCGAGTCGATGCAGTATCCCGCCACTTCGCCGCGCTTGTTGATGGCGCTGGGAAATGTTCCTCGAGGCACGAGCCGGGAAATTGCAAGTACGTGGATCGACAAGCCCAGCACGGCCATTGCGCCCAGAGCTACCCTCTTAAATAGCGTCGTGATGTGATATATGCGTTTAGCGTTTCGCTGCGAGCCATGCCCGATTCTTGTACCTCTTGTGTCAGACATTGATGAGGGTTCTGGCTGTTGAGCATTCATACAATTCACTCCTCGCCCGAAACTTCAAGCGGCCCGAGAGGCAGCAATCTGCACCGCCCCCCCGAGACTGACTTTATTGGACATCCGAGACCTTGCCGTTAACGAAGGTGACTTTCAGGTCTTTGTAAACGTAGATTTGCTTCAACCCCAGATTGACGGTCTTCTCCGGCTGGCCAAAAGCTGTGACCACCTGATCGATTGTCTCTCCCATTTGGATTGAGGCAGGCTGAGTCTGCGCGGACTGATCCGGCTGCGGTGCAGGTTGCTGATCTCCGGTTGCGGGGTTCGAGTTGTCGGCCGCGAAGACCTCGCCAATGGTATCCTCGACTTTCGATGCGTCGGCTGTCTCCAAGTAGCCCTTTGCAAACTGGAACTCCACCTCGGACTTGTAGTAAGTGGGTGGATTGGTCTGGTTGCAGGTGTCGCAGGCCACAACACCAAAGGAGATTTTATCCTTCTTCATATCCACGGCGATGTTCGACGGGTACACCTTCTCGCCTGCTTTGAAATATCGCGTGTCTGATGCGTTCGTCTTGTCATCGGGCAGGAGACCGGCGCCCGGAATGTGGCCCTTCAGAAAACCCAGGCCTCGTTTCCCGGCTTCCTCCTTTCCCTTCGTGCACAAAAAACTCGGGGTTTTGAGGCTGCCATTCTCATACTTTGACGGACAGGCCTTGACGGCCCCCCACGGAACCCCCAGGAGTCCTCCCTTCTGAATGACGAGCACAGTACCCTCCTCGAGCACCGCGGGACCGTTCGAGTCGGAGCCCATTTTCACGCTTTTGTACTGCGCCTGAAGCTGCTCCAGCAACGAAGGCGCGGCATCCTGTCCGGCGGCGAGAGGCCACGGAATCACGGCCCCAACCACTAAAGCGATCACTGAAATAGTCATCTGAAGTTTCTGGCGCATAGCTGTGTCCCCCTTCAAGAATTTGTGCTTCGAGACCAGGCATTATGCCGGGCCCGTGCTCGACTGGAAAGCGCGAACGCGGGCGGCGAGGCGCTCCCAGTATCCGAATAACTAACCCGCTTCCCTGCCCGCCTGCCGCTCGGCGGGCGAGAAAAGTCCAAACTGCGGCCAAACTACAGGTCATTCTGCGGGACCTACTGCACCTGCGCCACGAGACTATTGGCCTTCTGCTGCTGACTCTGAATCTCGTTCGCTGCCCCCGGGTCCGGCTTCGGCGCCGCACCCGTCACGGCGGTATTGGGGGCCTTGGGCAGACCGTCTGTGCCTGATTTCTCCTGGAGTGCCTGAAGGCCGGCATCAAGCTGCTCCCGGAAGCTGTTATGCATCTCTTGCAAGTCATCGACGGCGACCATGGGTTTAGCGCCGACCCTGCAATCGTTCTTCTTGCTGCTTATCACCTTTACCTGCACTTTGTTGTCAGTCCCCGGCGCGTCGTCGATGCGGTCGATCACGTCGCCTGACGTCAACTCGCATTCTTGACCGTCCGCCGTGGCCACATCGAGATTACTGGACACGACGAAAAGACTCTGTGCCGGATCCAACGCGTCCGGCACTGGACCGCTGGTTGGCTCGGCCGGATTCGCTTCCGGCGCCGCGGCGCTGCTTGGCTCCGACTCGGAATTGGCAGCCGCTGCCTGTTGAGCCGCAAGTTGCTGTTGAACTTCGTCTGCGATCGCCTGTTTCACTACGGAATTCAGCGGTGTGTCGGTGCTGGCCGTCGAATCACCAGACGGGGGCCCTCCGTTGTCGGAGGCTGCCGCATGGGCCGCGAGCCCGGCTTGGTATGCAGCCTGCAAATTAGCCGCGAGCAGGTAGTCGGTGAGCCATAACGACGCGGTGTCGTACACGGGATACGACGTAAAGAAGCCACCGTAGAGTCCAAACCAGGGCGCGCCTGCCCAACCCCACGCGACCGGGCTGTAGTAAACCCGCATCCCCCACGGATTGTAGGCCCAACGGTAAAAGGCCGGGCGGTAAACCGGAACGTAGCGGTAGTAATGCATGGGGTGATACACTCCACGGTAATAGTACCCGTCGTACCCACGGTAGAAACCTGCATGAGGGCGCCCGCCGCGCCAAGTGGTCCGGAAATACGTGTTGCGATAGCCGCTCAATGGATGCTGCATATAGCCCGAGTGAGTCCCCGTGCTCACGATGGTGTGGCCATTGAGCTTGGTGACGATGGTGCGGTCGCCGTGCACTCCCTGATGGATAGTCATGGCTTTTGTCTGGATATCAACGACCCTCCCGTCAGAACGACGGCTTACCTGGGCCTTCGTGCCGTCCTTGAGTTGACGGTTCTCGGTGGTGCGGCTTGCCGGTTTCACCGTATGGTCTTCTTTCTTCGACTTGTCTATTTTTTTCGCGTCGTCTGTTTTTTCCGGCTCGCCTGCTTTTTTCGTCTTGTCTGTCTCCTTCGTCTTGTCTGTTTGCGTCGTCTTGTCTGTGTCCTTCGTCTTGACTGTTTTCTTCGTGTCCTCTGTTTTCTTCGCGGTGGTTATCCTCTTCGTGTTGTCTATTCTCTTCGTGTTATTGACATTCCGATTACCGGCCGCTTTTTCTGTGGCGTTTGGTCTCACCTCAGAAATTGGTTTCGCCGTAGCGACTGCCGGTTTCCGAGTCCCACCCGAAGGTCTGACCTGATCCTGCGGCTGTCGCTGCTGCTGCGCTACGGGCTGGCTCGGCGCCGGGGTTGGCTTGGCCGCCGGGGCAGTTTTCACTTGCGTAGCGGGTTTGGCAGGCGCCGGCGCGTTGGTCTTCTTCTGGCTGCCCCAGGCGAGCGCAGAAGAGATCATCAAAACCAAAAGTATCGTCGACTTTTTTAGTATTCTTTTGTTTGTCATGTTTAAGCTCCTCATGATCTCTTGCTGTTTGTCTGAGCCGTTTTGCTTGCGACTTCAATGAGGAGAACGGATGGAAATCAGAAATTCCATAAAACTCCGCCTATCGTCCTGGAATTTTTGTTTCGCCGTCTCAGGCTGAGCCTGCGAGGGCGAAAGTGCGGCGCTGCGGGCCGGTTGAGCGCCGGGGCTGGCTTGGATTCAGATGCGACACCGGGCTGCTGCAAGCCGGATTCGGCGGCGACGGCACCGTGGCCTGTGCAATCTCACTTAGGAGGTTAGGTTGTGCTACCCAGGGGCAAAAGGTGCAACTGCGTTCGGAAACGGCGGCGGTGAAGCCTGTGTAATCTTGCTGGACAGGTTGCGGTTCGCGGCTGAGGGGACTAAAACTGATGCGGAGGGGTTGCTGGGACCGCCCGCAATTGTGGTTCCTGCTATTGAGGGGTAGCCTGCTGCACTTGCGACTGGGTTTGATCGGCCTGCTGCTGCTGCGCCGAGAGTTGCGCCGCGGCCCCGGAGTCCGGCGCCGGCGGTGGAACTTCTCCTGCCGTTGTACCGGTGTCGGGAGGCTTAGGCAGGCCGCCTGTGCCACCGTTGTCGGCCAGCGTTTTCAGTCCGTCATCAAGACGTTCCAGCAACTGATTGTGCATTTCCTGGAGGTCCTGAACGCCGATCGCGACTGTCTGCCCGGTGGGGCAATCCGCTTTTTTAGTGCTCTGGATGGTGACGGTGACGTTTTGGTTAGTGTCCGGCGTGTCCGAGAGCCGCATCACCACGTCACCGGCAGTCAGGCTGCATTCCTGGCCGCTCGTGGGCACCGAGACGTCGAGGTTGGTAGCCACTACGAAAACACGCTCGGCCGGATTCAGCGCATCCGGCACCTGCTCGCTGGCTGGCGCAGTCTGTGCAGCGGCCTGGGGATTGGCAGCCGCATCCTTTTCTGCCGCTAGTTGACGTTGCACCTCGTCCGCGATCGCCTGTTTCACTTCCGGACTCAGAGGAGTCTGGTTAATGGCTGCTGGACCACCGTCGGAAGGCGCGCCGGAGTTGTCGGCTGGCGGTGGGCCCGCTGCAGCGGCTGCGGCCGCATTGGCCTCAGCTTGGGCTTGGTACGCAGCCTGCAGATTAGCCGCGATCAGGTAGTCTGTCAGCCACAGGGAGGCGCTGGCATACACCGGATACGGCGTGAAGAAGCCCCCGTAGAACCCAAACCAAGGCGCACCAGCCCAGCCCCAGGCCATCGGACTGTAGTAAACCGGCGATACCCACGGGTTGTAGGCCCAACCGTAAAAGACCGGGTGGTAGTAATAGCCGGGGACATACCCGTAGTAACGCACGCCATGGTAGTAGTACCCGCGATAGACCCGTGCATAAGAGCGCCCGCCTACAACGTAGGTCCGCTGATAATACGTCCTGCCGTTACGGGTCAGGTAGGCACGCTGCACGTAGCCGCCACCGCTTTGATCGGCCTGCTGCACCACGAGTTGCGCCGCGGCCCCGGAGTCTGGCGCCGGCGGTCGAACTTCCCCAGCCTGGGTCTGAGTATCAGGAGCCTTCGGCAGACCGTTGGTGCCGGCATTTGCCGCTAGTGTTTGAAGCCCGGAGTCAACCTGCGCGTGAAAGCTGTTGTGCATCTCCTGCAAGTCATCGACGGCAACCAGCGGCATTGCCCCGACGGTGCAATCGTCTTGCTTGCTGCTCATCACGCTGACGCGCACACTGCTGCCTGTGGGATTATCATCGATGCGGGTGATGACGTCTCCGGGCGTAAGTTCGCATTCCTGACCCTCCGCCGTGGTCACGCCGTGATTACTGGACACCACGAAAAGACGCTGTTTGGGATCCAGGGCCGCTGGTGGGACCTCGGCAATCGCCAGAGTGGCGGCGTCCGGAGGGGTCTGGGCAGCCGCGCTTTCTTCCGCGAGCTGACGCTGTACTTCCGCGTCAACCATTTCTTTTATTTGATCGGGGCTGAGTTGAGCTTGGGCGGGCGCTCCACCCTCAGGGCGCTGGCTACCGGCTCGGTCCGCCTCGGCGCGAGCTTGGGCCTCCTGCTTTCCTTCGTAAGCGTGTTTCAGGTCTTCCGCGAACAGGTAATCGGTAAGCCAGAGTGTTGCCGAAGGGTAAAAGGGTGCAGGGGCAAAGTAGCCTCCATAAAACCAGCGGGGGTCGGGGCCCCAGCCCCAATTGTAATATACCGGGGCTCCCCAGGGATTGCAGGCCCAATTATAGAATACCGGGTGATAGTAATAGCTTGGCACGTAACTGTAATAATGTACGCCGTGGTAAAAGTGGTCGCGGTAAACGCGCGCGTAAGCATGACCATGATCCCAGTAAGTCCGCTCATAGTAGGTGCGGCCGTTGCGGGTCAGGTAGGAAGGCTGCACGCAGCCGCCACCCCGGCCCGTGGACACGATAGTGCGACCGTTGCGCTCGGCCACGACTGTCCGGTCACAGTGAAGTCCATAATCGATCGTCATCCCATTGGCGTGGATCGTCGCCACCCCCCCGCCTGGACGAAACGTGGCGCTGGCGGGGTGTCCAGAGAGATCAGTGAAGGTTTTGGTGATTCTGGAAGCGATATGCGGCGCGGTTGTGGGAAGCGGTGTGTGGCCGCCCGCGGCTGGCCGGTTCGCCGTGCCCGTGGCTGGCCGATTCGTCTTGCCCGTCGCCGGCCGCTTGCTCGGGGTCGATTTGCCGGTCTTTGCTGCTGGGGGCGCAGGCTTTTGGGCTGCAGGTTTGGCAGGCGCAGCAGGTTTGCGGGCCGGCCCGGTGGGCTTCGTTTGGGCACCCCATGCGAGCGTGGAGAAGATGATTAAAACCCAAAGGATCGTCGACCTTTTCAGTATGCTTTTGCCGAGCATGCGTAAGATTCTCACGATCGATGCTTCGCCTAAGTCAAATTTTTGCAAGATCACTATCCAAAACGTAACCAGCGTGTTACTTCGGCGGCGGGGGAGGCAATTTGGGCGGCGCTGCGGGCTTGGACACGACGCCATGAGAAGGCGTTGCTGGTTGCCCCCTCCTTGTAGCCGGCGCTGCACCGTGCCCCGCCGCAGCGCCGTGCGTTGTCATTAGCGAGTGCGCCGCACCCTGGCTGTGTTGGGTGCCCACCGTTTGCGGTCCTGCGAGTTGGCCGACAATCCCTCTGGAGTGCATGGCATTCTCGACCAACTGCGCAGCTTGCTCTGCGCGTTCCTGAGCCTGGGACTGCATGGGGCCGGCCTTCTCGGCAAGGGCCTGGAATAATGCCAGCGCCCCCTTCAAGTCCCCGCTTTTCTGGATTCGATTCGCCGCATCGTACTCTGCCTGATCAGCCTGCACCTGGAGTGCCGCGAGTTGGTCCGCCACTCCCTGGTCCGGCGGTAGCGCCGGAATTTGCCTGTTCGGGGCGCTGGTATCGGGCGCGTTGGGCAGACCGCCTGTCCCGGATTTCTCTGCCAGCATCTGGAGACCGGAATCAAGCTGCTCCTGGAAGGTGTTACGCATCTCCTGCAAGTCATCGACGGCGAGCTTTGTGATAGCCCCGACGCTGCAATCATTTTGCTTGCTGCTCATCACGATGACGCGCACCTTGTTGTCATTCCCCGGCGTGTCATCAATGCGGGCGATGACGTCCACAGGCTTGAGTTCGCATTCCTGTCCGCCCACCATGACCACACTGAGATTACTGGACACCACAAAAACACGCCCGGCCGGGTTAAGTGCGCCAGGTACCTGAGCGCCGCTCAGTTCGGCCGGGGGATTCGCAGCCTCGGCCTGCTCAGCCGCGAGTTGCTGCTTCACCTCGTTGGCGATTACCTGTTTCGCTCCAGGACTCACCATAGTTTGAATGTTCGCCACTGGGCCGCCCTGTGGCGACGCTGTGAGGTGTTCGGCTGGTGGCTGATCCGCTTCGAGACCGGCTTCATAGGCGGCCCGCAAATCGCCCATAATCAGGTAATCTGTCAGCCATAGCGTCGCAGAAGGGTAGTATGGGGCTGGAGCGAAGTAGCCACCGTAGAACCAGGGTGCAGAACCCCAACCCCAATTGTAATGAATCGGAGGCGTCCATGGATTGAAGGCCCATTCGTAAAATGCCGGGGAGAAGTGGCGGACCGGAACGTAGCCATAGTACCGCACCCCTTGGTACTCGAACCCGCGGTACAGCTTTGTATAAGTGCGGTTGCCGACTAAGTAGGTTCGCTGAGAATATGTCTGGCCGTTGGCACTGAGCACGGGACGCTGCACATATCCCGAGTGAGGCCCCGTGCTCACGAGGGTTCTTTGTTTCTGCTCGGAGGCGATCGTTCGCCCGCCGTCAAATCGATAATTGACCGTCATCCCGATGGTACGCATCGTTGCCACCCGCCCGTCGGGGTAAAGCTGAACAGTCAGCAGATTAGGCGGAGCAGGAGTGGCTGGCGGCACCCTGACCTCTGCGGTCTCTGCGGGAGGATTGAGGTCCGCGGGGGCCGGGCCCGCCTCAGAATTCGGGGGCTTCGGACGAATCAGGGTGCGGACAGCCGCCTGCACGAGAGGACGCAACTCGCCTTGGTATTCCAGCACCAGAGGAGCTATCGCGATCAGAACGAGCGCCAGCGCCACACCCCACCTCCAAGCGGTCTTCATAGGGGTGAAGAAGTTTGCAATACTCCCCCAGCTAAAAACTCTCTTTGGCGGCTGGTCGCTTTGGGGAACATGGGAGTGGGTGGGTTCGGAGCGCAGGAAGCCCTCCAGCCAGTTATCAAGTCGAGTCTCAGTCTGATTCCACCCGGCCTCAGGCTCAGGCGGACTCAGGCTCTCGAAGTTGAGGAGGCGACTCCGAAGTTCAGCGCATGCCGCGCACTGCGATAAGTGATCATTGACGGCGTTCCGCTCCGGCTCGCTCGCCGCTCCTTCGATTACGGCCAAAAGCGTTTCGGCGTCTGGGCAGGGACTCACCGCCCGGGCCTCCTTTTTGCGCAGTTGAGGCGCCAGCCTTTCCACGAAGTTGTCCTCGTTCCAATCCGTCATTTTAGTGGAGTGGTCCCCTTCACCTTTAGCCAAAGCATCCGCCGCCCGTTTTGCAGGTGGGATTTCACCGCATCAATCGAAAGAGCCGTGCGCGCCGCGATTTCCTCATAGGAGTATCCCTGGATTATCATTTCCAGGCAATTCCGTTGTTCGGAAGGCAGGGACGCCATTTCTTTCCGCACTTCCGCGACCATCAAGTGCAAGTCAGGCGCTGTCTTCTGCGCTCCCATGGCGACCGCTTCGGGGAGGAGTTCACTGTCAACAACTCTTTCCGAACGGCGTTTCCGCCACTCATCAATGCAAACATTCTTCGCAATCCGCATGAGCCAGCCTGAAAAATTGCCCCCCTGAAAACTATGCACCTTTCGGTAGATGCGGACGAAGGTCTCTTGCGTCGCGTCCTCAGCGGCGGCACTATCGGCAAGGAACCCCCGGCACGCCATATACACCCTTCTGCGATGCCTCGCGAACAGTTCCGCAAAGCAGTCACTGCTACCCGCCTCCTGAAAACGGCGCACGAGTTCTTCGTCAGGAATCGCGGGCGCCACTTGTGCGCTACCAGGCATAACGTATGAAATTCGAAAATTCCATAAGGCCGAAAGAGATTTTTTGGCTCGATGCCACGGAAGAGTGTTGAAGATGGTCTTGGCTGAACGTAGAATCAACAAGATGCGACGTGTGTGTGCTTGTAAGTTCTTGATTCTTTGTAGAAAAGTTCTCTTCTTCGAAATGCCTCATGAATGAGAATAGGTAGATCTGCATTCTTATGTTTCCCTCTACGACACGACCCTCTGCGTGAACCGATGTGGATTACGGATATATTGGACAAGTGTAAGGACGTTTAGAGGGACAGACCAAGCGTGGTCACGACCAGACATGACGAACTCCCGTGAGGGGCAGCAAGAAAGTTCAACCCGGGTGCGTTTAGATCGCCGCCCGCGCAGGAGTTCGGGCGGATGCCAAACAAACGATACCCAGGCAGCGCGAAGTTGTCAACAGCGCGTCTCCGGTTTCATTAACGGTACGCCCTGTAGTCGTCAGAATACGTGAGAAAACTATTGGTATGACGAGACTTACATGGCTTGGTGGAAAATCTGGAGAGGCCCCAGGATTGGGGCTTGGATTTTTTGCGATCAAGTTCTAAGGTGGAACCCGCCCATGAAGCCGTTGCAAACCTTTTGATTTCGCTGAGAATTCTAAAGCGCCGTCCCATCACGCCCACTCCTGTCGGGGTCATCGGGAGTCAACGTAGGAACTAACGCATCAAGTAGTTGGGCGCCCCCGCCAAAGCGAACCTCTGAAACATGCAGGTCTGGCCTCGAATTGAGCAAATCAGTCCTGCCTTGTCGCCAAGGCATGTTTAACATATCTGCCGATGACAGCCCAACCCGCAAGTTGAGCCGGATTCGGAACGAAAAACGCCCATCCATTCCGGAATCCGAACCAGCCCAAGGTGGGCGAGTCGACGGGCGGGCGACCTCCTGTCCGCAATCATGGGATTTGCTGAACAGGGAGATCCGGGTCGCCAGATGTACGGGTGGGCCGTTACGGGGGCCTTTTTGGGGCAAGCTGTCTGGAACCCCGAAACAGATCGCTCCAAAACGAGCAGTGTGGTATGTTTAGGCCGTCAGCAACGGCCAAAGAGGAATTTCTGGTCAACCATGGGCATGAGCTGGAGAGCCATTATCGCTGCCTTGGGGACTGCGGCTGACCTCGTCCGCTCAGCGAAGAACCTGCGTGAAACCGTCAGCGACCTAAGCGACAGGCGGGAGGCTCTTTCTCCCCCGGCGCCTGAGCAGGGCAATCAAGCGGCGGCCGCGCTTGCGGAAATGCGCGCGAGAATGGAGAGGGTTGAAGCTGGCGAGGCCAAACAGGCCGAACTCATCGCGAAGATGGCCGATCAAGATCAGGCCCTATGGAACCAGTTACAACACCTCGCCGCACGTGTGGATAAGATCTTCTGGATTGCCCTGGTGGCCCTGATCTTCTCCTCTTTGCTGATTTTGCGCGAACTTATCCGTCTACTCTTCTGAATCAACCCCAGAGCCGACTATAAGCGGCGAACGTGCACCAAACCATATGATGGTTTGGGTTTAACGTGACGGGTCCTCCTCAACTGAATTCTCTCTCGTTTCACTAGGCAGAAGAAAGCTCGGTCACGTCAGTCCTGCGCGGGTGCAGGGCACAAGTACTGCTAGGCCGCTTCTCGTCAAAGTGCGCGGCTTGCAGAGCTGCTGGCGATTGGTAAACGGTAGCCGACTTATGGGGAGTAATGTGGAGAAACCTCAGGAACCGTTTTCAGGTGAGGCACTTGGACCACCATTGTTGCCGCGGACTTATGCCAGCCCAGGTCGCGGCAATCATGCCACTTCGTGTACCTCGTATTTCAATTAGCGTGGCAATCGTCCAACTTCTAATTCAAACGGCGCACGGCCAGTTTCCTGGCTGCTCAAGCGTCGGTCGCGAGCTGGTCCGAGGCGCGGATGCCCACAATTCGTGACGTTGTGATGGTCCGAAATACGGGATGCCAGAATTCCAGGTGCATGCCTCTTCCGAGAAACCGCAGCTTCAGCATCGAGCCGCCCCACGTGGACCCCGCGATTCTCACCGCGACGGGATCGGGACAGTACCGCGGGTGGCCCCAAATCAGTTCCTTGCCGCCATTGCCCACCAAGATGGTGTACCAACGATTCTGCGTCTCCACTTCCAACCGCGCGCCCTCGGATAAATCTTCCAGGCACACACCACCTTCAATCTCCGATTGCACGATGTTCCGATTCACCTCGTCACTGAAGTTGCGATGAGGCATGAAGGGTTTGGGATCGGGGACCGACGCCGTGATATGCATTCTCGTTTTCTCCGCCTGCCTTCTGCCTAAACATAAGATGCTGGCTTGAGTGTTTCCGCTACGACTCATCACTGACGGCGTATTCAACCCCCTTGAGCGCATTGCCCAAGGTAAGCTGGCCGGTAAAATCCATGAGAGTGAGACCGGCCGCCTGACGGCAGACATTATAGTTTACGACCATGGTTGCGAAGCATCTTTCTTTGAATTAGCCCCCGCTCGCTGCCTGTAACCCCGCCAAGCCGGGCCTCTTACGACGGAGACCGGACGGAGGCTACCTAAAATTCTTGATCAATACCGCGTCGGTCGGTTCCGTACCGCGCGAGAGAGCCAAGCGGCCGTCGCCAGACCAGTCGAAATAGAAAATCCTGTCCGAAGTGAAATGCGTTACGGGCGTCGGCGGACCGCCCGCCACCGGTTGTTCCCAGACGTTTCCCACGCCATTCACGCTGTTGATGAAAGAGATGGCGCGGCCATCGGGGGTCCAATGAATGGAGACACCACCGATAGTAACGGGCAGCGGGAAAACCTTGGTGGGTTGACCCCCCGTGAAAGGAACTATCGCCAGGCTGATTGGCTGATTCTGGCCGGGACTGTAGACGCAAGCGATCCACTTGCCGTCCGGGGAGACGGATGGCAAATATGAGGTGTAGTCCGTCAACTGGGAGGCTGGGCCGCCTCCACTCGGAACCTTCATGAGAAACCTCTTACCACCCTCAGTCCGCATGAAAACCACCCACCGGCCATCCGGCGATATGGCAGGAAACATGTCTTCTTTACCCTGGGTAAGCTGTTTCAGGTTGCCACCGTCCAGATCCATGCGCCAGATGCTCCACTGGCTATTTCGGTCCGCCTGGTTGAAGGCAATGAAGCCGCCACGGAGAGAGACGGCGGGGGTGTCGGAAGCCGAGGAAGCATGGGTATTGGTGAGCCGCTGGGGGTTCGAGCCGTCCGCGCCCATTTCCCAGAGGTCGGCGCGTCCGTTACGAAAGCAAGAATAGACGATTTTCCCGTCCGGCGTCCATGCAAGGCCATGCGTGCCGTCGTAGTTCTGGTTTCCGCCGCTCAAGGTCCTGGCTTCGGACTCCTTGCCGGGTGTAGCGACCTGGAGGGTGGCAAGAGTCTGGTCTTGCAGAGCCAGCAGCGACTTTCCGTCCGCGCTTACACCCACTGCTGTGTACACCGAAAGGTCGTGCGTGATCTGGCGGGCCTCGCCTCCCTCGACCGAGACTTCGTAAAGCTGGCTGGGCCCTGACTCCCCTTGCTGACGGCCCGCCACGAGCAGGTGACGGCTTCCGGGGAGCCAGGTCAGATCCCAGATGTCTTCCCAATGCGGGCCCGCCACCGGCTGCGCCTGACCGCCTTCTGCCGCAATGGTGGTCAAGACCGGATGCGAACTATAGTGGTGATCGAATGCGAGGGTCTTGCCATCCGGAGACCACGCGGCGCGGCGGGTCACGATAAACTCGGGCTGCTTGTAGGATGCCAACACTCGCTCGCCAGAGCCGTCCAGCGAGACGGTCAACAAGCTGGACGCGCCACCGGTCCACCGCGCAAAAGCGACTCGCTGGCCATCGGGTGAGAATGCGGGTGGGCCGGAGATTTCCTTCAGGACCTTTCTTGCAGTCCCGCCCAAGGACGGCACTTGATAAAGGTCGCCGCTAGGCTTCAGATGCTCCCAGAGGACGAAGTAGACGTAGCTGCCATCGAGAGAGAATGCCAAGCCGTTACAGCGGACCTGGCCTAGCGTGGCAATCTGGACGTCACTATCCGTGGCCAGTTGCTTCAGCCAGAGGCTTTGCTTTCCTGCCGTCTCCCGCACGTAGGCCACATACTTGCCATCAGGTGAGATGTCCGCCTGTTGGACGTCTCCGCTGCCCGTCACGCGCGTAAATTCCAAGGCGGCGGGCGGCGCCGGCGCTTGGCTGGCGGCTCGATAGCGCGCATAGACCAGCGCGGCGGCGATCACCATCCCGGCAGCGATCACTCCGGTCATGGCTTTCTTGTGGCGCTTGACCATTCCCGCAATGATCTGCGAATCGGAGCTGTCGATTTGTAGCGGCGGTGTCCCCACCGCCGCCGCTGGCCCGAGCGGTGTCCCCACCGCAGGCGGCGATGAGGACATCGCCGCTACAGCATGCCTCGAATCCGTATCGCGCTTCAGGCGCTTCAGGTCAGTGCGAATCTCCGAGGCGTGCTGGTAGCGTAGCTCGCGGTCCTTATCTAGCGCCTTGTTGATTATTCGTTCGAGTTCGGCGGGACAATCGGGATTCAGCCGCACCGGCGCCGCAGGTGTACGGTTCAGAATGGCCTCAAAGATGACCCCGGAGCTGTCGCCGCGAAAGGGCAACATCCCCGTCGCCATTTCGTACAGCACCACGCCAAAGGAGAACAAATCACTGCGCGCATCCACTTCCTTGGCCCGCACTTGCTCCGGCGACATGTACGCCACCGTCCCCAGTGCCGTCCCTGGGCTGGTTAGGTGCGGCTCGTCCGCTCCGGCGGTCGGCATGGCTGTAGCGGCGATGTCCCCATCGCCGACGCTACGGCGGTCTGAGACCGCCGCCACAGTTAGCTTGGCCAAGCCGAAGTCCAGCACTTTAGCGTGTCCCCGTTTGGTTACGAAGATGTTTGCCGGTTTGATGTCCCGATGGACGATGCCCTGGCTGTGAGCTGCATCGAGGGCATCCGTAACCTCGATGGCGATCTCCAGCAGTCGATCCAACTCCATGGGCCGGCCCTGAATCTGGTGCTTCAGGGTCACGCCATCGAGGAACTCCATGGCGATGAACGCCTGGCCGTCGCATTCGCCGATGTCGTGAATCGTGCAGATATTGGGATGATTCAGGGCGGAGGCAGATTGCGCTTCGCGCTGGAAACGCGCCAGTGCCTGGGGATCTTTGGCGACCGCCTCCGGCAGGAATTTTAGTGCGACAAACCGGTGGAGGCGAGTGTCCTCGGCCTTGTAGACGACACCCATCCCTCCGCCCCCGAGCGTTTCCAGGATGCGATAGTGGGAGACGGTCGTGCCAGTCATCTCGCTAAGCCTCGGCTACCCTGACGGTGGATGTCCTGATGCTGAAGATATCCTACTGGTAATTACGCTGGAGAGCAAGCTTTCGACGGGCAGATTCCCGGAACCAGCTTGCGCATGTGAAGTCGGCCTGCCGGAAAATGACTGCCGGCTAAGATAGATCCTCGGTAACGGCGCAGTGTTTACGAATCCACCTGCCTGGTCTCGCGAACCCGCAGCTGAGGTGCCGATGTTCGCCTGCTCTTTTCCCCTTAGTGACGGCGCACTCTGAAGTCATTGTGGCAACGCCAACGCAGCGGACTCGTCATTTGGCCCTGCACCGCTCTGCTCGCAGATTGGGCGTCCGTGACTTCCCCGAAGCCCGGTTCGAGGACGCGAACCCGGTTCGGGACGGTCGGCCGTGCATCAGTGGAGCATGCGTATCGGCACTCACTGGGGGACTCTAGGTTGCTGAGGCCCGGCCGAAAGCAATCGACGGATTCGAATCTCCTTGTGTCCTTTTGCGAAGTGATACCTGGTCTGGCTCCAGCTTTCCTTATACCAACACACATTTAGTGCGCTGCCCACGAATTATCCATCTTCAAACGCTCCTCGCATCCGTTGGTGTTGGGGGATGGGTTTTGTATCGGGTCAAGGTGCGGGCAATTTTCCCGCAGAGCCTCCCTCCTCTATTCCGTCTGTGCTTGAGCCTTCGGCTGAGTGATGGGCAAATAAACCTGGAAGCGAGTGTCGCCCGGGTGCGAAGAAACACGGATCTCACCATGATGATTCCTGATGATGCGGCAAACCGTATCCAGTCCCAGACCCGTCCCCTCGCCGACTCCCTTGGTGGTGAAAAAGGGGTCAAAGATATGCGGCAGAACCTCTGGCGGGATTCCGGCTCCGTTGTCACCAATTTCGACGAGCACGCGGTCGAGGTCACGCGCGGTTCGGACCCGCAGCTCACCCTTCCCTTGCATGGCCTCGATGGCGTTGGAAATCAGGTTGGTCCAAATCTGATTGAGCTCACCACCATAGGCGCAAATTTTCGGAAGGTCTTGGTCGTACTCCCGGACCACGTTTATTCCGCCCTTGAGGCGGTGGTGGAGAATGGTCAACGTATTCTCAAGCCCTTGATGCAGGTCGATCTCCTGCATGGCAGCCTGGTCCATGTAGGAATATTCCTTGATCGCACGAACCAGCTCCGAAATGCGTTTCGTGCTGACCTCGATCTCGCGGATCAGTCTCGAGATCGTGAGTATGGAAGCGATGCGAATGAGTGCATCGCTGAAAACCTCGCCGCCCACCTGGGCAGCCAGACTTTCCAACCTGGGAATGTCCACGCCCGCGTCGGAGAGGGCCGGCGAAATCTTCCAGGCATCGGGCACGTGGCGGGCTTCGAGCCACGCAGAGACGCGCTCTTCGCGGTCAGCTTGGGCCAGGGGATCGGCGGGAATCGAAGCGGTATATTGCCCCGCCTCCCGCTCGAAGCGGATGATGATTTCCCGCTGCTCTGGAGAGAGTGCGTGACGGGCGAGCCGGATGCTGGCATCGCGCACGGTCTCAAGCGTTTCGCGGAGGCTTGCCGTTGCCCGTTGGGCCGCGGCGGCTGGGTTGTTCAACTCGTGTGCCAACCCGGCGGACAGCTTGCCGAGCGCCATCAGCTTATCGCGCTGCGTCTCGAGCCTGGTGGTCTCGCGGATGCGGTCTGACATGAGGGCCACCAAACGCTGCCCAAGCTGCGGCATTCGCTGCAACATTTCAGGAAAGAGGCTTCTGTGGAGACTCAGAATGCGGGTGGGAAGCACGGCTTGGATTGTCCCGCCCACATGTGTTAGCCGCGAGTACGGCAGCAAACCGGTAACCTGGCCGGCATTCACTCTGAAGATAAGCGCGTCTGGGCCGCTTCCGCGTTCGATGCGAATCTCGCCCTCGAGGATCACGCTGAGATGGTCCTGAGGATCGCCCTCTCGCGCCATGACCTCTCCCGGCTGGAAGCGCCTTTCCTCAAACTTTTCTGCCAGCCAGGCGAGGTGTTCTTGAGGCAGGTCTGAGAAGACCTCGATCTTGCGCAAACCGTCGATCAAACTCCTGCCTGTTTCGCTCGCGAGGTTATCCGCCATGTCACACCGCACTGAGATACTGATGGATGAATTGCACTGCAATCGAACCTTCGCCCACACCCGATGCAACCCGCTTTACCGAACCGTGGCGGACGTCGCCTGCGGCGAAGATGCCGGGGACACTGGTTTCCGTCCAATACGGGTCACGGTCCAACAGCCATCCCCGGGGCCGCTTTCCGTCGCGCAGGAGATCTGTTCCGGTAAGGATAAATCCGCGCTCGTCGCGCTCTACCACGCCCGCCAGCCAATCCGTGTTGGGCTCGGCGCCAATGAAGACAAAGAGCAAGTTCGCGGGCACACGATCCGTCTCGCCATTGTCCCCGCAGCAAATCGAAAGGGCTTCGAGGCGCTGGTCGCCGAAGACTTCCACCACCCGCGCGTTCGTTTCCACCTGGATATTCGGCGTGTTTTTGATCTGCTCGATCAGGTACTGCGACATAGAAGAGGAAAGGGATCCGCCCCGGACCACCATCACCACTCGTCGCGCATACTTCGAAAAATACATCGCAGCCTGCCCGGCAGAGTTGGCGCCTCCGACGATGTAAACGTCTTCATCCTTGCACGCCATCGCCTCCGTCATTGCCGAACCATAGTAGACGCCGGACCCTTGCAATCGCTCCGCGCCGGGCACGTCAAGCTTACGGTAAGAAACGCCCGTCGCGATCAGCAACACTTTGCAACCGACTTCGCTCCCCTCCGCCAACTTGACGATCCTCGAGGGGTCTTCCACGCGGACGGCGGCAACCTGCTGCGGGGCGAGAATCTCGACTCCGAAACGCCTGGCCTGGGCCACAGCGCGGCGCGCCAAGTCGCCACCGCTCAATCCGGAAGGAAACCCGAGGTAGTTCTCAATGCGTGAGCTCATCCCCGCCTGCCCTCCCGGCGCTTCCATTTCGATCAGCACGGTTTGGAGGCCTTCCGAGGCGCCGTAAACAGCCGCCGCCAAGCCTGCCGGACCGCCGCCTATGATCACCAAATCGTAAAACGCCATCTCGGGCCGCACGCGCAGTCCGAGTTTCTCGGCCAATTGCGCCGTGCTCGGATCAGCTAAACAGGAGCCATCAGGGAAGAGCACCTTCGGCAAGCTGGAGGCTTCCGCCCCCACCGCCTTCACCAGTCGGGCCACTTCGGCGTTTTGCTCTGCCGTCTCGACATCGATCCATTGGTAAGGGGACTGATTGCGCGTTAGAAAGTCCCTGATCGCGTAAGAATGTGGAGACCAGCGTGTGCCGAGAACTCGAACACCTTCAAAAGGAGGCCGGAACGACGCCATCCAATCGTCCAATAGGTCATCGAGCACGGGGTAGAGGTGTTCCTCCGGCGGGTCCCAGGGCTTCAGCAGGTAGTGTTGGATTTTGGCGCTGTTGATGGCTTGAATCGCCGCCTCGGTGTCGGCGTAGGCCGTGAGCAGAACGCGCTTGGCATTGGGGAAAAACTCCATCGCCCGTCCCAGAAATTCCACCCCGGTCATCTGAGGCATCCGCTGATCGGCCAGAAGCAGCCCCACCGAATCGTTTCGCCTCTTGAGCCCCTTCAGCGCCTCCAAGGCGGCCGCGCCGGAGTCAGCGCGCAACACCCGGTAGCGCTCGCCATACCGGCTTCGCAGGTCACGCTCGACCGCGCGCAAAACTTGGGCATCGTCGTCCACCGTCAGCAGTATGGGCTTTGCCATTCATTCGCCTCTGGATCAGGCTCAAGGGGCTCGAAACGGTGGGCTTCGCTCGTGACACCGTCGCCGCCTCTACAACAATATATCGGATGAACCTCGGCCATCGTCCGTTTCAATCCTGCCGACCTGCTCAATGCCGGTCTGCCGCTGGATCCGGCCCACAGCCAATACATCCTTGGGGTTGTCCCGCCGAGCTTCGTCCCGCGTTTGGTGATGTGGCCCGAGTGGTCGGTCTCGTTCGAGTTTCTTGCGAGGAAAGCCCAACCCACCGTTTAAGCCGGATTCGGAATGATAAGCGTCCTTCCCGCTCCGGAGCCCAGCCAAACGCCGGGATTGTCGATGGGAAGCCGACTTTTCAGGCCGAATCCCCGAAACCAAGCGGGCCTGTGTGAGCGGCAGTAGCTTGCGGCGAGATGAGTGAATAGACTCTTCAGTGACCACAAGAAAGTATTCTTCCAGACGGCGGCTTGTCTAAACGGAATTGCAATGTGGGTGTAACAATACAGTAACAAGGTTTCAATACACTCAAGCCTTTAAATCCTCAACATGTTTGATCCGCCGCGAAGGAGATTGAAAATGAAGACTTCCCATTGGGGCATGATGGTATTGACCGCAATTATCACTTTGAGTTTCGTTGCGTGCAGTGGGAACAAGGGCTCGACCGAAGGCGTGAGACTGCAAGGCGCCGGGGCGAGCTTTCCTAACCCGCTTTATCAAAAGTGGTTTAAGACGTACAGCGCCAGCCACGGCAGCGTGCAGATTGACTACCAATCCGTAGGCAGCGGCAGCGGCGTTAAGAGCGTCATCGATAAGACCGTGGACTTTGGCGCCAGCGACATGGCGATGACCCCCGAGGATATGGCCAAGGTGGACGGAGGGGTGCAACTCCTGCCGATGACCGCCGGCTGCATCGTGCTGACCTACAACCTCAAAGGCGTGACGAACTTAAAGCTCTCTCGTGCAACTTATGCGGGAATCTTTCTGGGAAAAGTTAAGAAGTGGAACGATCCGCTCATCAAGAAGGACAATCCCGGCGTGGCTCTTCCCGACGGGCCCGTCAACGTGGTAGTGCGCGCGGATGGCAGTGGCACGACATTCGTATTCACCAAACACCTGAGCGCTATAAGTCCCGAATTTGCTCAGAATCCGGGCGTCAATTCCCTTCCCAATTGGCCCACCGGGACTCGCTCCAAGGGGAACGATGGAGTGACGGCCAGCGTCATGATGACCCCCGGGGCCATTGGTTACATCGAATACGGCTATGCAAAGAGTCAGAACTTGCCCATGGCCATTCTTGAAAACAAGTCGGGCAGCTTTGTTGCGCCTAGCACGGCGTCAGCTCAGGCGGCCCTGGCGACGGCGCAATTCCCCGACGATCTGATTGCCTGGGTACCCGACCCTGACGCCAAGGACGCGTATCCGATTGCCACATACACTTGGATAATCTGCTACAAACAATACCACGACAAGGCGAAGTTACCAGTTCTGCGCGACCTCTTAACGTATTGTATAACCGACGGGCAGAAGGAATCCGAGGCCCTCGGTTACATTCCATTGCCGGCTGCGGTCGCGGACAAGGCAAAAGCCGCCATTCAAAACATTGCGCTAGCGCCCAATGCCACCTAGGCAGGCGAGAGAGAAAGCGTTTTCTGTGAAGCAAGCTCCGTGGGTTGGGCATGGGAACGACTCGGAGGATTCAGAAAACTCAGGTGAATCGTGGCAGAAGCTAAAGCTATAACACAACCACCAACGGGTTTGCAGCGCGCTACGGATTCAGTTTTTCGCGGTCTTTGTTACTCGTTCGCGTGGCTGTCAGTCCTCGCCGTCATCTTCATTGTATTGCGGATTGCCTTCGCTGCCGCGCCGGCAGTTCGGCAGTATGGCTTGGGGTTTCTTGCCACACGAACGTGGGATCCCAACAAGGAACAATTCGGGATTCTCCCCGAAATCTGGGGGACGATGTACACGTCGATGCTGGCGCTCGGGATTGGCACAGCTTTCGGCGTGGCGGCAGCCGTATTCCTGAGTGAGAGCTACCTAGGGGCATTTGTCTTCTCCGTGCTGAAGCTCTTCCACCTGGAATTTCACCCCTTCTGGGGGAAGCTTCCCGAGCAGGTGGAAAATGTATTGAAGAACCTCATTGAATTGCTCGCTGCGATCCCCAGCGTTGTTTACGGCCTATGGGGGTTGCATGTCGTCATTCCGCTCATTCGTCCTGCCTGCGATTGGCTCCACATGAGGATGGGTTGGTTCGCACCGTTTGGCACCGATCTTAGTGGACCAGGTGTTCTCCCCGCGGTGGTAGTGCTTTCGATCATGATCCTGCCAACGATTACCGCCATTAGCCGGCAGGCTCTGGTTTCAGTGCCACCCAAATTGCGTATGGCTGCGTACGGACTGGGAGCTACGCAATGGGAGACGATTTTCGCCGTGATTCTCCCGACGGCTGCACGCGGGATCTTGGGCGGAATCCTCCTGGCTTTCGGCCGGGCGCTGGGAGAGACCATGGCGCTTGCCATGCTTGTGGGCAACGCCAACACAATCAGCGTCTCGCTTTTTTCGCCCGCCAACACCCTGGCGGCATTGCTGGCCAACACCTTTCCGGAGGCGCATCCCAAGGAGATCGGAGTCTTAATGTACGCCGCCTTGGTCCTTTTGGGGATAACGCTTGTGGTCAACATGATCGGCGCTTTCATTTTGCAACGTGCTTCTGCCGGCATAGAGGGAGGGAAATAATGGCGACGCACGATGCCACGGGTAGCTCGCTGCTCTCCCCGATCCAGGGTGAACCGGAGCTCAACCCCTTCGCCGGGGTGGATTTCAACGAACTGGACAAGTCGCTGCGCCGCCCCCGCACGCTGATGAATTATCTGTTAGGCGGGCTGGTGACCTGCATGACCCTGGTGGCGCTCGTTCCGTTGTTTTCCGTGATATGGATGCTCCTCTGGCGAGGTGGACGGAAGCTGAGCCTGGCCTTGTTTACGCAACTCCCTCCGGCCCCCCTGGAACAGGGAGGAGGATTCGGCAACGCCATCGTTGGGACTCTGCTAATCGTGTTGATGGCGGCTATGATCAGCGTGCCGCTCGGCATCCTCAGTGCCGTATTCATGGCGCAAGCGCCAGAGGGTAACCGTCTCGCCAGCGCCGTTCGGTTCTCCGCCAAGGTGCTGACGGGATTCCCTTCGATTCTGGCGGGCGTCTTCGCCTATGGAGCAGTGGTTCTGGCAATGGGGGGGTACTCGGCAATTGCCGGGGCGGTGGCCGTCTCCATCTTGATGTTACCAACAATTATGCTGACCGCCGAAGACGCTATTCGTATGGTCCCGGCAAAAATGAAAGAAGCGGCGACCGGCATGGGAGCCACGAGAACTCAAACGGTCCTCATGGTGCTCCTGCCCACGGCATTTCCGGGGATTCTGACCGGCATCATGCTGGCCGTAGCGCGCGCGGCCGGGGAGACGGCCCCGTTGCTCTTCACCGCTCTCTTCAGTAATTACTGGCCGGTCACTGGCCATCATCTCGACCTGGCGAAGCCGACGGC
>Ga0326728_10008119_pt1 | contig 26354 bp, 20 predicted proteins | sample MB3enrmetagenome_FD_207602 | JGI IMG/M metagenome (GOLD analysis project Ga0326728, IMG submission 207602) | Lab enriched peat soil microbial communities from McLean, Ithaca, NY, United States - MB31MN | ecosystem: Environmental > Terrestrial > Soil > Wetlands > Peat | place: USA: New York... | reverse complement strand
CTGCCGATGGGAATGGCCGCTGCGGTAAAGGCGCCCGAACCGCTGGTGGTCAAGCTGCGCTGCACGCCGGTGTCGTCATTGTGGACCAGGACGCGGGCATTGCCGATCACAGCGCCGCTAGGGTCGCTGACGGTGCCTGCTATGGTGCCGCTGACCACCTGGGCCCTGGAGTTCGCGGGCAAGATGAGGGTGAGAGTGAGCAGGCCTGAGAAAAGAATGGCGATGCGGAACAGTCGTATGTGGAACATGCGGTTCTCCTGTAGATGTGTGTTGGCACACGGATTCGGCGTGTGTTTGGAGTGCTGGTATCAGCGGGACTCGGATGCAGTTGCGCGGGAGAGGCGTGTTCTCGCTAGAGGCGGCAACAGCGGAATGCGGCGGGGATAAGACGGGTCGAAGTCATCGGGTGACTCCGTGGTTGTAACTCCAGAAGACCAGGCCGAGGGTGACGAGGGCGATGAAGATTTCGCCCAGCACACCGACCACCAGCGGCCGCCAGCCTTGGCCGACTAGGTCTTTGAGGTTGGTGCGCAGACCGACCCCGGCGAACGCAGGCAGGAAGGCCCATTGCGACAGGCTCGCAAGACTGCCAAGCTGCTCCTTGGTGAAGAAGCCCGCGGTGGCGAGAAACGAGATGGCGAGGAAGCCGAGAATGAACTTGGGGAACTTCTGCCACAGGAAAAGGCCCTTGTGCTCCACCACCGCGGCCTGTCCGCGCGAGGCCCAGTAAACGGCGTATCCCAGCACCACAAAGCCGATGAACGACGAGCGCGCGGTCTTGGCTAGGATGGCCCAGCGGCCGGCCTCCTGCCCGAAGAGTGAGCCGGTAACGATGGATTCCGCCGTGTTGTCCACGGCCAGCCCGGACCACATTCCGTAGGCCTGCTGGCCCATGCGCAGCAGGTGGCCGATTGCGGGAAAGGTAAAGAGCGCGATGGCCCCCAGGGTGAGAATGGCGGCGATTGCGGTGGTCGTGTCCTCCTCGTCGGGATCGATGGCCCCCTGTGCGGCCATGATTGCGGTCACACCGCAGATCGACGAACCGATGGCAAGCAGGCTGGTGAGCTTGGGCGGCAGGCGGAAGATGCGGCCCAGCAGCGTCATCACGGAGAGCGAGAGGACCAGCTCGACTGCCACCAGCAACAGTGAGAGGCCACCGATGTGCAGCACGTCCTGCAACAGGAAGCGCGAGCCCACCAGGACGATTCCCAGCTTGAGCCAGAGCTCATAGGTGGCCACGCCAGGGCGGAAGATGGCGGCGACGCCCAGGGTGTTGGAGACGATGAGGCCGAGAAGAATGGCCCACAGGACGTACTCGATTTGCGGGAACGAAAGATGGTACTGGGTGCGTAAAACGCCGCCGGCGCCCTCCATTGACTTGCCCAGCAATCCTATGGCGAAGAGCAACGCGATGCCGGGCAGCGTGGCCGCCAGGCTCGTAGGCTTGAGCTGGGCCTCGGCGGCGATGGACATCGGGATGGTCTGCGTGGACATTGGGCGAGCTTCTGCGAATCGTTGCGGGTCGAGACCGGTGAGTTGCTCTCGCACCATAGCGGGGTGAAATTAAAAGCTGATTTGGTGGATGATGCCGAGGCGGATCAGTGCGGCCAGCGCAAGGCCGATACCGACCGCGAGAAGATCAACGTTGATGGGCAGCCGGTGTCTAGAATGCGACTGCAAAGGGCGGCTTCTGTCGGGGTTTGCCATTTGACTCCTGAGTGGCTCTGCTTCCTGTTTGGCTTGCCGGCTGATCTTGAGTGGGCACAATGAAAAAGCCCACCTATCGCGCTCTGCGCTGATACGTGGGCTCCTGAATCTCAAAGGCTGTATTTCTAAACTTTGCCTAGACGGGGGATCGACCAGCGCAGCAGCAGCTCTTGCCCATGCAACAGGGGCAACAGAACCACATACAGGCTGCGGTATACACCAATCCCATGTCGTGAGAATACTGTGTCGTTAATCACAAGTCAAGTCCGGCAGGCGAGAAAATCCTGGGAACACAGCCAGATATTCTAAAAACAAGGAGTTAAAAGAGGAAACCCACGCAGCGCGGTGGGGGCTGTTGCGTGGGTATTCCGGTAATGCAACGAAGTGGGTGGACTTCGTTGTGGCCGACTCAACCCGAAGGGAGTCTAGTCACACACTTAGCCTAGTGCGGAATTGCGACAGAGTCAAGAAGAAATGGTGACAATGTCATACCACCATAGGATGATCCGTGGTCTGTACCCCGCCCTCGCCGGTTTCCTCCTTGGTTGCTCGCCGCCCGCTACGCCCCTCAAATCCTCCCAAATATCCTATGTATCTATGCTAGCCAGCATCTTGTCCAGCACGGAATGGTCGATCTCGCATCCCAGGCCTGGCTTGGCGGAGGCGTAGATGTATCCATCCGGCTGCACCCGGAAGCTGTCCTTGACGTAGGGCAGATCGGCCGCGCCCTGCAGGTCGGCCACGCCTGCCTGAGGCAGCGTCTTCTCGAACCATGGAGCGTTCGGCATGGCCAACTCGCACTGGAAGTGGACGGCATGATCGAACATGTTGCCCCAGTTGTGCGGGACGCACGGCAGTTGGAAGCACTCGGCCAGGTGTCCCACCTTCATCCCGCTGGTGATGCCGCCGATATTGTCCACGATAAACCGCACCGCGTCCGTCGCGCCACGGCGCAGGTACTCCGAGTAGTGGTACGGCGAATCGATGAACTCCCCGATATGCACGGGCACATCCACCTTCTGGCAGAGCTCCGCCAGTCCGTCGATGTCCGACGTGGGCAGCGGGTCTTCGAAGCCCACGTACCCCAGCTTGTCCAGCAGGCGTCCAACCTGGAACGCCTGCGGCCGGTCATACGCTCCCACCGGATCCAGCAGCAGCGAGAAATCGTCGCCCACGGCCTCGCGCACTGCCGTACATATCTCCATGTCCAGCTTGTAATTGTCCGGGTTCGGCTCACTTCCCCCCGGCGGATGAATCTTGTACGCCTTGAATCCGGCGGCCTTGCATCGTTTCACCTCGTCGACAAAGTCTTCCAGCTTGGGGTGATGTTGCGAGCTTCCGTAGGCCATGACGCGATCGCGATAAGCGCCGATGATTCTGTAGGTCGGCAAGCCAACCGCCTTGCCAAGGATGTCCCAGAGGCAGTTATCGATGGCGGATGCGTAGCTGAGCTGCCCCACGCGGCGCAGATCGGGCGCCCACTGCGTTGTGAACTGCGGAAGGTCCAGCACGCTCTTGCCCGTTAGCTTCCCTTTGGCGTAATCCAGCCAGCCCAGGTTGCTCCAGTTGGTATGGAAGTAGCGGGCGTCCAGGGTGTAGTTGCCTTCAATCCCGCTGGTGGTCACAATGGAGGCGACCTGCTCGGTTGGGCTTGGCGGTCTGAGGGACGAAGACGCTCCAGCCTGCACCGCTGCGGCAGGCGCGGGCGTCCGGCCGGGCGCGCGGTTGATCACATAGACTTTGACCTCCTTGATGGTGAGGTCCGGCAGGTCGCCCCGCTTGACGCCTACAGCCTGCGCAGCCGCGTCCACTGGGTTGGTGAGCGAAGTTGCAGTAGCGGCTGTCAAGGCCACGGCGGAGGCAGCGGAGCCGCTCAGAAAGCTGCGGCGCGATACGGGTGATGCTGGCATAAGTCTCTCCTGGGTGTACGGTACGCGCCGATAGGGTGCATCGAAGCGATGCGAAACTATCAGCTTTAAAATTCCACTGTCAATCCGTGTCGCAGTCAGGTAGTGGGTCAATTTGAATTGAATGACTGAAGTCTCCGAAGACGTTACGGGCATAATGCAATTACTTCCGGATTGCGCGTTTCCGAGGACGAAAGCCGGACCAGCGGCCCGCGCCTGCATGTTAGGTCAGCGTGTTGAGGGAGGCTCCACTTCCTCGCTCTTTCCACTCGAGTCCCACTGCTACTGCGAGCAAGGCGATTGCGATCGTTGTCATGAATACAAAATGTTCCGAGGCAATAACGTACACGGACCCCACAAGAGCCAGCAGGGCGCAAGAGCCGGGAGATGGGTGTCTGAAGACTTGCTTGATGGCTCGGGTTCCGACACGAAAGGCGATCAGAAACCCTAGGATGAACACGATCAGAGTTGCCATTTGCCATCTGGGCGACATGGGAATGTTGATGATTGCGTGGGCAATCATGGATGGAACCAGAGAACGGGTGTAGGCGAAGACGGTCCCCAATCCCAGGGCGAGACAAAACAGGCTTGCAACCATGGTGATGTTGTAGGCATTGGCAATGAGATATTGTTTGTGCGCAAATACAAAGAGGCAAGACGTGCCCAGGATAGCGGGAGCATCGCCCCAGTCTTCGGCCAACCGGCGCTGATAGTACCCACGGAAAAGCAGCTCTTCCAGAACCGGGACCACCGCATAGCTGAATATCCCTGCGAAGAGCCAGAACTGCCATCTACGCCATGACATGTCAAAGAACGCCTGCCGCCAGGGCACCATCGCCCCAAGGGGATGAACGGCGTCCACCAGCGAGTGAACCAGCGCCGGACATTCTGAGAAGCAGGCTGCAGTGAATCCCGCGAAACAGAGCCAAGCCCAGGAACGGCCCGCACGGGTGAGCCCGTAGGCCTTTGGGCCGCGTCGGCGGTACCACCAATTCAACGGGATTATCAGCAGGAAATAAGATCCATACTGAAGAGCCCAGATCAATAACAGCTGACGGCTCGCGAGCAACAGCTCCGCGTTTGTCGTATGGTTCGTGAGCAGGGCGAAAGGATTCGCAACCGAAAAGACTCGCCAACGGGAGAGCAACTCGATGATCTTGTCTTCGAGCGCTCCCGCAGCCAGATAGACTCCGAGTACTTCGAGGAGAGCAGCAGCTCGTTTCAAGACGCCTCCGTCCTCACGAAACCTGCCGCTTATATTACGAAAGCACGTTTCATCACGCAATAAACGCAAGACTTGGGAAGTCGGCAATCCGGAAATATTCGGCCTCCGGCTCGACCAAACGCTCAGTCGTAGTACATGAAAACGGCGTTCCGGGTAACTTCGTTCGACCCGGACTTCAAACTGACCCACTACGCGCAATCGGGATTCCTGCGGTGCGTCCTGTGCGTTGAGCGGTCGATTCGATCTCCAGACCGGTTTTCCCGTAAACTTTCTGCATGACGATGACCCACAGACTCCCAGCCACCGTCCTCCTCCTCGCCTTTATGCTTACCCCCGGCCTGCCCGCGCAACGTCTCTCCGCCGACGGAGCGCAGCAGACCTTCGCCGCGCTCTCCGACCAGTTTTTCTCCGAGGTTTATTTCAAGTTCTCGCCCACCAGCGGCACGCAGGCGGGGCTGCATCAGTACGACGCGCAGTTGGAGGACTACTCGGCCGCGGGCGTGCAGACGGAGGTCGCCGCGCTGCATGAGTACGAGAAGAAGGTGCAGGCAATCGACCCCAGCGCGCTGGACGCTCCGCAGGCCGCGGACCGCGACATTTTACTCAACAACATTCGCTCGCAGTTGCTCTCGTTGGAGGTGATCCGCGGGTGGGAGAAGGATCCGGACAACTACTCATCGGGGATCACCGGCTCGGCCTTCGTCATTATGGAGCGGCCCTATGCGTCGGCGGACACCCGGCTGCGCGCCCTGGTGGAGCGCGAGAAGAAGATGCCGCAGGCGCTGTTGGAGGCGCGCAAGAACCTGAAGAACCCGGCGCGCATTTCAACCGAGATTGCGCTGGAGCAGATCGACGGCGACCTCAGCTTCTTTCAGAACGATGTGCCTAGCGCGTTTCTGACCGGGCCGGATGCGGCGACCGACGCGGCCACCAAGGCGGAGTTTGCCAAAACCAATGCTGCGGTCATTGCCGCGCTCAAGAGCTATGGCGCGTGGATGAAGAGCGATCTGCTGCCGCGCTCCAACGGAGACTTCCGCCTCGGCGCGGACACCTTCGAGAAAAAGCTGGCCTACGACGAGATGGTGGATATCCCACTGGACCGTCTTCTGCAAATTGCGATGGATGACCTGCACAAGAACCAGGCAGAGTTTGCCCGCGTAGCGAAGCTGATCGGTCCAAACAAGTCGCCGCAGGAGGAGTTGAAAGAACTGCAGGGAATGTATCCTCCTCCTGACCAACTGCTGAGCACGTTCCATCAGACCTTCGATTCGTTGATCTCGTTTATCCGCGCTAACCACATCATCACCATCCCCAGTGATGTGCAGCCCACGCTGGAGGACACGCCGCCGTTCATGCGCGCGACCACCTTTGCGTCCATGGATGCGCCGGGACCGTTCGAGACGCACTCTACCAAGGCCTACTTCAACGTGACCCTGCCGGAGAAAGACTGGACGCCGGAGCACATCGCCGGGCACATGGCGCAGTTCAATGTGGGCACTATCGTCTCCACCAGCGTGCACGAGGCGTACCCAGGCCACTACGTCCAGTTCCTGTGGATGCCGCAGTTCGGCAGCAATATCCGCAAGTTGCTGGGCGCGAACACCAACGTCGAGGGATGGGCGCACTACTGCGAGCAGATGATGCTGGACCAGGGCTATGCCGCTGCGCCGGCTGACGCGACACCCGCGCAGGTGCGGCAGGCGCGGCTCATCCGCCTGGGGCAGTTGATGGATGCGCTGCTGCGCGACGCCCGCTTCGTCAACTCCATCAAGCTGCACACCGGCCAGGGAGAGCCGGAAGGGAAGTGGACGCTGCAGCAGGCGGAAGACTTCTTCGTGAAGCAGGGGTACCAGACACAAGAGATCGCCGAGGTGGAGACTAAGCGCGGCACGGGCGATCCGACGTATCTCTACTACACGCTGGGCAAGCTGGAGATCATGAAGCTGCGCGAGGACGTGAAGGCCAAACAGGGCGCGGCGTTCAGCCTGCAACAATTCCACGACGACTTCATGCGACAGGGCTTCGCGCCCATCAAAGTGATCCGCAAAGCCATGTTGGGGAATGATTCGCCGGTGCTTTAGGGGATGGCGGCGTGCCGTTTTCTCGACTGCTCAGTTACGGCTGGCGTTGGATAGCCTTAGCGGCCATGAGCAGTCGGAAAGCGGTAGCGGCCACGAAAAGAAAAGTACTCCGACAATTCCTAGCAACAGCGCACCCCAATGGTAAGTGCCAGCTCGGGATGGCAACATTACCGACACGACGAAAACCGCAATCTGCATGACGCTTCCCGCGATTGCCCAAACTCTAGCAGACGGCCACCTCTTCCACAGGGTCCACCAAGCTAGCGCAGAGATGATGACCACCGCGACTGACAACGAAGCCATGACGAGCAGCCAATGGAGTTGGTGAGTGTGGTGACCGTCCAATATGTATCGAATTTCTCTCACCACGACTTGTGAGTGAATCAATAACAAGGCCGCGAAGCCCCAGCATAAGACTCTTCGTACTAGGTTCACATCGTCATTTGTCATGCAGACCTCGGTATGGCCCACCTTGGCTTCGCGTGGTTCTACCCCGCCTTAAACATCTGCTTCATGCCGCGCAGCGCCTGGCGGGTGCGCTCCTCGTTCTCGATCAGGGCGAACCGTACGAAGTTGTCGCCATGGTCGCCAAAGCCGATGCCGGGGCTGACGGCGGTCTTGGCATCGATCAATAGCTTTTTGGAGAAATCCAGCGATCCCATGGCGCGGAACTGCTCCGGAATCTTCGCCCACACGAACATGGTGGCCTTCGGCATCTCCACCGGCCAGCCGAGGTTGTTCATGCCAGTGACCAGCACGTCGCGGCGCGACTTGTAGTTGGCCACAATGTCCAGGACGCACTGCTGCGGGCCATCCAGCGCGGCGATGGACGCCACCTGGATCGGCGTAAACGTCCCGTAATCGAAGTAGCTTTTGATGCGGCCCAGCGCGGCCACCAGCTTGGGGCAACCCACCATGAAGCCAACCCGCCAGCCGGGCATGTTGTAGCTCTTCGACAGGGTGAAGAACTCCACCGCGATCTCCTTTGCGCCGGGGACTTCCAGGATGCTGGGCGCGCGGTAGCCATCGAAGACCAGGTCGGCGTAGGCCAGGTCGTGAATGATGTAGATGCCGAGGTCCTTGCACAGCGGCACCAGGCGCTCGAAGAAGCTGAGCTCAACGCACTGCGTGGTGGGGTTGGCGGGAAAGTTGAGGATCAGCAGCTTGGGGCGCGGCTGCATTCGCGGCAGCTCGTGCTCCAGGGTCTCGATCAGGGTCGCCTCATCGGTGTCTTCCAGGGCGATGCTCTGGATCTTGGCGCCGGCGATGACCGGGCCGTAGATGTGAATGGGGTAGCTGGGGTTGGGCACGGCGACGGTATCTTCGTGGTCCAGCATGGCGAGGCAGAGGTGGGCGATGCCCTCCTTGGAGCCAATGGTGACGATGGCCTCGGTTTCGGGGTCGAGCGTGACCGCGTAGCGGCGCTGGTACCAGTCGCAGATGGCCTTGCGCAAGCGGGGCAGTCCGCGCGAGAGCGAGTAGCGGTGGGTCGCCGTCTTCTGCGCGGCCTCGATCAGCTTGTCCACGATGTGCTTGGGCGTCGCGCCATCGGGATTGCCCATGCCGAAGTCGATGATGTCTTCGCCGCGCTTGCGCGCCGAGGCCTTCAATTCGCCGGTGATGTTGAATACGTATGCGGGCAGCCGCGTCAGCCTTCTGAACTCTTCCATTCGTCTTCCGCCAATCCTGGTTGCAAAGCTACATGCTCTATTGAAACAGCACCGGCCTGCGTTCGCATAGTCCATGCGGCTGCGCGGTACACGCTACGGCAACCCCGCCCTAGATATTTATTCACAGGACTTGCGGCGCCGAAAACATCGTGCGATGTGCTTTTTTGAGAGAAAACCACGCAGCTTTTTCGCCCCACTCTACCCCTACTTGTGAAACGGCACGAACCGCCGGCCTCACGCCGCCCTAATGTGCGGAGGGCGATTTTCTGCCGCTGCAGCATGTATTCTGCTTGAGATACTGTTCTTCGCCCATGAAACGAATCCTCACCGCAGCTCTACTGATCTTGGTGGTCGTCACACTCATCTTCCGCGGGCAGCCGTGGATGCTGACGCTGGCAGCCGCGCTGATCGCCGAACTGGCGGCATATGAGTACCTGCAACTGGCCAACGCGGGGGTTGCAAGCATCCCGGCCTGGTGGATGCTGTGCGGCACTGCCGTGGTCTTCCTGTTCACACTGCCCAACTTCCACAATGAGGCGGAGCTGCCTGCGTTGAGCGCGCTGGCGCTGATCCTGCTGACCTGGACGGGCTTCCGCGCGCCTCTGGACCGGGTACTGCCAGATGCTGCGCGAGGTCTCTTCGGGTTGATTTATGTGGCGTATCCGCTGACCCTGATTCCGATGATCTGGAACCGCGACGATGGCAAGCCGCTGCTTCTGTTCCTGATGGTGTGCGTGTGGGCAGGAGACATTGCCGCGTACTATGTTGGACGCCGCTATGGCCGGCACAAGCTATCGCGGCTAAGCCCCAACAAGAGCTGGGAGGGATCGATCGCCTCGGTGGCAGGCAGCGTCGTGGCAGGGCTGGGGGTGGTATTTGCCGGGGAGCTGCTATCGACCTACTTCGGCAACACCGTGCTGCATATCCTGGAGCCGGTGTGGCAGTCGGCTATTCTGGCGGTGATTATCAATGTGGCCGCGCAACTGGGCGACCTGCTGGAGTCGGCAATCAAGCGCGGGGTGGGCGTGAAGGACTCGGGAACGATGCTGCCGGGGCACGGCGGCATCCTGGACCGCATTGACGCGCTGCTGGTGGCCGCGCCCGCGCTGTGGTGGGTGCTGCTGCTGAAAGACGCGTTCGGGCTGGGCAGGTTCTAGCGGAGAACTGTGAGCATAACGATATTTGAGTACACATCTGCGCCGGAATTCATATCACGGATGTGGGTGCGCAGCCTATACGTTCCAGGAACCAAAGACCCAGCGTCAGTAGTATAGCGCCACGTCAGGGTTCTCTCGTACCCCGGGGGAAGTGGGTCCTTTGGTGAGTGGAGGATCATAGGGGCGGGGTTTTTCATACCGCCCATTACTTGTCGTCCGAGATCCTCGCCCTTTGCGTTCAGGCATTCGACCGCGCTGCCAAAACCAACCCCACTGCCTTTAACAACCACGTGATTGGTGGGGTTCGATACCGTTTCCTCAATGACAAGTACGTCGCCTACGTGAATCGTCGGCGTGGGCAATACGATCTTTATGACGAAGGTGTCACGGTTCTGGGCTCCTGCTAACATCGCGATCCAAAATGAAGCAGTCAGCAGTGCCGATGACAAAGTCCAGCTTTTTGCAATTTGTCTCATCAAACTCACCTCTAACGGCTAGATAGCGTCGCACTCGGAGACCAGAGGAACCAGGAGCAGCCGTCGAAATCACGATACAGTATGATGGAGCCAGGATGAGCCCTGCGAGCCCCTCGCCTCGCTGGAAGTGTGAATGCCACGGCAGTATCCCTCCCCATCTGCGAAAATAGGGAAGTGAAAAAGATTGCGATTCTGGGCTCGACCGGGTCTATCGGCCAGAGCACGCTGTCCATCTGCGAGTCCTTTCCCGAGCGTTATGAGGTGGTGTCTCTGGCCGCCGGGCGCAACCTGGACATGGCCTTTGCGCAGTGCCTTCGCTGGAAGCCGCGCGTGGTGTCGCTGGCCACGGAAGAACTGGCCGGTACGCTAGCGAAACGGCTGCGCGAGGCAGGGATTGACCATACCGAAGTCGTCCACGGAAGCAAAGGAACGGTGCGCGTGGCGACGCTGCACGAGGTCGATTTTGTAGTCTCGGCGATTGTGGGGGTAGCTGGCCTGGAGGCGACCTATGCGGCGGTATGCGCCGGAAAGACGGTCGGCTTGGCGAATAAGGAGTGCCTGGTTGCGGCGGGCGAACTAATCCTGGCGGCGGCGCGTAAACACAACGTCGCGCTGCTGCCCATCGATTCCGAACACAATGCCGTGCACCAGTGCCTGCGCGGCGGCCGGGCTGCGGAGGTGAAGCAGATCTGGCTGACGGCGTCGGGCGGGCCGTTCCGCTCGACGCCCGCCGCGGAGTTTGAGAACATTACACCGGAGCAGGCACTGAAGCACCCGACGTGGGTAATGGGCCAGCGCATCACCATCGACTCGGCGACGATGATGAACAAGGGCTTCGAGATCATCGAAGCCTGCCGGCTGTTCAATCTGCCTCCGGACAGGATACGGGTGACGATCCATCCGCAGTCAACCGTGCATTCCCTGGTGGAGTTCATCGACGGCTCGATTCTTGCTCAGATTTCGGTGACCGACATGCGGCTGCCGATCCTGTATGCGCTGGCCTACCCGGAGCGGGTGGATGCCCAGCTTGCAGCTCCAACTTTAATATTTGACCTGACCGCATTGAGCCAACTGGACTTTGCCAAACCAGATTTGATGCGCTTCCCGTGCCTGCGCCTAGCCTATGAGGCGGCAGAATCCGGCCCGGCAGCCTGTATCGCGCTGAACGCCGCCGACGAGGTTGCAGTGGCTGCATTCCTCCAAGGGACCATCCCCTTCCTGGGCATCCCGCGTACAATCGAGAAGGTGCTGAGCGATACCACTTGCCAGGCACCTGCGTCTATCCAAGACGTGCTTGCGGCGGACGAAGCAGCGCGGGTGTGTGCTCGCAGCGTGATTGCACGGCACGCAGCAGACGGCCTCCGTGCCTGACCCGCAGTAACTTGATGGTTAGCCACTGAAAAGGGAATATTTCGCATCTATGACCACTGTTCTTGAACTTCTTCTGGTGCTCGGCCTCATGGTGCTGGTGCATGAGTTTGGCCACTTCGCGGTGGCCAAATGGTGCGGCGTGAGGGTGGAGACCTTTGCCATCGGCATCGGCAAGCGGTTGGTGGGCTTCCGCCGCGGCGGGACCGACTACCAGATCAATGCGCTGCCGCTGGGCGGATACGTCAGGATGGCGGGCGAGATTCCCGGCGAGGAGGTCTCGAACGATCCCGGGGAGTTTAACAACCATGCGCGCTGGCAGCGCATGTTGATCGTACTGGCGGGGCCGTTTGCCAACTTTGCGCTCGCCTTCGTTCTGATGGCTGCTGTTTACATGGTGCATAACGAGGTGAACGAGTACATCTCCGGCGCGGCGGTGACCGACTACATCTCTCCGGGAAGCGCCGTGGCCAAGACAGGCATCCGCTCCGGCGACACCATCGTCCGCTTCGACAACGTGGAGAACCCCACCTGGGACGACGTTTACAACCATTGTCTGCTGAACCTGAACCAGACGGTCCCCTTTTCATTTATGCAGGACGGCAAGCGGCTGGATACCAGCTTTTTTGTTGCCTCGAAGGCGGTCACTCCGGACGAGTTCTCGCCCGACACACTAGGCTTTGTGCCCAGGATGCAGCCCACGCCAGTGAAGGTGTCGTCGCTGATGCCGGACAGTCCCGCGGCACGCGCCGGCCTGCAACCCGGCGACCAGATCGTCCGTATCGACTCAGTTGACCTGCACTCTGTGTATACGCTGCTGGCCTACATGCAAGACCGCAAGGGAGCGCCTGCTGTAATCGACGTGCTGCGCCAGGGCCAGACCATGCTTCTGAACATCACTCCGGAGCTGACGGACGAGGGCGGCAGCAAGGTTTACCTGCTTGGCTTCCACCCGGTGCCTCCGCCGGTAAGGGTGGAGAAGCTGTCGTTTGCCAAGTCTCTGGGCAAATCGTGGGATTTCAGCGTGCAGAACTCGACGCTGATCAAAGACGTGGTGAAGGGGATGTTCGAGGGCCACGTATCGGTGCGCAGCCTCTCCGGGCCGATCGGCATTGGGCAGGTGGTGCACGAGGCCGCGGAGGCGCCGGGATGGACTCCGCTGATCGGCACCGTGGCGATGATCTCGATCAACCTGGGCGTGGTCAACCTGCTGCCGTTTCCCATCCTCGACGGCGGCATGATCTTCTTGCTGCTCATTGAGGGCATCTTCCGCCGTGACCTTCCCATGGAGGTCAAGGAGCGCATCTACCAGGTTGCCTTTGTATGCATCGTGCTATTCGCTGCGTTTGTGATCTTCAACGACATTACTAAGCTGCCGTTCTTCGTCAAGATGAAGCTGTAAGCGAATCGTGCGCAGAAATAGGGATGCATGAGGATATCTCTGTTCAACGGCCCCTTTCCACAGGGAAAGAACATTACCAATCGTGAAAGAATAGGAGCATGAGTTTGTTCAGTTCGGTCTACGCGGAGAAGAACGGCGAGGTGCGCGCCGCGCTGAATGGGGTTCGCTGCCCGTCGCCGAGATGGGTGGAGGAGATTCTGACACAGAGCGAGACCGGCGAGCTAAGCCTGTCAGAACTAGCCGAGCTGATCGAGGTCGGAGCGACGGAAGGCGCGGACGAGCAGTTCGAGATGATGCGCGCGTACACGCGCAGGCGATGGCGCGTGCCGAACGGAAACAGCGTTCGCTACGTGGCCCCGATCTACGTCTCCAGCTACTGCGTGGACGCCTGCCCGTACTGCAACTTCTCCGCACTGCGCAAGGACACGGTGCGCTATCGCTTGAGCCTGGGCGAGCTGGATCGCGAGATTCAGTCGGTGCTGGCGCGCGATGCGCGGGTGGTGGAGTTGGTCTACGCCACGGACCCGGAGTACGACACACGGATGCTGGTGCGGGACGTCTCGCTGGCCGTGAAGGCTGTGCGGGACCTCGAAGGGGGCGGCGTCCTGCTATGCACAGAGTACCTATCCAGCAAGGCTTACGAAGCGCTGGCCGACGCCGGACTGCGCGGCATTGTGCAGTGGGACGAGACGCTGGACGAGCAAGCGTATGCGCGCTGGCACTCGGCCAGTCCACGCAAGGCAGACTTTCGCACCCGCATGGACAACCACGACCGCGCACTCGATGCGGGGCTGGAAGTGGCCTCGGGAGCGCTCTTCGGCCTGGCCGATTTCCGCTACGACGCTCTGATGCAGATCTCACGGGTGCGCTACTTTGCCGAGGCATACGGACGCGTTCCGTTCGTAATGGGAACCGCGCGGCTGAAGCCGATTGCAGGAAGGGAACTGCGTCTGGCGACCTCGGTCAGCGACCGCGCGCACGAGACCGCGCTGATGGTGTACAAGATTGCACTGCCCCACGTTGGCCGCTGGCTGCAGACCCGCGAGACCTTCGAGCTGAACCTGCGCAACCTGCTGGACGGCGACGTCTTTACCTACTCCTGCGGCGAGGTGCAGCCCGGAGGATACACGCAGATCCATACCAACACGATTGCCGGCGCGCAGTTCGGGGTGAACGAGATGGAGCGAAGCACCGTGGACCGCGAACTGGCCAGGCAGGGATTCCATATCGATTTTGGATGGATGAATGCTGCGTGTGCCGGGGCGCTGGCGGCGCGTTAACTGGATGATGTAGCTGAGTAAAGCAGAGTGAGTTCTAACCTTGAGCTCGGAGCAGGGCGGCGATCTCGTTGGCGGCCTTACGGGCATCGTCCATCTTATCCGGCGGAAAGCTGACTGCGCCCACGCGCGCGTGGCCGCCGCCGCCGTAGCGCTCGCATATCTCCGCCAGGTTGGCCAGCTGGGAGACTGGCAGCGTGGTCCATGGATTGGTCCCCACTGCGACCTTGGCGCGGAAGCTCGACCGGCTCAATCCTACGTTATAGGTAGCCAACGGATGCAGGTAGTAGGGGATGAACTTGTTATATCCCTCGGTGAGCTGGTCGGAGATGTCGAAGGTGACGACGCCGCGGGAGAGCGTCGTACGCTGGCGCAGCAGCTCGATGCCGGCAAGGTGGCGCTGCATCAGCGGTCCAAGCTCCGCCTGGATAAAGGGCTGGTCGAGCACCTGCTGAAGACTCATCTCGGTGAGCAAGGGAATGACGCGCGGCACAAAACCCTCACCGGAGCTCTCGATCACCATGGTCAGCTTCATGGCGGGTGCTGCCATCTCGACTGCGGCCTGGGCGCTCTCGTACTTCGCTCCGTCGACGATGTTGGCCCAGTGGATCAGCTCCGTCAGAGGCCCGGTATTGAAGCCGAAGCGCTCCCGCGCCACGTCGGCGATCAGACTGGTACAGGAGATGTAGGCGGGATCGAAAAATTTTCCGCCGTCGATGGGCCTGCGCACTGCCAGCACCCTGGGTGAGTTCGCCTGCGCCTGCCAGGCGAGGAAATCGTGCCGGTCATCCGCAGTGAGAAACGCGCTCTGGTGATGGTCGAACCACCAGGTCACCCTTGGTGAGGCGGAGTACTTGAAGTCCACGATTGCATTCTCGCCGTCGATAAAAGCAGATTCGTCAAAGAGCGAGCCGGCCGCACGGTGCATCAGACCGAAGTAGGAAAACTGCTGCACGGTCCCGATGCACTCGCGATGAAAGCGCGTAAACAGCGACGCCGAGCACGCACCATCGAAGCAGTGATCGTGATAGAAGACACGGCAGTTCAAGCGGCAGACCCCCCAACCGTCAATTCGTACTCGCAGCCAGGCTGCGCTGTTACGCAAGGGAAGGCCGCATGTGTGCGAAGCTATAAGGATTGACGCGGCGCGCGCCCGTGTCAAGCTGTTGATGCAACCTGGGCGGATCGAAGGCCCTGATTGTCCCGTATCGACTTGCAGTCAACCGAGGAGAACCCTATGCCGGATGCAGAGCAGCCAGCAGTCCACGAGCTTACCGCGCCCGAGCCGGCCGAGCATGTGGACGTGTCCATCGAGGAGAGCGTCCCGCTCATACCGCAGCCGCCGGGTTTTACCTTTCGCAGGGTATTCCTTGGGCGGGACGGGCTGCGCGCCGGTTGGAGCCTGCTGCTCTACGCCGCGCTTCTTGTGGTGTTGTTGGTTGGCAGCGGTAGTCTGGTTCATGCCTTGCGCCACTACGGCGATACTGCAAAGCCAAGCGCCGGCGTACAGTCTGAACCGCAATCTTTCAGGTCTGCTGTTCCCGTAACCTCCGAGCTGATGTCTATTAACACAGTTCTGATCGCTGAGGGGACCTCGCTGTTCGCGGTTGTGGTTGCAACGTGGTTGATGGGGAAGATCGAACGACGGCCAAACTCGACCTATGGACTAGGCGCAAGACATCGCACAGGCAACTTTTTGAGCGGACTTGCGTGGGGCGTTGCGTTGCTCTCGGTTCTAATGTTAACGCTGCGCTCAACCGGCCTACTGGTTTTCGATGCACGTGAGCTGTTTGGGACCACTGCGTGGCGCTACGGAATGGTCTGGTTCGACGGATTTCTGCTGGTCGGCCTATTTGAGGAGTACGGCTTCCGGGGCTACCTCCAATTCACGCTGGCGCGAGGAATCAACGGCATCTACGACTGGTTGCGCACATTCGGCCCGCGCGCGACAGAGTGCAGCGAGACGGCCTCGCGTGCGGCCAATCTGCGAACGGCAACCCAGGGCGCGCACGGCTTCTGGATTGCGGCCCTGCTGGTCTCCTTCGGGTTTGGCTTCCTGCATCGAACAAACGTTGGCGAGTCGCCCATCGGCCTGCTCTCCGCCGGCCTGGTCGGTCTGGTCTTTTGCCTTAGCCTGTGGCGCACCGGCTCGCTGTGGTGGGCCATCGGCTTCCATACTGCGTGGGACTGGGCGCAGTCCTTCCTCTACGGCGTGTCGGACAGCGGCATGGTGGTCCAGGGCCATCTCTTCCATACGCATCCCGAGGGCCGGCCGATCTTCTCCGGCGGCCTCACCGGGCCGGAGGGCAGTCTGTTCATCCTGCCTACCCTCGCATTGACCGCCGCAGTCATTCTGCTTACTCTGCCGAGCGCGAGGCACAGCCTGGCCGCAAGCACGAGTGAAGCAGTGCTGAATTAGACTTTCCGTAAGCCATGAGCCGCGACGACCCGAATTCCAGCGATGCCAACGCCTCCGCCGATCCAAGCAATGACGACCTGCGCAGCGAGGGCCACCCACGCCCGATGGAAGACCGGGACGGGGTTGACGCCGATCGGGAAGAACTGTTTGTCCCGGAGAATCAAATGGAAGACACGTTCGATACCGGCAGAGATGAGGGCACTGGCCGCGGTGCGGGCCACAGGCTGCGTGTCTTCGGCCTGGTCATCGTGCTCATCGCTCTGCTCTTCGCCGCCTTGGTCTTCGCTGGCCGTTGCTACGTCCGCAACGCCATGCGCGAGAACCTGCCGCAACTCGACGGACCACAGCCAGTCTACGGACTTGCCGCGGCGGTGACGGTCACGCGCGACGACCGCGGCGTGCCTCACATCCGCGCCAGTTCGATGGACGACCTGGTGTTTGCGCAGGGTTTTGTGACGGCGCAGGACCGCTTGTGGCAGATGGACCTGCTTCGCCGCCACGCCGCAGGAGAGCTTGCGGCGGTTCTCGGCCGCTCCATGCTGGAACACGACCGCCTGCAACGAATGCTGCAGATACGCGCCTCGGCTGACCGCGCCATTGCGGCCCTGCCCGCCGACCAAAGGCACTGGCTGGAGGTGTATGCGCGCGGAGTGAACGCCTCGATCGCGGCCCAGCGCGCCCACTTGCCCATCGAGTTCCGCATGCTCGGCTACCAGCCAGCCGCCTGGACCGCACGGGACTCCATTCTGGTGGAGTTGGTCATGTTTCAGGACCTCACCACCGGTTTTCCGGAGAAGCTGGGACGCGAGGCGCTGGCCGCGCATCTCTCCCCCGACTTGATCGCGGACCTTTACCCAGAAGGCTCCTGGCGCGACCACTACCCAGGCCAGCCCGCTCCCGATGTAAGCGCACCCCAGCCGGAGTTCAACGACATTCCACTCGACGAGTCGCAAACGAAACTCCACCTGCCTTCGCCCATCAACCTCTCCGCGAGCGATCTACTGGCCCTTAGGCAGACGCTTGGCCTGTTTCAGGCGCCCTGCGAGGGCTGTGTTGCCGGATCGAACGCATGGGCCGTCTCCGGCACTCGCACTGCCTCTGGAAAGCCGCTGCTCGCCAACGACATGCACCTCTCACTGAGCGTCCCCGAGCTGTGGTATGAGGCTGATCTGGAAGCCGCAAGACCCACCCCCCTGACTGATTTCCACGCTGCCGGAGTCACCCTGCCCGGTACACCGTTCATCATCACGGGGCATAACGACCACGTTGCCTGGGGCTTCACCAACCTTGGCGCCGACGTGCAGGACATGTACATAGAGCACACCCGCGGCACCCGGAGCAGGGCCGAGTACCAGACCGCCAGCGGGACCTGGAGTCCTGTCCGCTACCAGACCGAAGTCATCCAGATTCGCGGCGGCGCGGACGTGACCATGAATGTCCCGCTCACTCGTCACGGCGACACGGACACCCCCATCGTCAGCAGCATCTTTCCCACGGAAGGTCGCAGCCTGAGCCTGCGTTGGACCATCTACGACCCGGCCAACGTCAGCGCGCCGTTCTTCGCGGTTGACTCGGCCAGTGACTGGACCAGCATGCTGGCCGCCTTCGCCGATTGGGGCGGTCCCGCACAGAACCTGATCTACGCCGACGATCAGGGACACATCGGGTACCACGCGCTGGGCCGCATTCCCATACGCGGAGATGTGAACAATCCCAGCCCGCTCTCACCCGTCCCGACCGACGTGGCCGCGCCCGACGCGCTTACGCATGAGTGGGCAGGAACGATCCCATTCGACCAACTTCCCCAGGCCTTCGACCCTGCCGACGGCGTACTAGTGACGGCCAACGCGCGCGTCACCCCCGACGGCTACCGCTTTCCCATCACACTGAACTGGATGGCGCCCTACCGAACCGAGCGACTCTACCGGGCGTTAGAGCCAGGACCCGAGTGGGGATATTCCACCGTTCCCGGCCAGATGTTTGCGCCCAGCCATAAGCTCACGCCGGAAGACATGCTTGCACTGCAGAACGACGTCACCTCGGAGCTGGATCGCATCCTTGCACAGCGCCTGGCCTACTCCATCGACCACGCCACCGGCCCGCTGAAGAACAACCCGGAGCTACGCCAGGCAGCCGATCTGCTGCGCGAGTGGAACGGAAGCGTGGCTGCCAACGCCGCAGCGCCCGCCATCGTAGACGCCGCACGCGCCGCCTTCTGGCCGATGCTTCTGATCCCCAAGCTCGCACCGCAGGCCGCGGGGCTGCTTGTGCAGGGCGCAGACCTGTCCAAGGTGAGGAACCTGCCTGTGGAGGTGGAAAGTAATGCCAATCTGTGGCAACTGTACCGATGGGGCGAGCGCGACAGCGTCGAAGAGGAACTCATTACGCACACTCCCGCGCGCTGGCTGTCTGCAGGCTACCCCACCTGGGAGGACTTTCTGGCAGCGGTTGTGCAGCGCGGTCTGCGCGAGGCCCACGCTCCGCATGACCTGAGCCGCTGGCAGGAGGGAAGGGCCTTTCCGCTGGAGATCGACCACCCCCTCTTCTCCCGCATCGCCCCCGTTGCTCGGTTGCTGGGAATCAACATGGCCGGCGGAACCGGCCCGCAATCGCAGAGCGGCGACAGCAGCACGGTCAAGCAGGTTGGCCGCGCCTTTGGCCCCTCCGAACGCTTCACCGCCGACCTGAGCGACCCCGACCGCACCACGCTAAACCTAGTGCTTGGGCAGTCCGGCGATCCAGCCAGCCCGTGGTACATGGACCAGTTGCAGAGCTGGCTGCACGGCACAACCTATCCATTGCCGTTCACGCCCGCCGCCACACAGCCCACCATCACGCATACGCTGACGCTTACGCCGCGATGAGGAGGTCTGATGGGCAGCTACATCTTCGCCACCAGCGCGACGAATTCTCCGGTCTCTGCTGAGTGCTGCAGCAGCTCGCCCGCGTCGATGTCGAAGTACCAGCCATGCAGGGTGAGCGAGCCCGCCTCCACGCGTTCTCGAATCCATGGAAACGAGAGCAGATTCTGCAGCGAGAGCGCAATCGCAGCCTTCTCGCACGCCTTTGCCTGTAGGGCCGGAGGTTCGCCGGCAAGGTCATGCAGCACCCGATCCCGCGCCGCCTGCGCGATGCTGACCCACGCGCCGATGAACTCGAACTTGTCTCCCTCACCCTGCATCAGCGCCGCGATGCCTCCGCAGCCGGAGTGGCCCAGAATAATAATCCGCTCCACGTTCAGGCCCTTGACCGCGAACTCGATGTCGGCGCGTATACCGGGCATCTCCGCTCCGTTGCGGTAGGGCGGGACGAGGTTGGCCACGTTGCGCACCACGAAGATGTCTCCTGGCCCTGCGCCCAGCAGCATTCCCGGATCGGTGCGCGAGTCGCAGCAGGAGATGACGAGCGCTTTCGGGTTCTGGCCCTGGCGAAGGCGGGCAAAGACACTTTCGCCGTCGCCAAAGTAGCGCTGTTGAAACTGCTGGAAGCCCGCCAGAAACGACTCAATATCCGCCAAATTCATCCCTTTCGCAGCGATCTGACCCACCGCCTTCCAATAGCATCGCACGAATCGGCGGGGAGAAGGCGAGTACCCCCGCTTTCCGGTCCCGGAAAGCGGTTTTGGCGCGCAACCATACCCGAAGCATCCTTCCTCATCTCGCGTCATTTATCATCGAAGCCGATGGAAACCCTGGTTCAGTCCCTGCTCTCTTCCGGCGCCAAGCTGACCGACGCCGCGCTGGAACGCCTGCTACCCTCGCCCGGCACGCTGCCCCACTCCATCCACCGCGCCATGCGCCACAGCGTCTTTGCCGGCGGCAAACGGCTGCGACCGATTCTTTGCATGGAGGCGGCGCGGATGGTGGCGGGGACCGGTGAAGTGCCCGAGGGAGTCGATTCGCTGGGCGCGGCGTTGGAGATGCTGCACACCTACTCGCTGATCCACGACGACCTGCCCGCGCTGGACAACGATGACCTGCGACGGGGCCATCCCACCTGCCACGTCGCATTCGGCGAGGCCATCGCAATCCTGGCCGGCGATGCGCTCCAGACACTCGCCTTCCAGACGATTGCCCAACTGCCCGCGACCCCTGAAAGCGTCGTTGCTATTCTGCGCGAGGTGTCCGCCGCAGTTGGCACCGGCATCGGCCGCAGCGGCGAGATTGATACAGGGATTGCGCCCGGAATGATTGGCGGACAGGTGGTCGATATCGAGTCGGAGGGCGTAGCCCCCACGGCAGAGCTGGTGGAGACCATCCATCGCGCCAAGACGGGAGCGTTGATCACCGCTAGCATCGTATGCGGCGGTCTGTATGGGCGGGGAAGCAAGGGACCGGGCCAAAGCTGCCCTTCCGACACGATCGCCCGCCTGCGCAGCTTTGGCGAAAAGGCCGGCCTGGCTTTCCAGATCGTCGACGACATTCTGGACCGGACGCAATCCTCCGAGGAACTGGGCAAGACCGCCGGCAAGGATGCGGCCAGCATCAAGGCCACCTGGCCCGCGGTCTACGGCCTGGAGCAATCGCGCCGCGATGCCGACTGGCTCATCGCCGGTGCCTTCGCCGCGGTCGAACCGTTCGGCGCTGCCGCGGATCCGTTGACGTCGCTGGCGCAGTACCTGACGACGCGCACGCACTAGAACATCTCTCGCAATCAGTGAATCAACCGACAAGGTATATAGTTATTCCGAATCGAAACAACTTCAGCCAATCATCCGGTTTGCATACCAAGAGAGATTTTTATATTTACCTCAGAGGGTCCCACCCATGCGTCCGTGTAAGTCTGTGCTCAAATCATCTGTCCTGGCTCTCTGCACCAGTCTGTTGTGCAGCTCAATGCTTTCAAGCCAAAGTTTGCCAGCTTCGTCGCCCACCGTACCGGCTCTCAGGGTGAATGCCCGCGAAGTGGTCCTGGACGTCAATGTCACCGATGCAAAGGGCAATTTTGTGCATGGCCTTACCCAGGACAACTTCACGGTCCTGGAGGACGGCAAGCCGATGCCTGTACGCAGTTTTCGCGAGCGCCAGCCCAATCCGGCGCAAACATCTGCCACGGCTACGGCCAAGCCATCTCTTCCGCCCAACACATTCAGCAACGCCGGTGAGCCAGAGGACGTCCGCCCGCTCAATATCCTGATGCTGGATTCGCTGGATACCCCAATTGCGACGCAGTCGATCGTACAGAAATACATGCTTGAGTTCGTGGACAAGATGTCTGCGGGCACTCGGGTCGCCATATTCAGCCTGTCGCCGACCGGGCAACTGTCCCTGGTTCAGGGATTCACTTCGGACCCGGAGCTGCTGAAGAATGCTCTCAAGAGCAAAAAACTAAACTTGGGGCTTCCGCCGCTGGAGGACACTGGCCAGGATGCGAATGTAGACATCCCGTCGGACATGCTACAAGGTCAACCAACTTCCAATTCCAAAAAGCAATCGGGTATGGTAACGCTGCCCAAGCCGACGGCATACGATCAAAATGTGGAGTGCAACCACGCCGCCGAGCGCGGACAGTACATCTTCGTCGCAATGACTGAGATCGCACGGTATGTATACGGGATGACGGGACGCAAGAACCTGATCTGGTTCTCGGGAGCGTTCCCCATCAGGATGAGAGACAAGCAGGGCGGCGTCTGCTTCGATTTCAAAGAAGACCTTCAGTATGCAGACTCCATGTTAGAGCGCTCGCATACCGTGCTCTATCCGGTCGACTCGCGAGCCATGGACATTGAGGCGAAGAACCCACCCACCAGCCGGATCGTCCGGATGCAGGTGGCGGAACACCAGACCATGCAAGCCGTGGCCGAATTCACGGGTGGCAAGCCCTTTCTCAATACCAACGACCTGGCCGGCGCCACGCTGCAGGCCGTGGACAACGGGGCCAACTACTACACCATCACCTATACGCCCACCAATCAGAACAACGACACCCGCCTACGCAACATATCTATCAAAGTGGACAAGCCGGATCTTACGCTTACCTATATACCCGGCTACTATGCCGTGCCACCGAATACGACTCTCAGTGGCCGACCGGAAGAGACAAAGGCGAGCTCGCTGCAGACCGCCATGATGCGAGGGGCGCTGCAGCCGACCGAGATACTCTTTCACGTGGGCGTAACGCCGGCTGCCGGCACGGATGCGATCCTGCCCCCAGGCAGCAATGCCGACCCGAAGGCGATGAAGCCGCCCTACCGGCATTTCACCCTCAACTACAACATCGACGTCAACGGGATTCAGTTCGATGCGACGCCAGACGGCAGCTATCATGGCCAATTTGAATACGCCGTGATTGTCTACAACAATGACGATGGCAAGACGGTCAACTCCAGCGTGATGGCGGCCAAGCCGAACGTGCCACTCAGCGTCTATCAGTCCATGCTGGACAGCGGCGCCAATGTCCGTCAGGAGGTCGCAGTTCCCGCCAAAGGCGATTACATCCTGCGCATCGGCGTTCACGACCTGACCACCGACCATGTGGGGGCCATCGAGATTCCAGTCTCGGCCATCAAACCGTAGACAACATGGAGCATTGCCTCCCAATCAAGCGGCAGAATTTTCAGCAGGCTGATGATGTGGAAATAAGCTGTGGCCCAGGGCTGGGCTTTCCGGAGTCTGCATGAGGCGGTTCGGCGCATAGCGCGCCAGCACCTCCGTAGGCTGCATGAAGGCAGCTACGATTGCCATAACCGTTTGGTTTCTGAAGGTTAATGGCGGGGACGACGGGGCTCGAACCCGCGACCTCTGCCGTGACAGGGCAGCGCTCTAACCAACTGAGCTACGTCCCCAGGTTGTCTTGCAACAACATGAGCAAATGTCACATAGAACGCGCGGATTTGCCTATTATGCAGCTCGCGCCGTGTTCTACCTTGTCGCTGATTTGGACTCAGTCCCCGGTTGTATTGGGAGACCAAGGGTACGTCAGAACCACCAACTTTACGACAACATGAAGTCTATCAGATCAGGAGGGGAGCCTGCTGTGACCTCGTCGCAGGCAGACGCTGCGACCGATGACTTATACCCACGGTGCGTCAGAGCTGTGGATGGGTCCCTCAGCGAACTTGACCCTGCGTCTTGTGCTTTATATTCTTAATATATTCCGAGTGAATCGGGAAGTATCTGCCGTACAGGGTACGCGTGGGCGGAACGTATGTTCAGCCGGTGGCGGGTTTTTTCCTGTTGTTTATGATTCAAGGGCCGCGCAGTACAGCCGCAGGGGCCATGCACAGGAAGCAGGCATGAACCGGTACAAAGCGGAGCAATATGCCCACAATCGCACCTGCGACACCCTCCACGCAGGATGGGCCAGGCGGTGTGGAATAGCGCTCTCTTCAGAATCAACCGGTCACAGCTTCATAGAAATGAAGTGTTTGCAATGGCTCATCAATCGAGTGATGGGTTTGCGTCATGATTGAGAGGTGTCCGATGTTAAAAGCAGCTTACTTCTTCCTGATAGTGTCTTTGGCTGTTAGCAGCAACGCCTTGGCCGATACTCTAACCCTCTCCGGCAACCTGGTTGACAATGGGTCGTTTGCTGGAACGGCGAGTTTCAATCCGACCAGCGGCATATTCACCGGTGCAGATTTCGATGCGGTGGAAGGCGCGACCTCAGATTTGCTTGATTCTTTGCCGACTAGCCAATACAGCCCCGCAGGCGGAGTGCACCTTGGGGAGTTCTTAGGTGGATTGGGCGACATTTTCTATCTGGATCTTCCAGGCACGAATCTCATCGGCTATGCCGGCGGGTTGGCGATGATGAGTATACCGGTCGCCCCGGAGCCGCCCAGTCTACTGCTTACGGCAACGGGTGTGCTGGGGATATTGGCTGCAGTTTTGCGCAGGCGAAGGTATGCCAGACTTGACCCTGCGTCTTGTGCTTGATATCCTTAACAGGTTCCGCGTGAATCGGGAACTCGTTGCCGCGCAGGTTGCGCGGAGGCGTCTGGTGTGTTCCGCAGGCTTGGTGGGGAGGTTCCTGCCGTTTGCGATACACTAGGACAAGTAGTTCATCCGCAGGGTCCATGTACTGGAAGCATGACATGGACCGGTAAACTGCGGTGCAACATCCTCGCAATCGTACCTGCGACACCCTCCACCCCGGCGATTTTGCCGGGATCCAAAGTGGATGGGCTATGCGGGGCGGAACAGCGATACGGAGTCAACTCCATCTTCCAGCAAGGGCCGCTTGCAGAGGGCGGGAAGCAAGGGACGCTCGGCCACCGTCGACTGTTGTTCGTCTGATTTGAGTGTTCCAGACGGGAAGCAAGGGACAATCTTCGCGCGAGGCACGTCAGTGTCCTCACCTATTTGTGCGCAAGTCGCACGAAGCTGGCCGATGCGCGATGAGGCTCCTTCCTCTCCGTCTGCATGAGTCTGGAGTTTGCAGCAACGGCCATTGGCCGCAGGTTGTTGAGCAGAAAATTCAAGGAGTTCGAGTGCCTACGTTCCATCAGCTTGTGAAGCAGGGCCGCACGCCCACCCGCTATAAGACCGCCAGCCCCGCGCTGCAGGGTTCGCCGCAGCGCCGCGGCGTCTGCACCCGCGTCTACACCCAGACCCCCAAGAAGCCCAACTCGGCGCTGCGCAAGGTGGCGCGCGTTCGCCTGACCAACGGGATCGAGGTGACGACCTACATTCCTGGGATCGGCCACAACCTGCAGGAGCACTCGATCGTGCTGATTCGCGGCGGCCGCGTGAAGGACCTGCCGGGCGTCCGCTATCACGTGGTGCGCGGGTCGCTGGACGCGGTCGGCGTAGCCACCCGCAAGCAGGGCCGGTCGAAGTACGGGGCAAAGCGTCCTAAGGCGGCAGCAGGCAAGTGACGGCGCAATCGCGGCCTCTGAGCCGCGAGCCATCATCCTGACCCTGAGCGAAGCGAATGGGGAAGGATCTGCCGGTGTACACAATTTTGAAGGCTCAGCGCGTGAGAAGTCACCGGGCTGAGGGAAGAAGAGAATAGAGAGAGATGCCGAGAAAAGGATATATCGCGAAGCGAGACGTTTCCCCCGACCCGGTCTATGGTTCGACCCTGGTCACGAAGTTTGTCAACTCCATGATGTGGGGCGGCAAGAAATCCACCGCGCAGAGCATCTTCTACTCCGCGATGACCAACCTGGAGCAGAAGGGCGGCGACGAGGCCCTGAAGCTGTTCAAGAAGGCGATTGAGAACTGCAAGCCGCTGCTCGAAGTCAAGAGCCGCCGCGTGGGCGGAGCCAACTACCAGGTGCCGATCGAGGTCCTGCCCGAGCGGCGCACTTCGCTGGCCATCCGCTGGATCATTACCTATGGCCGCGCGCGAGGCGAGAAGGGCATGGTGGAGAAGTTGACCGCCGAGCTGCTGGATGCCGCCAATGGACGCGGCGCGGCGATGAAGAAGAAGGAAGACGTTCACCGCATGGCCGAGGCCAACAAGGCATTTGCCCACTACCGCTGGTAAGGCAGGGAAAAGGGAACAGCAAGCCTGACCTGTTTGAGATGAGTTTTTGATTGCCCCGCAAGGCGAGCCTTGCAGACGAGAGATTGACACCGTGGCACGCACTGTAGCTCTGGACCATTGCCGAAACATCGGGATCATGGCTCATATCGACGCCGGAAAGACGACGACGACCGAGCGCATCCTGTTCTATACGGGCATCACGCACCGTATCGGCGAGGTGCATGAGGGAACTG
>Ga0326728_10008116_pt1 | contig 26358 bp, 19 predicted proteins | sample MB3enrmetagenome_FD_207602 | JGI IMG/M metagenome (GOLD analysis project Ga0326728, IMG submission 207602) | Lab enriched peat soil microbial communities from McLean, Ithaca, NY, United States - MB31MN | ecosystem: Environmental > Terrestrial > Soil > Wetlands > Peat | place: USA: New York... | reverse complement strand
CATGTCCCGGACTTTATGCCAGGAATCCGCGCCGATGCCGTGCAGCAGATAAAAATCAACCTTAGGCATGTCCAGCCGGGTTAGTTGTTCATTAAAAAATCGGTCAAAATCATTTGGGGATTGCACCAAATCCACGGGGAGTTTCGTGGCCAGTTTAACCTTTTCACGGTAGCCGTTTTTTAACGCTCTACCGACGACGCGTTCGCTCTGTCCCTGATGGTAAAAATAGGCGCTATCGATATAATTAACGACGTTATCGATGGCATAACGAATCATTTTTACAGTTGCCTGTTCATCGACATGAGAAGGATTGTCGTCAGTCTGCGGCAGGCGCATCGTCCCGAACCCCAACGCCGAACATTGCCAATCCAATTTGCCAAATTTACGATATTGCATATCCTTTCCTTTTCATTAGCACTTAATAAAATTATACCTGAATCTTGGCGGCAGTGGGAACAGCAAGGCATCGTAAGAGATTGATTATAAAAGTTTCATCTGCTGATAAACTGCAATGCTTTCCCGATTGAAAAACGGCAATAAAGGTGGTAAGCTGCAACCAGATAATGGTATTCATGACATTTCCACACGAAACATCAAAAAACCGTGCCACGGTTGGATTTGAGCGATAATATGACCGAGGGAAGTCAGACCATGGCGAATACAACCACCTTCGGAAACAAGCCGCAGTTCGGCGATATCATCCGTTATACGACCTGCAGCGAACACTGCTTCAACGTGTGCATTTTGAAAGTCCACATCAGGGAAGGCAAGATTTGGGCGGTGGAACCGGACGACACGGTTAACCGCGGCATCGCCCGGGAAGACGGACATGTGCCGGATGAGCTGATTGATAAATGCATGATTACGGCCCGGCCCTGCACTAAGGGATACGCGCACATTCGTAATCTGTATTCCCCCGATAGACTTACGTATCCGGTGAAACGAATCGGCGAACGCGGTGAGGGAAAATGGCAGAGGATTTCCTGGGAAGAAGCGCTGGATACAATTACTGACAAACTGAAATATTACAAAAAAGAATACGGACCATTTTCCATCGGGGACGACTGGAACGATTTCCCGCTGAGTAAATGGTTTGGCGCAGGGGTGGCGGATTGGGGGATACATTCTAAAAACGGCATCGATGAGCCGGAACGGTGGGTAATGGGCAGCGACGGCCGCGGCGACCGTCAAGACGAAAGTAATTTACTGCAATCCAAACTGATAGTGCTGTGGGGATTTAATCCGGCCACAACATTGAGCAACCATGTTGTGTATACGCTGATGCGCGCCAGGGAACGCGGCATCCCGATTATTTCCATCGAACCGCGGTACACACCGACCGCCGAGACTGTAGCCAGCCAATGGATTCCAATCCGTCCCACGACTGATGTGGCGATGATGATAGCGATGGCCAATGTCTGGTTTAAGGAAGACCTGTGCGATAATGAGTTCGTCAAGAAATGGGTGGAACCGGATGGGGTCAGGCGCTGGCAGGAATACGTGTTGGGCACTAAAGACCGCGTAGATAAAACGCCGCAATGGGCGGAAAAAATCTGCGGCGTGCCGGCAGAAACGATTACGGAATTTGCCCGGTTGTATGCCCGGAGCAAACCGGTTAATTTAAATACCGCCTGGTCGCTGGGAAGGCAGTTTTTCGGGGAGAACGGCATCAGGGCGGGGATGTACCTCCAGGCACTGACCGGCAACACGATGTCACCCGGCGCGACGGCATCATCGGACTCGGCCGGAGAATTCGGAGTCCACGAATCGTCCCTGCCGAAGCCATTTGTGGACTGGCAGAGGGCGCCCGCAACATATCAGGCGCCGATTCTGCTGGCCCATTTCAAGTGGCCGGAGGCAATCGTCCTCCGGGAAAAGCTGGACAAAGGCGAGATGACTGTCGAAGAATATAACCGCATAATCGGCAACCCACCGGGTAATCCGCCGCCCAACATCAAAATTATAATCATCTCCGGTTCAAACCCGTTGATGACACATCCCGATGTGAATACCAACATTAAAGCTTTCAAAAAACTGGGATTTATTGCCGTATTTTCCTATCACCTGGATAATCCCAGCGCGAGGTATGCCGACATCGTTTTACCGCAAATGCATAAAGCTTTCGAAGGCCGGGATTCCTGCTTCGGTACCGGCGGCGGGACAAGAGATTCTTTTGTCTCAATGCCAACAAACTTAAACGGCAACTATTTCGTGTATAAACAGAAATGCGTTGATCCGCCCGGTGAAATCAAATCTGCGGGGTGGATCTGGGTACAGATTGCGAGGCGCATCGGCATTGCAGAGCAATTCAGTCCGCTATTGGCGAATGTCCCGGATGAAAAATGGGACGAAACAATTGAAAAGCTGCACCGGGAAGCATACGAAAAATGGGCGTCAATGGCCGAAATTGTGCCATATAACCCTCCGACATGGGAGGAGTTTCAGAAGAAACCCATATTCCGCTGGCAGGTAGACGAGCCTTATTACACCTACAAAGACGCGATTACGCACGGCCAAAACCCATTCAGCAGAACGGAATCCGGCAAGATTGAATTTTATTCCCGGGAATTAGCGGCTGGTTTAGCGAAAGCGAAGTCTAATAAGGACGGTAAATCAGCCATATCCGGGCGAAAAATGCATGCGGTAAACGGCCGTTACGGCGGCGGGAACCTGACGCCGATGGCGGAGATGACGATGGGAGGGAAGGCCACTTATCACAGTCAGGACACGGTAAAATACCCTTTACTAATGTCATCGCCGCACAGCCTGTACCGTATCCATTCGCTGCTGGACAACCAGCCGCTGCTGCGGGACTGCTACCGGCACGCGGTCTGGATTAGTACGGCTGATGCCAAAGCCAGGGGAATAGCAGACAACGACCCGGTTAGAGTGTATAACGACCAGGCCGAAATTGTGATGCCGGCTTACGTAACTTCGAAAGCGGTGCCGGGCACGGTAAACATCTTTCACGGCGGCTGGTATACACCGGGCAAGACAAGAACCGCATTAATGCCGGAGGGTATCGATACCAGAGGCGCCCCGAACCTGATGACACATTATGATGAACAACCGCTGCCGGAGACAATTCTGGACCATGAACCCTGCAAGGCCCTAGTACAAATCGAAAAATGGGCCGGTGCAACGGCCTGATTCGAATCATACCAGATAGTAGATAAAAGCGCTCCGGCCTTTACTTCCGGGATAGCGTTATTACTTGACAAAACACCTGACATTTTACTTGTTTTCAGCGATTTGATATACCAGAATATGTCCTTGACAAAGCAGATGCAAAATGTTACCATGCCACATGACCACACAGGAAAGATTATCTCATCTCCAATCTTTCTAATATAAGAATAGTCAACGGATTTATATTTCCCGCTTTTCTTTCCGGCACTCAAGGCAAAGTACCTGATCTAAAAAATTCGGGGTTACCTGCACGGTTCACGGAAGAATACAAAGTAATATTGTTCGGGGAATAATAATTTGCGTGCTTATATACTCAGAAGATTACTGCTGACGATACCGACAGTCTTTTTTGTTACCCTCATCGTATTCCTCCTCATTCGTGCCATCCCTGGTTCCATTGTGGATATCATGGTGAACGAACAGGAATCGACCGGAATTTCAGTTACGAAACTGGACAAACAGGCCATCGAACATTCGTTGGGGCTCGATGTGCCGATTTATACGCAATATGGACGCTGGATTGGGGATATTATCGTACACGGCAGCCTGGGGACTTCGCTTTGGGACAGCATCCCGGTGACGGAAGAAATTGCATCAGGTGGCCGGTAACTTTTGAACTTGGGATATTGGCGCTGATTGTGACGCAGGTTATCGCCTTACCCATCGGTGTTTATTCGGCGCTGCGGCAGAATACCTGGGGGGATTATTTAGCTCGAACTTTTGCCATATTTTGCATCGCCGTTCCGAGTTTCTGGCTGGCAACACTGGTAATTGTGTTTCCAGCGATCTGGTGGCATTATTCGCCGCCGTTATTATTGATTCCTTTCAATAAAGACCCCATCGGCAATCTTAAAATGTTTATCATTCCGGCGATTATTCTGGGTATGAGCGGCGCCGGCGGAAACATGAGAATAACCCGGACGATGATGCTGGAAGTGCTCAGGCAGGACTACATCAGGACCGCCTGGGCGAAAGGGTTAAGCGAAAGAATAGTGGTAATGCGCCATGCCCTGAAAAATGCACTGATTCCGGTAGTCACCCTGATCGGATATCAATTGCCGGTGATAGTCGGGGGCGCCGTGATTATCGAGGATATCTTCGGTCTGCCCGGTCTGGGGCGTTTGTTGACCGATGCGACAGAATCGCGCGATTATCCCATTGTCAGTGCGGTTGTCCTGATTACTTCAATCGTAATTGTCGTTATCAATTTGCTAATCGACCTTTCATACGGTTATCTGGACCCGCGTGTGCATTACGAATAAAGAATAGACTTAATAAAAGTTACCGGAAAGTAAATGGCAGAACTGACGACGGAAACAAAGAAACAATCCAAACTGACTGAGCTGGTCAAGAGGATGATAATGGAGCAGCCGCTGGGGACAATAGGTGCGATGATTACCTTAATATTGTTATTTACCGGTATCTTTGCGCGGTGGCTGGCGCCCTACGGTATGAACGACCCGCACCCGTTATCCGCCCTGCAAGGTCCTTCATTCACATTCTGGCTGGGGACGGATAACATCGGGCGTGACCTGCTGAGCCGCCTGATCTACGGGGCACGAATCTCGATGATTGTCGGTCTGACGGCTTCGCTGCTTTCGGTAACCATTTCTGTGATTTTAGGCATCCTCAGCGCCTACATCGGCGGCGCTTTCGACCTGATTGTGCAGCGGTTTGTGGACGCAGTACTATCAATACCCAGCCTGCTGCTGCTGATGGTGGTGATTTCACTGATCGGGACAGGGATGTGGCAAGTCATCTTCTGCCTGGGAATTTCCAACGGCATCGGCGGTTCCAGGATGATACGGAGCCTGGTAATCGGCATCAAATCCAACCTGTACGTTCAGGCCGCGGTCTCGGTCGGCGCGCCCACCTGGAAAATACTGATACAGCACATTTTGCCGAATATCATGGCGCCGATAATTATCATATTTTCAATGACGGTACCTTCGGTGATATTGGCGGAAGCCGGATTAAGTTTCCTGGGATTCGGAATACCGCCGCCGGCGCCCAGCTGGGGAGGGATGCTGAGCGGCAGCGCCCGAAAGTACATGTTCAAAGACCCATGGATGGCATTATGGCCCGGTCTGGCCCTGGCAATCGTGGTCTACGGCGTAAATATGTTCGGGGACGCGCTGAGAGACCTGCTCGACCCCAGAATGAGGGGCGGCGCCGGGCGTTACGGAACGATACTGAAAAGGAGGATAAGCAAAGTAACAGCGAAAGAAAATCCAACGGAATAATTTTAGCAGCCAACAGGGAAAAAGGAGGATTAAGTTGAAAAGCAAAATAATATTAACCGGTTTAGTTTTGCTGCTAACGGTATCTCTACTCCCATCATTGAGCGGTTGCACAAAAAAGACGACTACAACACCTTCAACCACTAGCGTTACCAGTGTTACTACCACAGCGGCGAATACGCCGGTGTACGGCGGCACGCTGACTTGCATGACAGACTGGGGTAATAGCGACCCGGCCGGTTTTGATGCCGACCTGAGTCCGGCGGTTTGGTCCACCGCAGTTTGGGACGCGCCGTTTCTTTCATGGTTACTGGGCGGAGATATTGACACCTACGGACCGCGTGGAACAGATGCTTTCGCGTTCCAATCTGCGGAATATATCCCGCCGCAGTACCTGGGCGGGAACGACCTAGTCACCAGCTGGTCTATTGCGATGAACCCGATTGTCATTACATTGAACCTGCGCACCGGCGTTACCTGGGCAGCTAATTCCACAATCGGGATGGCATCCCGTGCGTTCACATCGGCAGATGTGGTTTACAGCCTGACGAGAGGATTCGCGGCACCGATTGTCGGCGGCACCTATTCGTTTGTGACCAGCGTTACGGCGCCGGATGCGAATACCGTAAATATCAACTGCAACACGTTTAACGCCAACTGGGCCTACTACATAGGTTACGGATACATGCCAGGGATGATCACTTGCCCTGAATCCGGGAATTCAACGGTCGGCGCAGGCGGCGAAGACTGGCGGAACCAGAGCAGCGATGGGCCGTTCATCATTTCAAATTATGTGTCCGGTTCCTCAGTGACTTATACCGCCAACCCGAATTACTGGGGTCAAACGAAAATCAACGGCACATCCTACAAACTGCCGTTTATCTCAACCCTGGTATATCCCATCATCCCGGATGACTCCACTTTAATTGCGGCCCTGGAAACAGGCAAGGTTGACTGGAACCCTTCACAACCATTAAGTGATGCGGATGAGCTGAAAGCGGGCAATTCTTCCCTGATACAGGATAACTATCTGACCGGCAACGCTGAAGTTTTAAAACTGAACCGGCTGGATAACCAGTATCTACAAAATGAAAATGTACGCCGGGCGCTAATGATCGCTACCGACCTCAACACGATCAATAATCTTACCTGGCCCGGCAGCACCGAACCCGGTTTCCCAATTGCCCAGGGGAACCCGGCATACACCTCCATCAGTCAATTACCGGCATCAACGGCACAATTATTCACTTATAACGCGGCCTCGGCGAAACAAATGCTGACGGTGGCGGGCTATCCCAGCGGCTTCTCGCTGGTGATAACCATCCAAAACTCGAGCACCACGGACCCGGATATCGCACAACTCCTGGTCAGTGAATGGGCTCAAGTCGGGGTGACGTTAACCATCAACGCAGTCGATTCAACGGCGAAGCAGACACTGGATAATGCCCGTAATTTCGACTGCATTATGGAATCATTCTCCTGCAACAACCCTATCGTGCCTTTAAGCCAGGTGGAAGCGCAGCCGGGCGTTGTCAACCTTGATGTCTATCTGGCAAGTGAAAATTTTGAGACAATGTACAACAAGATGGTGCTGGATACGGATACGGCGACATTGACGGCGGACGAAAAAGCGCTGGCACAGGCGATACTCGATGATGCCGGTTTTATTCCGTTCGGCGACCAGGTCGGGCTCAACGTTTATCAACCTTGGGTGAAAAACTACTATAATGAGACCGATACCGGGTACCATAACCGCGTCCCGATGGAAGCAGAAATCTGGATTGCGGCACACTAGAGACTAACCTTAAAAATTAGTTGTATTTCTGCGGGCACCGTAAGTAAAAAGAAAAATCAGGAAGGCGGGGTTTCCCGCCTTCCTGACGGTTAAAGCGCGGAAAATCAAGTAACACCTATACAGAAATCGGGGGATATATGAAAAGAGGCTTTGCGGATATCCCGGAAGGACAAATGCACTACCGGATTGAAGGGGAAGGCGAGCCGGTAATACTATTGCATATGGCAGTAGCTTCAGGTGACGAATTTACGAGGGCAATGCACTACATTTCCAAACAATACCGCGCCATCGCACCGGATTTCCTGAGCGCCGGCGATTCGGACCCGGCACCATTTCCTTATTCCATCGCTGACCACGCCAAGACAGTCATCAGTTTTATGGACGCGATGGGGATTAAAAAAGCGCACATTGTCGGCCATCACCTCGGTGCGACAGTGGGCATGGAAGTGCAAATTACTCATCCGGAACGGGTGAATAAACTGGTGCTTTCCGGTTTTGGATATCATCCGGACCCGGACGAAGGAATTCCTTTTGCCGACCCGCCGAATTTCATGGGCCCGGTGGAAATAAAAGCCGACGGCTCGCACCTGCTGGAGTGGTGGCGCCGGTCCGGTTTGTGGGGAGGTTCCCCGGAGGTTCTTGAGGAAAGAGTTCTCGAATACATCAAAGCCGGGCCGAGGGGAGAAGAAGCTCATTTAGCCGGTAATGATTATAACCCTAAAACCAGGCTGCCGCTGGTAAACTGTCAGTTGATGATATTGTTTGAGACGGAAGACCCGTTTTACGTAGTGGCGGAAGGGGTTAAAAAACTGGCGCCGCGGGCGACATTCAAGGTTATCGAAAACGGTCCGATTTACGTTGACCGCATCATGCCGCAAGAGTTTGCGGGAGCGATAATGGATTTTCTACAAGCGCCGGTATAATTTCCTCAGATATTCAGTTCGTTTCAGGAAGTAATTAAATAACGTCATGATTAATAATCTCGGTTTTCTGGTTTCGCACAACGGAAGCAACATGCAGGCGATAATCGATGCGTGCAAGTCCGGCGAGATAAAAGCAAACCCCGCTGTCGTGATTAGCAACAACAGTCGCTCCGGAGCAAGCTCTAAAGCGAAACAATCGGGTATTCCTTTTTATCATTTGAGTTCAGCCACACACCCGAATCTGGAAGAACTGGATGGGGCGATTTTAGATGTTTTAACTAAAAATCAGGTGGATTTAGTGATACTGGCCGGGTACGACCGCAAACTGGGAATAAAAACTTTAAGTTATTACCAGGGAAAAGTCATCAACATTCATCCATCACTATTGCCGAAATACGGCGGCTCCGGCATGTGGGGAATTAGAGTGCACCAGGCAGTGTTGGCGGCGGGAGAAAAAGAAACCGGCGTAAGCATTCATCTGGCGGATAGAGACTATGACCGGGGGCCGCTTATTGCCCAAACCAGGGTTCCTGTTTTACCGGACGATACGCCGGAAACATTGGCGAGCAGGGTGCTGGAAAGGGAACACACGTTTTTTGTTGAGACAATCGGTAAAATCATCAACGGAGAAATCAGGTTGTAATCGGATAAAATATCATTTGTGTCTGCAAGTTACCATGCATAGGCTTCGGGTGCCGTGCCGCCCGGGCCGGGGAAGATTTCATCCAGCTTTTTTATTACTCCGGTATCCAAAACCATGTCAAGTGCTTTCAGCGAACCCTCAAATTGTTCCAGCGTACGCGGGCCGATGACCGGGGCTGTCATGGCCGGATTAGCCAGCAGCCAGGCCAGCGCCAAGACATCTTCCGGCTGCTCGATTTCCTGACATAATTTGTGAAAGGCTTCCAGCTGCTTGCGGACTTTCGTAAATTCGGCCTTTTGTTCCTCCGTCCGGGCAACGTTGGTGTGGGTTAAGGCGTTGCGGGAGAGTAATCCCTGCTGCAGGGGAGACCAGGCAACCACACCCAGACCATGAGCTTTGCAGGACGGCAGCAGCTCCAACTCCGGCAGACGGCAGAGCAAACTGTAGCGGTGCTGTTCGCAGACCAATCCCAGAATATGGCGGGCTTTGGCTTCCGCCTGCGCCTGGGCGATATGCCAGCCGGCGAAATTGCTCGAAGCTACATAATCAATTCGGCCCTGCTGGACAAGCGGCTGAAAGGCGTCCCAGATTTCATCCCAGGTGACGTTGCGGTCAATGTGGTGCATGTAGTAGATTTCGAGGTGGTCGGTCTGGAGCCGTTTCATGGAAGCGTTCAGATGGCGGCGGATTTTGTATAAAGAAAGGCCACCGGCGGAATTCGGACCGTCGGTTTTATCATGCATTTCCTCGTGGACCTTGGTGGCCAGGACAACACTTTCCCTTCTGCCGCCGCCCTGGGCAAACCACCGTCCGATGATGGTTTCGGTCAGCCCTTCACGGTGTGTGGATTTGCCGTAATTGTTGGCGGTATCGAAGAAATTCAGGCCGGCGTCCAGCGCGGCATCCATGATTTTAAATGACTCTTTTTCATCGTTATAGTTGCCGAAGTTCATAGTGCCGAGGCAAAGGCGGCTGACTTTTAAGCCGGTGCGCCCCAAATATGTATATTTCATTTTTTACTCCTGTGATTGGAATAATAAAGCCCGAATTTTACTTGCCGGAAACGGGATTTTTAAAGTGGTATGGGAAGATATATCCCGAGGGATAAGGCTTAATATCTTTGCCTCGTACGGCCGGTGGCCGGACTTTGGCCGGCGGATTGTTGATAAACGGAGTTTTCACCCAGCCTTCTTCAATCGGGCTGCTGAAAATGTCGCAGAAAAGGAGTTTCCAGATTTTCCAGACACCGTCTTCTTTGATATAGTCCATTTCCCAGATGCCGTAACCGATTAAGGCGCGGAGTTTGCCGCCGCGGGGCAGGGCGCCGTGGAATGAGCCGTACCACCGGCCCTGTGCGGTTTTCCCATCGGGGGCGACGTCCACAATCCCGGAGAGAGGCACCATCAGGTGAAGATACTCCGGCGGAGCGGTTTTCTGACCGGAGTAGGCGGTATAATGGTCGCCGAAAACGTAGCATTGTCTAACGCCCCCGGGGCCTCTAAACTCGCCGCTATCGTTGATTTCAACCGTGACATCCTCCCGGGTGGAAAACAGTGCGATCAGTTCGTCTTCCTGCCAGTGTTCGAGGTAAAAACCGTAAGCCCTCTGCAGCTTTTTAATGGCCTCAATATCTTCTGCCCGGGCGATTCTGGCCTCCAGTTCTTTGATAATCTTGCGGGATTTCTTCTGCTGCGCTTCCAGCTTTTTAATTTTGGCTTCCAATTCCGCTGATTTCATTGTGAGCCTCCTTATTGGTGATGTCTCTGATAAATCAAGGCGTTTGCTGATGTATTTCAATCCGGTCCTTTCTGAATTGAGCACATACTAGCATTGCGTTTCCGGTTTGTCAACAACAACGGCATATTGGGTTTCGACTGATGTGATAACTATCACGTCAATCAAGACGTAAAAAATATTTAAAAGTAACCGTCAAAGTTGAGCGTGCAATCCGTTCAAATAGAACTTAGTTCTAGAACTATATCCCTTCCAAGTTCGCTTTGAACCTGCCAGTATAGGTTGGGCAGGTATAATTTTCGAACCATGATGAATTATTTATTACCGCTAATTGTATTAATGCTGTATTTGATACTGCTATGCATGGTTGCGTTTAACCGGCCGCTGCAAAAACAGCACAAGTTTTTCATTTTGTACCTATTGGCGGCCGCCGCCTGGAGTTTGAGCGATTATTTCCTGCGTAGCGACCTTTTCCCGGGACAGGAGTTGATCCTCTTCCGCATGGTCATCATTGCCTCACTGTGGTGGGTAGTACAGTATTACTGTTTTATCCGCTCTTTCCTCGGGCTTTCCGGCGGAATCGGGGCAAAGTTCGGTTACAGTGCATTGGCGGTGCTGGTGATATTAGCTTTACTGGGAATTGCCCCGACGACTATAGTCTATAACGCCGGTTTGGTCAGTCCGGTTTACGGCTGGTGGTTTTTCTTCTACGTTTTTCCGATGTTGGTTATCGGTATTTTGGGGACTTATACACTGGTAAAGAAACTGCGAACGCTGGTCAATCTCGAAGAACGCAACAAGGTTTCATACCTGGTGGTCTCCATTGTTTTATTGTTTATTTTCGGTTTTATCGGGATAACGCCGCTAGCCCGTAATTTTCCCATCAGTCATTTGGGCGGATTATTCGCCGCAATGATTTTGACTTACGCAATCCTCGAGCACGACTTGGTCAGCATTAACGTGATTATCCGGCGTGTGTTGGGGATAATCGCTTTGTCGGTTATTGGCGTAACGGTATACCTGGCAGCAATTTATCTGCTACTGGAAGTTTTCAAGGTTAACTATAATGCGAAAGCAATTGCACTTTCAGTGATAGCCGGATTGGTGGTGATTGTACTGATCATCCGGCTGCGGCCGATGGTGATGGGGAAACTGGAACAGTTATTCGACCGTGAAAAGTATCAGATAAGACACGACCTGGTCAGTTTTATCAGAAACCGGATAAGCAGCGTATTCAACCTGCAGGAATTGAGCCAGGGACTACTGCCGCCGTTAACCAAAGCACTGGACTGCCGTACGGCTTATATGCTGGTGCCGTCCAATGTTACCGGTGATTTTGAAGCAGTATTTTATGAACCGTCGACGGAAGTAAAGCCCGAGTTGAAAATAAGAAAAAACAGCCCGATTATCATGCGGTTGAAGAAAGAGTACCTGACGAGGGACACGCTGGATGTAGAACCGGAATTCCGGGGTATCTGGGAGGAGGAACGGAACCAAATATCCCATCTGGGAATTGACCTGTTCTTTCCACTGGTTAGCAGGAACAAACTGGTGGGATGCCTGGCGCTGGGGAAAAAGAGGGCCGGGAAATATTCCCTGGATGATATTAACCTGGTGGAGAGCATCGCCAGCCAGGCCGCCATCAGCCTGGAGAAAGAATATTACCAGGAGGAACTGATCAAACGGGAGCGGGAGCTGAATTTTCTCAATCGGTTGAGTGTGGTAATGGCTTCCAGTTTGAACATACAGGATGTCTATGATACGTTTATCGCCGGGATGAGGGAGACAATTGATATTGACTTCGCGACGATTGCTTTGATTGACTGCGAGGAATTATGGTTTCCGGTTTTAACCACTGATGTCGGTTCGCCCTGGAAAATCGGGGATAGAATCTCGCTGAAAGATACTGAGACCGAATGGGTAGTGAATAACAAAACGAGTCTGTATGAAGAAGACCTGGCGAAAGACCGGAAGTTCGCGTCCGATAACGAATATTTACAGCGGGGAATCCATTCGGTAATCTATTTGCCGTTAATTGTGAAGGGGACGGGAATCGGCAGTTTGATTATCGGCTGTAAGCGGGAGAAGGCCTACTCCAATGAACAAATAAATCTACTGGAACGGCTGACTTCCCAGATTGCCTTCTCGCTGGACAATGCGCAGCTTTACGCCAAGGCGGAACAGCGGGCCCGGGTTGACGAACTGACAAATTTATTTAACCGCCGCCATTTTGACGAGATGCTGGCGATGGAGATACACCGGCATTCCCGCTACGGAAGTTCATTTTCATTGGCGTTAATTGACGTTGATAACCTGAAGAGTTATAACGATACATTCGGCCATCCGGCTGGTGATAAACTGTTAAGACAGGTCGGTCAGTCATTAAAAAATGAGATGCGAAAAATAGACATCACTTTCCGCTACGGCGGCGACGAGTTTGCAATTATCATGTCCAATACGCAAATTGAAGATGCTTATAATGCTGCGGAGCGAGCGCGGACAGCCATTTCCGAAAGCGCCGGCGGTCTAGTCAATTTAAGTTTCGGTCTGGCGTCGTGGCCGAATGACGGGGTAATGCCCGATGAGATAGTAACCGCGGCGGATACCGCGTTATACCATGCCAAGCGGATTGGAGGGAACCGGACCTGCATCATTTCGCAAATTGTGCCGCCGACGATTAAAACGACAGAAACCCGCGCCGATGAAAAAGAGAGCTTGAACACGATTCACGCCCTGGCGGCGACAATCGAAGCCAGGGATTCTTACACTTACGGCCATTCGCGGAAAGTGAGAAGTTACGCGGTGGCGCTGGCCGAGGCGCTGAATTATCCATCCCAGAAAGTCAGTATTGTAAGTCATGCGGCGCTGCTGCACGACATCGGTAAAATCGGCATTCTGGACGGAATATTAAACAGTCCCGGGGCGTTAAACGAACAGGAACGGGAAATCATTAAAACACACCCGCAACTTTCGAGAAATATTGTAGCGCACGTGCAAAGTCTGACGCCCTGTCTGCCGGCGATATTGCACCATCACGAAAGGTGGGACGGTGCCGGCTATCCTTCCGGGTTAAAAGGGGAAATGATTCCGCTCGACGCGCGGATTTTAGCGATTGCAGATGCTTTCGACGCGATGACATCGAACCGGCCGTACCGCGCCGCGCTCACCCGCAAAGAGGCGATTAAAGAACTGCAGGCGAACGCGGGGATTCAGTTCGACCCGCACTTAATCGATATTTTCATTCCGGTAGTCTTAAAAATGGATACCGTGAAACTGAAAACGGGTTGATGCCCGTTTCAATCAAATCGAAAACCTGCCGTTAATTGGAGACCATCTGCTTATGACCGGCCGGTTCTGGCGAAACGACCACATCGATACCCAATTGGGCCAGTATTTCTTCCGAAGGATTGATGTGTGGCGGCCTTAATTCGGTGAGGTCAGCACCCTGATTGAGCTTGATTTTCTTGTAATTGGTAAAAGTCCCTGCATCTAAAAGGGTAATTTCGATGGGACTGAAGTCAATCAGATTTTCCAGGCTGGCCAGGTCTTTATAGACATAAAGGCCGTCATCCATTTTCTTGATTTCTTCATAGATGGTATCAGCTAATTCCTTGATATTGCCGGAATAACCGGGCTGCATCTCAAGGTATAAACGCAACCGCGGGTTAACGGCAATTTCCTTATGCGCCATCCAGCCGTGATAAGGTATTTTGGCATTTTCCAGAGCCTGCCCGATGACCCGCTCGGTCAGGCGCATGAAACCGAGGTCAATCAGGTCGTCCACTCTTTGTTCAAAGACCATTTGCGGTAAATTAATACCCAATTCGGCATTACGCAAGGCGGTAATCCGGATTAATTCTCCAAGACGATACCGGGTCATGATACCGCCGTGGAAATTAGTAATCACCAGCTCATATGTTTCCTGTTCCCTGACTTCATTGAGCAATACAGTTTTTGGTTGATAAAAAGGATTTAGTTTCGATTTCAGGCACTCTTCCGCCGGGATGAATTCCAGGAAATTAAGGTTGGGGAAGAAAACCATATCACGGTAATCCCAGGTTTGGGTGGCGATGACGGCGGTCTCACTATTCCCGTACACATTTAGCGGCGTACGCCCCCATAATGCTTTAATCCGGTCCTGATATACCAGACTATCTGTGCCCATCGAGACGATGACTTTTAAATCCCAAAGGTCGCGGGGTAAGATATGTCTCTTTTCTTTTTTAGCTTTAGCCATGCCGCGTGCAAATCTCACGGCCACACGGGGTTGTTTAAGCAGGCTAAACAGGTTTAACTTGCCGGAGCCGTTTTTAATCTTTTCACCGATGCCGACGAGGACGCCGCCCAACCCGAAAAAGCCGTCCATACCGCCCGCCAGGGCCAGGTTGAAGCCGTTTTCGGTACGCTCTTCGAATGACATGCTGTTAATTTCATCTAAAGCAGGCAAAAAGGCAAAACCGACATCTTCCTGAAGTTTTTTCGCTATATTCCCGGTCAAGCACGGAGTCAGCGCGGCAGCATAGAGCAGGCGCATGTTGTTTTTGATGACGATTTTTTCTTTCCCGCCACAACTACCGAAAAGGGCAACCGCCGCAAAATCGAGGCCTGCTTCATCCCAAAACCGCCGGCTGACCGGTACCCATTTGCAGGCGTATTCTCCGGCGCGGCCGGAGGTCTGCACCCAGGTTATCGGTTTGGCAGGTAAATCATCTTCGCATTTCCGGAGCAAATCCGGACAATAATCGGGATAAGTCGTCAATGGCACCTGCTCCCTGAATTCTGCTATGGTTTTGGGCACCGCGCCCTGCAATAATTTCCGGCCCATTTTGCATTTCTGAAGTAAAGTTAGCTGTTCCAGTAAAAGTTGCTCTTGAATCTGCATGAACTGCTCAATATTGAGGTCGAGGAAGCCGCAGCACAATTGCCAGAGTTCCGGAAACCGTTCCTGAAGTAAAAGGTCAGTTATTTGACTCATATTTAGCCTCACAAAACAGCTGATTATTCAATATGCTTTTGCCCGCCAATACCGATAATTGCAAAGAGATAATGAAATAAAAAGGCCTTCTTCGATTGAGAACAGCCTTTTTTCGGGCATTCCGGCTCACGGCTATTACCAGTGTAAAACTTAAAACCAGTACTGGGAATGAACAGATAGTACCTGTTTTCTTTATCCATTAGTAATAGGAAGAATGGGTAAAGCCGTGTGGTTAAATAGGCGAGCGGACTGGCTAAATATATACGTTGCAAATGAAAACCTGGAAAAAAATTAGGTTTAATTACCACGCATTTGAATGCAATGAAAGAGAATTAAGGATGTTTAGTAAGTTGTTCCGGGTTTATCACAAATACTTAACATAATAATTGGATGGTTGGTGTTATTTATTCATTTGGAATATTAGGCCGCCGCGATTGTTTGATATCAGTTCGATGATGTTTTAGCATCCAGACGGCGCAATTTTGAACCATAAGTGGGTTTAGTCTGATAGCGAATCCTGGGTGTCAGTGAGGCTTTCCGCAGCAATAACAGCAAACGCTCGAGCGCGTCACAACGGTTGTCTTCCTGAGTGCGGAAGCGGCGGGCGTCAATGACAAGGATACCTTCCGTGGTGATTTTTCCACGGGCCAATGTCAGCAGGCGCTTTCGCATATTATCCGGAATTGACGGTGATTTGAGGACATCAAAACGCAGGCGGACAGCCGTCGAAACTTTGTTGACATTCTGTCCGCCCGGTCCCGAAGACCGGATGAATTCTTCTTTTAGTTCATCTTCTCTAATTGCAACCGCGGGCGTGACCTGTATCATGCCTAGAGTTTACAACAGCAGCTTCGTAGAAGCAACCCCATTTGAGGGGAAAAGGCAACGTAATATTTAGGATAAACCGGATTGCCCGGTTGATAAGATAGGCTGACCGGATGATAATATTAAGAGTATGATAAAAAGAAAAGAAATGATAACCGGATTTTATTACGGCGCGAATAAAGGATGTTAGATGACTTTCCCCTTACCCGTTGCAATGGTGACAGATTCAAACCGGCTTGACGATGCCGTCCGCACAATGACGGGGACAAAAGCGATTGCGTTAGATACCGAGTCGAACAGCCGTCATCATTATCCCGAGCAGCTCTGCCTGATACAAATTGCCACCGGACATATAGTATACATCGTAGATACGATAACCCTGGAAAATATCGAACCGCTGCGAAAAGTCCTGGCGGATAAAGCCACGATGAAGGTGATTCACGGTGCGGATTATGATATCCGCAGCCTCGACCGGCACTGCGGATTCAGGGTGCATAACCTGTACGATACCTACATTGCCGCCCGGTTTGCGGGTTTGAACGAAGTGGGACTGGCCGCGCTGCTCCGCGATTTATTAGAGGTAAATATTATCAAATCCAAGCGGTTGCAAACGGCAGATTGGGGACGGAGGCCGCTCTCGGATGAGGCCATTGATTATGCAGCCGGTGATGTCCATCACCTCCTGGCATTACAGCAAATACTGGAAAAACGGCTAAAAACACTGGGGAGGACGGAATGGGTGGCGGAAGAATTTGCCCGCCTCGAAGAAGTACGATTTAGCCCTCCCGATATGGAGAACGCCTTCCGCAGTGTCAAGGGCGCGGAAAACCTGGACGCACGTGGTTTGGCAATTCTGTGCAGTATTTTCCTATTTCGGGAAGAAGAAGCATTGAGACGTCATCAACCACCGTTCTTTGTGATGCCGGACGAGGCAATGATAAAAGTGGCGGCAATCCCCGGGATTAATCTCTCGGAGGTTCACGGCATCTCGCAGTTGCCGCGGTTCAGGGCCGGTCTACAGCAGACCGTACGTGACGGATTAGCCGCGCCGCCGGTAAAACCGCTGCCGCGTGTCCGTTTCGAACCGATGACGGCTGCACAACTGCGACGCTTATCCTGCTTGAAAGAATGGCGGGCTTCAATCGCGGCAAAATTAGCACTGGACCCGGCTTTGCTTTGGCCGACTCCCAGCCTGCAGCAACTGGCTAAAGAACCGGAAATAATTAACCGCGAAAATATTAACGGCAATGTCCGGCAGTGGCAATATGCAGAATTCGCATCCTCGCTGCGGGCATATCTGAAAACTACGATTTAAAAAGGAAACATGACGGAAAGACGGCAGTATCTGGCGGTAAGTAATGGTAGAACGCTGGGATAGAATCGGTTATAATCATTTGTACGACCAGAAGGAGGTTTTTAATGACTGAGGTAAAACGGGTATTTAAGGTAAATGGAAAACCATTTTTCCCGCTGGGAGCACAATCATGCAATTCCAGCGGTTATAATGACAAACATTCTGAAACAGCCTTTAAGGCAGTGAAGATACTGCACGGCAATACCCTGGAGATACCAGTATACTGGAACCAGTGTGAACCTGAAGAGGGGAAATATGATTTTACCAGCGTAGATGACCTGATTGCCAGCGCGCGGAAATATGAGCTGAAGTTGATTTTATTATGGTTTGCCACCTGGAAAAACGGCAACATGGATTATGCCCCGGCGTGGGTGAAAACCAATCCGAAACGCTTCAAAAGAGTGATATCCCGAACCGGCAACCCGGTTTGGAACCTTTCCTCGCATTGTAAAGCCAATCAGGAAGCCGATAAAAATGCCTTCGCGGCCATGTGCAAACATTTAAAGGCTAAAGACAGCAAAGAGCAGACTGTCATCGGCATCCAGATACAAAATGAATCAGGCATTCTGGGCAGCGACCGCGATTACGGCCCCGAAGGACAGGCTGTGTTCGACAGTCCGGTTCCGGCGAAAGTGGTAAACGGGATGAAAAAAGCCGGCAAAGGCTATGTCTACGAAATGTGGCAAAAAGCCGGCGGAAAAGCCGGCGGTACGTGGCCGGAGTTATTCGGCTGGGAAGCCGGTGAATTTATGACCGCCTGGAGCATCGCCACTTACATTGATAATATTGCGGCGGCGGGAAAAGCAAACTACGATATCCCGATGTACATCAACGTTTGGTTAATGGGGCAGGGTTGGTGGCCGATTCCCGGTGAAGCTTATCCATCCGGCGGGGCAGTGGCCAAAGTGCTGGATATCTATAAATGGGTGACGCCGCATGTTGACATGATTTCGCCCGATGCCCACGTGGCCGACACGAAGAATTATAAAGCAGTGTGCGCCGCTTATGCCCGCGACGATAACCCGTTCTTCAATCCTGAAACGGGGGCCGCCGGCAACGCGCATGCCTGGAATATGTTTCGTTCAATTGCGGAATATAATTGCCTCGGCGATTTCTTCTTCGGCGTCGAACGGATTCTGGCGCCGGACGGCACCGTGCGTCCGGAAAACCAGATTGTTGTGGATAGTTTACGCTGCACTGCGGCAGTCATTCCGCTGTTACTGAAATATCAGGGTACCGGGAAAATCCATGCCGTAATACAGGAAGATTTGGCAATATCAGTGCTGATGGATTTTGACGGCTATTCCGGACTGGTTGAATTCGGTGACAGGAAAGGCGGATACAACGGCAAGGATTGGCAGCACCAGCAAAGCGAAGCGCCGAAAGTGCCGTCCTACAGCAACCGCGGACGCGGCCTGATTATTCAGGCAAGTAAAAACGAATTCTATCTGGTGGGGGGTAATTTCCGGCTCTTCCTGCGTCCTCAATCAGCGGTAGAAAATCTGCACCCGCGTCTGGCGATTGCCGATTTTGCGCCGAAAATGCCGGGCTGGAATATCGTCAGCATTGACGAAGGACATTTCGATGGAAAAGGAACATTTGTGGTTGACCAGTGCCGCAACGGCGACGAGGTAGACCCGGCGGCCTGGGTGGAACCGGATTGCGGGGTCATCCGCGTGTTAACCTGCGAATAACAACGGACATTAATTCATCAATTAACATAAAAAGGGGCATAATAGTGACAGAAGTAAAACGCGTCTTTAAAGTTGACGGCAAACCGTTCTTTCCGCTGGGGGGCCAGTCTACCAATTCCAGCGGTTATAACGAAAGCGAATCCGAACGGGCATTTGAAGTAATCAAATTAATGCACGGCAATACGCTGGAAATCCCGGTGTATTGGGACATTGTCGAACCGGAAGAAGGCAAATTCGATTTCACGATGGTGGATAAGCTGCTGGCCAGTGCACGGCGGTTTGAAGTCAAACTGATTTTGTTATGGTTCGCGACCTGGAAAAACGGCAACATGGATTACGTGCCGGCCTGGGTCAAAACAAATCCGAAAAGGTTCAAGCGGGTGATTTCGCAGAACGGCAAAGACGTCTGGAACCTCTCATCCCACTGTAAGGAAAACCTGGAAGCCGATAAAAAGGCTTTTGTGGCCTTCTGCAAGTATTTGAAGCTGAAGGACAGCACCGAACAGACCGTCATCGGTATCCAGATTCAAAATGAATCCGGGATTATGGGCAGCGACCGCGACTACGGACCGGAAGGACAGGCTGTTTTCGAAGCCCCGGTACCGGCAAAGCTGGTTACCGCGATGAAAAAGGCCGGGAAAGGCCGGGTTTATGACATCTGGCAAAAAGCCGGCGGCAAAGAAGCCGGCAACTGGACCGATTTATTCGGGTGGCAGGGCGGCGAATTCATGACCACGCTCAGTATCGCGACATATATTGATACACTTGCCGAGGCCGGAAAAGCGATTATTAGCCTGCCGATGTTTGTGAACGTATGGATGATGGAAGGCAACTGGTGGCCGATTCCCGGGGAAGCATATCCGTCCGGCGGGGCGGTGACCAAAGTGCTCGATATTTACAAGTGGACGGCACCGCACATCGATTTTGTGGCGCCCGATAATTACCCTGACGATTCCAGAGGATACGAGTACAACGCCGCCAATTATTCCCGTGAAGATAACCCATATTTTACGCCTGAATCCGCCGGTGATTTGAATATGTTCCGCGGCATTGCACAGTATAACCTGACCGGCAACTTTTTTTTCGGGGTAAATTACATCGCCGACGAAAATTGCGAAGTACGCCCCGAGTATCAGGCGCTGGTCGAGAATTTCAGATGTGTATCTTCTGCCATCCCGCTGTTGTTGAAATACCAGGGGACCGGCAGGGTTCACGCCATTATCCAGGAATATAAACAGGCCGCGCAATACATCGATATGGATGGCTGGATGGGCATCGCCGAATGGGGCGAAAGAACCACTCGTCCGCAAGGCTCAGACTGGCGGCACGCCACCGGGTATGTCTGGCATCCGCAGCCCGAAATGAAAGTCGGGCGGGGTCTGATAATCCAGGCCGGGCCCAATGAATTCTACGTGGTGGGTTCGCACTGCCGGGTTTTCCTGCGCCGCAAACCAACCGGCAATACGCTGCAATCTTATCAACTGGTCACCGAATCGATGATTAAAGTCTACGGATACATCGTCACCGCTGACGAAGGGCATTTCGACAAAAACGGGCAATTTGTGGCCGACCGGCGCCGGAACGGCGATGAAATTTTCCGCCGTGGTCTATGGGTGGAAGAAGACACCGGCGTCCTCCGTGTGATAACCTGCGAATAGTGTTTGAATTGACAAAGAAAAATCGTGATGCTATACTGCACGTGAATTTAGAAATCCTGACTCTATTAAACGTGCAAGGTTCTTCGTAAAAAATAATCGTGACCGATAAGGAGATAAATTTGAAGCAAGAAGAATTAGAGACGAAAGTTAAAGACCTTAAAGAAACAGTAAAAAAGCTGGAAGCCAGGTTGCAGGTCCAGGAAGATATCGAGTCCATCAACAAATTAATGAACGCCTACGGCTATTACCTGGAACACTGGCAGGAAGACCAGATCATAGGGTTATGGTCGCACTGCGACGATGTCGAACTGGAAATCCATGACACCGGTTTATACAAAGGATACGCAGCCGTCGCAAAGAGTTTTCAGTTCAAAGACCATTACACCGCTTTTAACGGCGAAAAGACGGCTCCGCCGGAATACCTGCACATTTTAATCCCGAATGCGGGGATTATTCACGTCGAGCCGGATGGCAAATACGCCAAAGGCCGGTGGTACGGTTCTTTTCTGGGTGCCTTACGCCGCGGCGGACAGTTGCGGGCATTAATCGGCTGTGGTATCTGGGAAAACGAATTCGTCAAAGAAGACGGCATCTGGAAGTTTATGAAGTTAAAGTTTAACGATATTATCAGCAGTCCGCTGGATGAAGGCTGGGTGAAGACACCGTATCTGGCTAACCCGCCGGCCAACGACAGGCCGCCGTCCGGGCCCAATACCCATGCCCAGACCTATCCGTCCGGCTATATCTTCCCTTACCACTATAAAAACCCGGTAACCGGAAAATAGAATAATTTTAACAGCAACCACAATAAATAAAACGAATAAGGAGAAAAACAAATGGTAAACTGGAAACTTGAGATGGGTAATATCCCCCTCACCAACCTGAGCCACGTCGGAATCGCGGTTAAGGATGCGGAAAAGACCGCAAAAATGCTGTCGTCAATCTGGGATATCGGCACGCCTGAAGTATTTGATTATGCGCCCAAGAAATCAGAGATGTTTTATGGCGAACCGTTCAAAGTCAGATTGGTTTTTATCAAATTCGGGGCTTTCCCGATTGAATTACTGCAGCCGCTGGATGACAAATCCATCTGGTCTAAATTTATCGCCGAAAAAGGTGAAGGCATCCATCATGTCGCGCTTGGCGTATCCAATTACGACCAGATGATGACCACCACACAGCAGAAAGGACACAAACTGCTGGTCGCCGCCGAGTTTAACGGCGAAAAATGGTGCTATTTTGACTGCAATCCAGGCGGAGTTGTCTTCGAATACCGCGAAGAATACAAGAAGAAATAACAAACCCGGGAATGGGGGCCGATGATGAAATCAGAAGAATTGGCAGCAGAGGTAAAATCACTTACTGAAACCGTCGCCAGACTGGAAGCCCGGTTGACGCGGGCCGAAGATATCGAAGCGATCAAAAAGCTGCAGCGGGCATACGGTTATTACCTCGAACACTGGCAGGAAGAAGAATTAAAAGGGCTGTTTTCGCATCGTCCCGATGTCACCATCGAGATTAATGATGCCGGCCAGTATAAAGGGTGGGAAGGTGTGGAGAAGGCGTTTAACTTCGCTGGCCACTACACCGCTTTCAACGGCGTAAAAACGGCGCCGCCGGAATACCTGCATATACTGATGCCGCTTTCCGGGATTGTGGATGTTGACCCGGACGGCAAGAATGCCAAAGGCCGGTGGTACGGCTATTTCCTGGGAGCCTTACGTCGCGGCGGACAATTGCGCGCTTTAATCGGCTGCGGCATCTGGGAAAACGAATACGTGAAAGAAGATGGCATCTGGAAAATCAAGAAACTCTTCTTTAACGATATCATCAGCAGCCCGCTGGACGAAGGCTGGGTGAAGACGCCGTACCTGGCGAACCCGCCGCACAAGGAAAAACCGCCTACCGGCCCGGGCACAACTTTCTTGCATTATCCCTCCGGTTATATTTTCCCGTATCACTATAAAAACCCGGTAACCGGAAAATAATAATAAGTTGCGGAGGCAGCGAAAAAGCCTCCGCAACTTATTATTACCATCCGTTAGCACTTACAGCGATAATTTTCAGAACACCCAATATATTTTTTATACCGTTAGATATCAAGGAGATGTCATGAAAACGAAATCAACCACGGGCAACTGGTGGGATAAATTGGGTAAGCCGCAGTACGGCGGGCAATTGACCATTCGCGCCAGCCGGAATATCGAGAATTTTGACGTTTATATCGGGGAAGCTTTTACCAGTATTTACGGCGGGTGGATGGAAAGGCTGGTTTCCGACGACTGGACAGTCGACCCGAAGGTGTGGGACTTCATCCTTCCGTGGCACCCCACCAAATTTTTAGCCGGGCAGCTGGCCGAAAGCTGGGAATTCCCCACGCCGGGAACACATGTAATCCATTTACGGAAAGGCATCCACTGGCAGAACCTGCCGCCGGCGAACGGCCGGGAATTCGTGGCGGATGATGTGGTTTTTCATTATAACCGGCTTTTAGGACTCGGGGGATATCCCAACCCGAGCCCGAATCCGGTGGAGGTTTATTTTACCGAGTTGATTTCGGTAAAGGCGCTGGACAAATACACCGTTGAGTTCAAATGGAAAGCGCAAAATCCGGACTTCATCATGGAGGCGCTGCACGGCGTGATGCAGCGGCAGTGCATCGAGAATCCGGAAGCGGTGAAAATGTGGGGCGACCTGTCAGACTGGCGCCATGCCGTCGGCACCGGGCCTTTTATTTTAATGAATTTTGTGGCGCATAAGGAAGCGCTGTTGGTCAAGGACCCTAACTATTGGGGATATGACCAGCGCTATCCGCAGAATAAAGTGCCGTATCTGGATTCGATAAAATATCAGATAATTACGGACGATAACGTTGCGCTGGAAGCGATGCGCGCCGGCAAAATTGATATCATGGACCGGGTTTCATATGAACAGGCGGAGGGAATCCGCAAGACAAACCCGGAAATCCAGGTGATACTTAATCCGACGACGCAGGCAGTGACGGTACAGCCGCGAAACGATAAAGCACCTTTTAACGACATCAGGGTCCGCAAAGCAATGCAGATGGCGTTAAATCTGCCGGCCATCGCCCGGGACCATTATCACGGCACGATTTCACCTTATCCGTCTGCGGTGCTCTCCAGCCACCTTTCAAAGGTGATGAAAGGGTGGGGTTTCCCTTACGAGGAGTGGCCGAAGGATTTGAAAGACGAATATGAGTACAATCCGGAAGCAGCCAGGCAGCTGCTGGCTGATGCCGGTTTCCCGAAAGGGTTCAGAACCAATATTATTGTGGATACGGCTTCAGACATGCAGCTCTTTGAAATAATCAAAAATTCATTTGCGGATATCGGCATTGAAATGGAAGTGCGGCTGATGGAATCCAATGCCTGTACAGCCTTTGTAGACGCCAGGAAGCACGACCAACTGGTCTTCCGGCAATACGGACCGCTGGGGCACTGCTACGCACCTTTCCAGGCCATTACGCGCTTCCATTCGGCGAGTAAGGTTAACTGGACGATGACCAACGACCCGGTGATGGATGCATTCTACCCGGCAGCCAGAGCGGCGACCGGTGAAGAAGAATTCAAGAAAATCATGAAAGATATGAACGAGCGGGTGGCACGCCAGCATTACGCCATCTCGCTGCTGCAGCCTTTAGAGTATGCGTTGTGTCAACCATGGTTGAAGGGGTACCACGGACAAATCCATTCGGTGTGGATGGGAACAGGGGGACCGAGCCGGTTGAGTTTGTATGGGGCGCGGTTCTGGATCGACCATGATTTGAAGAAAAAACTGGGTAAAGAGTAAGTAACCTGAAATTATTTTTAATGAGTTGAACGAAGGGGCGGCTGATTTTTCAAATCAGCCGCCCCATTTAGTTTACATAAAGTAATGAATGCTCAAGAGCTGAAATATTACGGTTTCAGCATAATTTTAACGTCTTTGCCGGCTTTATGAGCCTCGAAGGCTTTAAGCGCGTCAGTCAGGGGAAAAATCGTGGTCATGGGTTTGAGGTCTAATTTGGCCAGCATCTTTAACGCTTTATAGTCGGCGTAAGGCGAAGGGGCGACGTTGCGGATGGTGATTTCTTTAGTGTGGGTGTAGGTAATCGGCACGCCGACGTCGCGGTTGCCTTGGTAGGTAGCGACCCAGACAACCGTGCCGTTGCATTCGGCCAGTAAAATCAGCTGCCGGGCAATTGCCAGGATGCCGGTAGTTTCAAAACTGACGTTGAAGCCGTGACCGCCTGTAAAATTTCTTGCCGCTTCCAGCAGGTTTTCCTTAAGCGGGTCAACGACGACATCGGCGCCGAGCTGTTTAGCCAGTTTTCTTTTTTCGGAAATCGGGTCGGAGACCATGACTTTAGACGCGCCGTATCTTAATGCAACCTGCATGATGAGCAAACCGATGGAGCCGCCGCCGGTAATCAGCACAGTATCGCCGATTTTCATCTGGGCGTTATCAACCGCATGAACGGCGATGGAAGCGGGTTCCAGAAAAGCACCGGTTTCCAGAGAGACATCATCCGGCAGCGGGAAGAGGGCTTCCGGTTGATAGCAGCCGTATTCCGCCATGGCGCCGGGATGATTGGAGAAATGCTCGCAAAAATTCTGCATGCCGTTCAGGCAGAAATAACATTTACCGCAGGGATTCCTTAAATCCATGGCGACACGTTGCCCGACTTTGAAATCGGAACGGACGTCTTTGCCGATTTTGACGATGGTGCCGGAGGCTTCGTGGCCCATGATTTTCGGGCCGGGGCGGGAGGGACCGGGTTTCTGCAGCCAGCCGATGCTGCCTTCCTGATGGGGAAATTCTTCCAGTCCGCCGATAACAATAATGGGGTCGGAGCCGCAGATGCCGGCATAAGCGATTTTGACCTTAATCTGGTCGTCGGCCGGTTCCGGTTCCGGGATATCCTGCACTTCAATCACGCCTAATTCCTTAAATATCACTGCTTTCATCTTTATTTTCCTTTTCAAAAATTTGCCGCGAACGGTTTAGTAAAATCAGCCAACAGGTTTACTTTAAACCATGAAGTGGACAATAATCAAGAAAAATCCAAGCTCCGAACTTCAACTACCAAATAAAACCCAAGCTCCAAATACCAAAACCAGGATGTTATTTTCTCTCCCTTGTAATGAGTGACGACAGAGAGAATTACTAATAACAGTCGTGCCAACCTATCCAGTAGAGATGGAGATTCTTCGCCCGCCTCAGGCGGACTCAGAATGTGCATTTTTTGTATTTAGAAATTCAGTAACTTTTCATGAAATTGAGTATGCGGCGCCCCTCGCGGTTAACGGGATAGTAAGATGCGATTTG
>Ga0326728_10008115_pt1 | contig 26362 bp, 20 predicted proteins | sample MB3enrmetagenome_FD_207602 | JGI IMG/M metagenome (GOLD analysis project Ga0326728, IMG submission 207602) | Lab enriched peat soil microbial communities from McLean, Ithaca, NY, United States - MB31MN | ecosystem: Environmental > Terrestrial > Soil > Wetlands > Peat | place: USA: New York... | reverse complement strand
CGTCTGGGGGAGAAGAAGAGCGATCGCTTAGACGCGCGCAAGCTCGCCGAGCTGCTGCGCCTAGGCTCGCTGAAACCGGTGTATCACGGCAAGGCGCTGGGGCCGGCGTTGAAAGAGTTGGCCCGGAGTTATCGCACCCTGGTGAGCGACACGGCGCGGGTGATGAACCGGCTGAAAGCACTGTATCGGGCGCGGGGGATTCGTTGTGCGGGGGCCCGTGTCTATTCGCCGCACTTCCGTGATCAGTGGCTGGAGCAATTGCACGAACCGGGCGTGCGCGGGCGTGCCGAACGCCTCTATAAACAATTGGACTTGCTGCTGCCGTTGCGCCAGGAGGCCCGCGCAGCGATGCTAGCCGAGAGCCGCAAGTATCCCGCGCACAAAATTCTGTGCAGCATTCCCTCGCTCGGTCCGGTGCGCGTGGCCTTGCTGATGGCCCTGATCCAGACGCCCTACCGTTTTCGTGGCAAACGGCAGTTGTGGACCTACGCCGGCCTGGCGCTGGTGACCCGCACCAGCGCCGACTATCAGCTGGTGGACGGCCAAGTGACGCGTTCGCGTAAGCCCGCCTTGGTCCTGGGACTGAACGCCAATCACAACCATACCCTGAAAGGGATCTTTAAGGACGCGGCCGCCAGCGCCCTCGCGCACCCCGGGCCGTTCAAAGATTTCTATACCACACGAGTCGCCCAGGGGATGAAACCGGAACTGGCGCGCCTCACCCTGGCGCGCAAGATCGCGGCGATTGTCCTCACCCTGTGGAAGAAAGGAGAATGTTTCAACGCCGAGCAGATGAAAGCGCAAGCTGCCTGAGCGCCGGCCACGAGTCTGCGGAAGAGCCGGATTTTCCATCCCGCTCGTCGTCCGCGGAGCGGTGGACGCTTGGGTTCGAGGGCGAGCCTCCTTCTGACCGTTAGGCCCGATCCCCTTCGCGGGGCGGAGTCTCCTAGCCCACTCTCAGGCCCCCTCGGATAACCCCAGAAAGCTGTAGGCGACCAGTCTCAGATAGAACCATGGTTGGCAACCCCAACCCGGTTTCGGCTTGACCCCCTTCCGCTGCTCTCGGACGTTGTGACGAGTCGACGATGAATCCCCTATCTTTCCCGCGACGCTCGCGGCTGCGCACGGACACAACTCCATCCAAGATCCAAGGCCCCGTTAACAAAGCTTGTCGCGGGCGCCATAAGGGGCTGGATGTCGGGAGCAGAAACTCCGACTTTCCAGTCAAAGGAGAAGTTTTTCCCTTGACATCCCCTTTCATAGAACGGTCAAGAGTGCAGTGGCCGTGGCTACGCGCTGGACCCAGGCAAAGAAGAAATCGGTCGCTGGAACCCTGCGAAGGGTGTATGCTATGGCGGAAAAGGGAAATACTGGATAACCCCTCCAGATGCTTCGGGAGAGGCCAAGGCGCTTGAAGCAGCACTGGGATGTCAAGCCGTGGCGCTATCTTAGGAGCCAGGATGAGATGGCGGATCTCTAGAGCACGAGCGCCCCTAGCGGATTTGCTGCTCCTTTCGTTGCTTACCCCAGGATTACTGCTTGCGCAAAGCCCTTCCGGCTCGGTGCGCGGCCAGATTTCGGACCCCTCGGGCGCCGGCGTCCCGATCGCCAAGGTGGCCGCGGTATCTTCCACGGGGCAAGTCAAAGCGGGCGTGGTCCATCCGGATGGAACGTACGAAATCAATGGCCTGGCCCCGGGAGTTTATACGGTCAGAGCCCGCGCCAAGGGCTTCTCCATATTTGAGCAGCAGAACGTTCAGGTAACCTCAGGCAATACGAGCAAAGTTAACATCGCTCTCCAGATCGCGCACGAAGTCGAAACGGTAGAGGTCACGGATGAAACCACCAAGGTAAGCCCCGCTCGCGGGGAAAACGCCAGCGCTCTGGTGATCAAGGGAGAGGATCTGCAAGCGCTCTCGGACGACCCAGATGAATTGCAATCGGAACTGGAAGCACTGGCGGGGCCCTCCGCGGGACCCAATGGCGGCCAGATTTACGTTGATGGATTCACCGCCGGCCAACTTCCCCCCAAGGCGGATATCCTGGAAATCCGTATCAATCAGGATCCCTTCTCTGCGGAGTATGACAAGGTGGGCTATGGGCGCATCGAAATCACCACCCGGCCGGGTTCCAGTAAGTTCCACGGCCAGGTGATGGGGGATATCAACGCTTCGCATTTCAACACGCGCAACCCCTTCGCCGTGCAGGAACCGGGGTATCACACGGATTTCTTCAGCGGAAGCGTGGGCGGGCCACTCGGCAAAAAGGCCTCAGTCTTCTTCACCATCTTTCGTCGTGACATAGGCGACGACTCTGTCGTATCTGCCTATGTCCTCAATCCTACCACGCTCGCCGAAACTTCGCTGAGCCAGGCCGTCGCCAGCCCGCGGACGTTAACCAACCTGAGTCCGCGCTTTGACTATCAACTGCATGCAAACAATGTCCTCTCGATTCGCTATCAGTTTTTCGACAACAATGCCACCAACAGCGGCATCGGGCAGTTGAATCTCGCTACGCAGGGCATCAACACGCACAGCGTCGAACACACCTTGCAGGTGAGCGACACGCAGGTGTTCAGCGCCAAGACGCTGAACCAATTTCATTTCCAATACTTGCACGACAACGCCACCTCCGCGGCTCAAACCCTTGCGTCCACTATTGCAGTGCTGGGAGCATTCACCGGGGGCGGCAACTCTTCCGGAACGTCAACCGATACGCAAAACCACTACGAGGTGCAGAACCTGACCTCTTTCTTCCTGGGCAAGCACACCTTGGAGGTAGGAGGTCGTCTGCGGGACGTGCAGGATTCCAACAGTTCCAATGCAAACTTCAACGGGACGTTCACGTTCCCTTCCCTGGCCGCCTACCAAACGGCCGAACAAAATCTTCAGACGTGTACAAACGCTCAAGGAACGAACTGCCAGACGAGTGGGGCCAGCCAGTTCCTCATCGTCACCGGAACCCCTCTCACAACCATCAACATGTTGGATATAGGGCTCTACGCGCAGGATGACTGGCAACTTTACCAAGGCATGACACTCAGCTTGGGCTTGCGCTGGGAATCGCAAACGGGCATTTCCGATCATTCCGACTTTGCGCCACGGGTGGGTTTTGCCTGGGGTCTGAAGCGGGGCAAAAGCGCGGCGGCAAAAACCGTTCTACGCGCTGGGTTTGGCGTCTTCTATGACCGGTTTCCGGAAAGCTTCCTGCTCCAAGCCGAGCGCTTGAATGGCACGAACCAGCAACAGTTCCTGGTTCCGTCGCCAAGCTTTTTCCCGGTCATCCCCAGCATCAGCAGTCTGTCCAGTTATGCGGTAACCCCCACACGGTATGAAATCGATCCCAATTTGCGGGCTCCCTACACAATACAGTCCGCGATAGGCATCGAGCGGCAGGTTTCAAGCAATGCCAAGGTTTCGGTAACCTATCTCAATTCACACGGAGTCCACCAACTTTTTACCAACGATATCAATGCGCCTCTGCCCGGGACCTTTTCGTTGGGGCAACCTCAGTTCGGGACACGGCCCTATGGCAACGCCGCTGGGAACATCTACGATTTCCAGTCCGGCGGCATCTTCAACCAAAACCAACTGATTGCCAATTTCAACCTGCGCTTGAATACCCGGCTTACGCTCGGCGGATTTTACACGCTTGGGTACGCGAACGCCGATACCAATGGAAACAACGGCGGCTTGATCATGAACCCGTACGGCATCGAACAGGACTACGGGCGGGCGCCGTTTGATGTCCGAAACCGGATGGTTCTGATCGGTAATTGGAACCTGCCGCATCGAATCAGCCTCAGTCCCTTTCTGGTCGCATCTTCCGGATCGCCGTTCAGCGTCACCGTCGGCCAGGACTTGTTCGGGACAGGCTCCTTCAATTCCCGCCCGGCATTCGCCCCCGCGGGCGCCACCGGTTCCAACATCGTGGCGACGTCGCTGGGAACCTTCAATACCCTTCCGGCGACCGTCCAATCCATCATTCGCCCCTATGGCTACGAGAATCCCGGGCAATTTACCTTTAACCTTCGACTGAGCAAGACCATCAGCTTCGGGAAAGAGATTCAGGGCCGGACCTCAACTGGGGGTGGTGGCCCTGGCGGTGGTGGAGGTGGTGGCCGTCGCGGGGGCGGTGGGGGCGGCGGACTCGGCCCTGGCGGGCTAAGTGGAGGCGGTAGGGGCGGCGGTCTCTTCGGCGGCGGGGGAGCAACTATCAATCGGCGCTACAGCCTCACGTTCACCGCCAACGCCCGGAATGTCTTTAATGATGTAAACCTTGGCCCGCGGCAGGGGCTCATCGGCTCGCCCCTATTCGGCCAGTCGAACTCGATTGGTGGGCTCTTCGGCGGGGGCGGTGGAACCCAGGCCTCGAACCGTCGCATTGATTTTCAGGTGGTCTTTACGTTCTAGCGCTCGATCGGCCAATTCTGGATGGAAATTGGATTGACGAAACGGGCGGCCGCCTTGGCGACCCATTCCCTCCGTTTTATCTTTTCCCTAAACACCCAACCCGGACCTCTCCCTTTAATCCAATCTTTGCCATTTCGGAATTATTGATTGAAAACGGAAATCCTGGCTTAGTGCTTTATTGGAGGCGCGCTTTCGCGAAAAAATTCGAGGTGGCCAGGGAGTTCATAAGTTAGGCAATCACTGCTCCCTTTACCTCACGCCTAGCCTCCGCTTGCCACGGTGCTCGTTTTCAGTGGAAGCGTCGGCGATGGGGACGTACTTGGTTTTGGCGGCTGGCATAATTCCCCTCGAAACGATGTTATCACATTTGTCCTTATGTTACAGGAGGCGATTGAAAGGGCGCAGCCCTGGGCTTCAGCGGGCTATATTAGCGCTGGTCTTGCCCACCCACAAACGCCATTTTGCGACCGCAGGGCTCTAGCTCACGGCTGGCGCCGGCACACGAGCCCCTAATTCCCAGCCCCGTGTCCCGCTTCCCGAATCCCGAGTCCCGTATCCTGTGTCCCGAGTTCTTACCGGTTCCCGTGTTCCAGCTCGTCATCGGAGGGAAAAACCTACGGTCACGAATGCAATGGCTGTGGGCACGCGGTGATCCTCACAGCCCGCAAAGCGGGCGAAAGACCGTAGCCCACTGCGCAAGCGGTGGGTAAAGGAATCAAATAAAATTCCCCCCAAGCCCCGGAGGGGCGAAAGAACCGATCTTTGCGTTGATTTCACATCGCTCCCCTGACTGGCCGGACCAGGAAAAAATGCTCCTCGGGCGTTACATTGGGTCGCGATTTCTTTCGCCCCTAAAGGGGCTCGGTGGGGGTGGGGGGGGGTCGATTTTCCCATGGCTTGCGCCATGGGCTACGATCTTTCGCCCGCTTCGCGGGCTATGTTCGCGCGGGTCTTGCCCACCCAGAAACGCCATTTTGCGCCGGGAGGACTCCAACTCCTGGTCGGCACCGGTGCCCTTGTCCCGAACCCCGTGTCCCGAGTCCCCAGTCCCGTGTCCCGATTTCTTACGCAATCCCGTGTTCCCGTTCGTCATCCGAGGGAAGGCCCACGGTCACCAGTGCAGCGACTGCGGCCCGCTATATGTCCTACACCAGCACCTCGCGGAAATTTGATAGCATGGGATACATCGAGCGCGTGAAAATGTTGGCGTGAAAAGGAGGCGCGTAATGACTACAGCTCGACAATTGATTACCTTGGCGGTCTCGGTTGGGATCTGCCTCGGCGCTGCGGGGATCGGTTCTGTCCTGACTCGCCCTTCGATTGCCACGTGGTACGCCGCACTACGCAAGCCACTCTGGACGCCCCCCAACTGGGTCTTCGGGCCCGTGTGGACGGCTCTCTATCTGAGCATGGGTGTTGCTGCATGGTTGGTCTGGCGCCAGGTAGGATTCTCCCATGCCAAGCTCCCTCTGACCCTTTTCGCCGTGCAACTCGCGCTCAATGTGGCGTGGTCCGGGATCTTTTTCGGCTTGCGGTTCCCCGGCGCTGCCTTCCTTGAGGTGGTCCTTTTGTGGTTATTCATCCTGTCGACCACGATCGCCTTTTGGCCTGTCTCTAGGACGGCCAGTTGGCTGATGGTTCCTTACCTCACCTGGGTCACCTATGCCGCGGCTCTAAACGCTGCGATCTGGAGAATGAGTGCATGAGTGAGCCGGCAGTACGGTGTCGCCGCGGCGACCAGTCCTAACCGCGGGGGATTTTCTCATGCCCGATACCGTTGCGGCAACCGCACGTCGTCAACCCGAAGGGGGGACCCCGCTATCGCCTCCTTCTCCCCAGCGAACGGCCGACACCGATTCGCAGGTTCCCACCCCCGAGCCCGGCCACCTGACACCTGGCACCTGACACCTGCTGCTATCCCTTGCCCACCCACAAACGCCATTTTGCGCCCGCAGGGCTCTAGCTCAGGGCTGACACCGGCACCCGAGCCCCTAATTCCCAGCCCCGTGTCCCGAATCCCGAGTCCCGTACCCCGTGTCCCGAGCTCTTACCGGTTCCCGTGTTCCAGTTCGTCATCGAGGGAAAAACCTACGGTCACGAATGCAATGGCTGTGGGTGCGCGGTGATCCTCACAGCCCGCAAAGCGGGCGAAAGACCATAGCCCACTGCGCAAGCGGTGGGTAAAGGAATCAAATAAAATTCCCCCCAAGCCCCGGAGGGGCGAAAGAACCAATCTTTGCGTTGATTTCACATCGCTCCCCTGACTGGCCGGACCAGGAAAAAATGCTCCTCGGGCGTTACATTGGGTCGCGATTTCTTTCGCCCCTAAAGGGGCTCGGTGGGGGTGGGGGGGGCGATTTTCCCATGGCTTGCGCCATGGGCTACGATCTTTCGCCCGCTTCGCGGGCTATGTTCGCGCGGGTCTTGCCACCCACAAACGCCATTTTGCGCCCGCAGGGCTCTAACTCAGGGCTGACACCGGCACCCGAGCCCCTAATTCCTAGCCCCGTGTCCCGAATCCCGAGTCCCGTATCCCGTGTCCCGAGTCCTTACCGATTCCCGTGTTCCAGTTCGTCAGCGAAGGAAAAGGCCACGGTCACGAGGGCAGTGACAGTCGCTACCCTCTCGCACTTCATTCATCAGAACTACCTCGGTGGCACGGAGATCCCCACTATGGCACGCCTCCGCGACCTGTGGCTGCGGGCATTTCGAGGGGACCTGACGCGACCTCTTAGCTCCTTGAGTAAGGTTCGGTAAGCTTGGTGATCGTCAATGTCCACGAGGTTCACCGCCTTCAGAAATACAGGCATGTCCGCGTCGCACTGGAATTTCCTCGAGGTCAGTCCCTTGAGCAACACGATTCGCGCCTTTTTTTCCCGCTGCCAGGCCCAAGCGATCCCGATTTCTATCCAAACCCATGGCCGGCCCAGCGAGCCAGGGATACTCCGCACGGGCTTGCCGCCGGGGCCGAGCACCTGTGTTGTGGGCGTGACAAGGACCCAAAACTCTTGGCACGCCCTGAGGTTAGTCAAGATTTTGGTCTCAATCACCGCTCCCTTGGGGATACTGACAACATCGAGAAACACGCTAGCCCCTTGTTTTTCGATATCGCTCGCTATCTGGCGAGCCTCGAAACTGTTGCTGCTCGCGTGGCTCAAAAAGACCAAGTACCGCTCTGCCATAGCACGGTTGCTCCGAGAGTCGCCCCAAACCTGTCATCAGGGGCGCATTCGCGTCAGAACGCTATCATCCGATTCAGGTACAGGGGATGTTCGTTCCTGCCACCTATCATCAAATGAGTGCGCAACGGTCCTGAAGCGGCACAGCTCTCAAAGGTTTGCACGCCTTTTTGTATCACCTGCAATGCTCTATTGAGAGATCCTGCATCCTTACAGCCCGTTTTCGATTTTAAGGGCCGTGGTTCTCACCCTACTGTTACCCCTCAACCGATGGGAGCCCTTGAATACCGAGCTGCCCCATGGCTCTTGTCCCTATCAGCCACTCCATATTGTCGAAGCATCTGTGCACGGCTTCAAGTTCCTTGGGAACTGGCTCAGGCTGCGGGGCATCATGGATAAGATAGTATAAAGTACAGGCCGTCAAGACGGTGGAAGGATCTGCCTCCGTTTGGACGGCCTCTTCGACGAACCTCAATGCTCTTCTTAGTGTCTGGGTCGTGCTTTCCAACAACACAACACTGCTGGCTACGTGAACACAGATGTTTATTACATTATCAATAATACCTTGGTCACCAACATCCTGGATATCGCCAAGGGCAAGCGTTATGCCGCGCGGTCCTGGCCTGGAGTGACGGGCGCCCTGCACGGGACCCGGCGAGAGTGCGGTCAGCACCTTAGACGCGCGTCGCAGTCTGCTGCGTATAGGGCCGGCATTCTCTTTGAAGAATTCCTGTGAAATCCCTAGCTCGTCCTCGACGATCTGCTGATAAAGCTTTTTCCCTGGCACTTGCTCTTGCCGGGGCTTGTCAGTGACAGCGTGCCGGTTGTTAACCATCTGAAATCTCCTGACCAGTAGGCTATTATTGTATACGTGGATAGCGTTCTTGCAGCGGAACGTTCCGCAAGGGCTTATACAGTTTTTCGTACCATCCAGAATGTCCTATGATATGAAAAGGATCCAGAGGCCCGTGCAGGACTCCATGAAATATGAAGAAGTGAACGCACGTGCTGTGATGGCTCAGGCCAAGACGCCACACGATTTCGTGTCCTTTCGTTTCAAGTTCGCGGACGTGGGAGTCAGCCGCAAATCCGTAACCGCGGTACAGGCTTGCAAAATACTCCCAGACGGCGAAGTAGTCAGAGATGTGCTCAAACCTCGCGCGGCTGATCCGGACCCCTTCCGGGAAGTAGACAAACGACAGGTAATAGGGTCTGAAGCTTATCGAGATGCCATCTTCCGTCAACACAAAGAGCTCTTCCACGTAACAAGCCTCTTTCGGATATACGGAAAACACGCGGTATAAGTTGCAACGCACGTCAACGTGGCTTGGCTTAAAGAATGATGCGCCGTCATAGCGAATCGTTAAAGGCCGGGACTTCAAACCAACAACGGCCCGGACCGGACCGGAATATGACCAAACGAGTTCGTACTCCTGTCCCAGAAGCGATACACTGTTGAGCCCTTTTAGTTCCCAAGCTAGGGGAAAGAACACCAGTTTGGTCAGTTGTCCCCATCGCTTGTGGGGAGATGTGCAGAATGGACTCAACATGTTGTCTGTCGCATCCGTAGGCAATGGCGCCCCATAGTGGCGGACGCTCGTTACTGAGCCGGTGTAGTCGATCTCCGTTGGAAGCTTGGGATGAGGGACGAGGCTTATGTAGAAGTCAAAAGAATCATTGTGGAGCTTGACCCCGTACGCCTTGCGCGTCTTGTCCCATTTCTTGTTGAAACCATCGGCTGGCTCGCCCGCTATTGCTGGCTCATAGTAGTGCGACACGGAGAGATTGTCCGGTTCGTGGAACAGCGTAGGCTTACCTTCTTCAAGTACGAAAGTTGCTCCTATTTGACTGTAGTCGTCCGGACCTGCCGGCGTTTGCTCGGACCGAAATGACAGGATACCTCCAAAAGCTTCTTTCCCCTCTGGGTAGTCAATCTGATATGGAACCTCCGTGAGACTTCCGTCTTTGTTCTCGCGGCAGAGTTTGAGGTGTTGCTCGTCAAGCGGTCCATCAACGCCTAGTGTCTTTAGGTCTACCTGAACATAGTCGCTTCTCTGGTACGGCGAAGGATTCGAAACATCAATTCTCCAACAGTTCTTGGGCATGCGCTTTGTCCTCCGCTATTGGTGTGAGCCCGAACTGCGAAGAGTAGAGCAGCGGCTGAGTGGCACTCCTTCGGTCTAACTCGTTCTTGTCGTTCACCGCACGGCACTGTAAGGGGCTGCTTACTCCCGCCAGCCGGTGCCAGCCTATTTGCCTTGCACTAAGAGCCAACCCGTAACCAGCCTGGGCCGACCGGGGGTTCATTTCTGCCATACGAACCACAGCAGCAAAGAGAACACGTTGGGCACCACTAACTGGCGTTATCTTTCTAAACAAAGGCGGATGATACATACTCTAGACAAGTAAGTCAACGGCAGAATGTCTACTGGTGTATCTGTTCAGGCGGCTGTAAACCAGCGGGTGGCCATGGTAAGTGCCGTCCCAACCGTGGGATTATTTCATGCCCGATACCGTTGCCGCAACCGCACGTCGTCAACCCGAAGGGGTACCCCCGCTATCGTCGCCTTCTCCCAGGCCAAACGGTTGTCATTCGACCACCGCCCAGCTTCCGGCTGCTTCGGCGATCCCTTGCGCATGGGATTCCAGTGTTCCCGTTCGTCATCGAAGGAAAACCCCACGGTCACGAGGGCAGTGACCGTGGCTAGCCGCTACGGCTTTTGTCCGACGACTATAACCAGCGTATCTTTCGGCACTGAGGTAACCCCGAAATGGGATATTGGCGGAAATCCATTCTCCATGAGCGCCATTCTGAGGACACCCATTGGGGTCTTGTCATCCCAGGGTGGATTATGGCCGGCGATAGGCTCGCTAGTTAGAATTGCTAGTCCGTACCAGGCGCCATACTTCATTGCTGGCGGTGCATTCGCTAATTCTGGATGCGTATCTCCGCCTTCCGTGGGTATTGGCATAGGACTAGACACGTCCCACCCAGCACCGTCTCCTTCTGCCCCTGGTCCAAGCCATCGAAGTATTTGGCCTGCGAACGTGTACGCCTCTGAATCATTTGGTGAATACAGCAACCGCACTGATGCTTTCGGCTTCCCTTTTAGGGCTGCAACAAACTTCTTAAAGTCGAGTAGGCGCCCTCTTTGGTGCTTCGCCACTTCATCTAGATATTTTCGTAGCGCCAACTGCGCTTGCGCCGCGTCCTCCTGGGCCTTAGCTGTCTTTTGCTGCTCCCTTGCCAGTGCGGCATCATTGGAACGCGACTCCTCCGTTGCACTCGTCAACTCACCCTGTAACCGTAGGTTTTCAGTCTGGGCGTTTCCGGCTGCCTCTCTTGCATCTCCGGCCTCTTTGTTCAGGGTCGCTATGAGTTCGCCTGTAACCCCGGAAATCTTGACGGTGGAAATGAGTTCTCCTGCTAAACCTAGGATTAATATCAGGGCAGATGCCTTTCCAGCTCGCTTCTTTCGTTCTGGTAATTTCACCCAGTCTGTCAGCTCTATTATGGATTCTCCAACGACACCAATGAATACTAGACCTGTCGAGACGTACCCGGCCCAGTCCCAGAATGCAAGCGACGATCCCAACGCAGGAATATCAGACATCTTAGGGCAGCATCTTCAAGAGCAGCACCGAAATACCAGACTGCTTGTAATTGTAGCTCTGATTGCACCCGGATTAAAGGTAACGGTATTACTGGCGGTGGGTCGGTTCGACGTAGAGGCGGCTTTACGCCCCCATTTCGCGAGGTGAACTCGCGGCTACAAAATCAAGTTGAGCCATCACCCCGCAACACGATTGCTAGACACTTCCTCGCTCCCTTCTCTATAATGAACGTTTATCCTCACGACGGAGGACGCATGCAGGAGACCCTGGAACTCAAGCAGACCATCAACCTTCCCAAAACCACATTTTCCATGAAAGCCAACTTGCCGCAGAACGAGCCCAAGTGGCTGGCGCGGTGGGCGAAGGAGAATCTCTACGGGGAAATTCGCGAGTCGCGCAAGGACGCGCCGATTTTCACCCTGCACGACGGCCCGCCCTATGCCAACGGGCGCATCCATCTGGGGACCGCACTCAACAAGATTCTGAAAGACTTCATCGTGAAGATGAAGACCCTGGAAGGCTTCAACACGCCGTTCCTTCCGGGCTGGGACTGCCACGGCCTGCCCATCGAAATCAATGTGGACAAGGAGCTGGGCCCGCGCAAGGCTCGCATGAGCACCGTGGAAGTGCGGCGCGCCTGCCGCAAATACGCCGAGAAATTCGTGGAATTGCAGCGCCAGGACTTTATGCGTCTGGGAGTTTTCGGCGAGTGGGAAAAGCCTTACCTGACGATGGGTTTTGAATATGAAGCGCGCATTGCCGAAGCGTTTCTGGCCTTCTTGCGCGAAGGCTATGTTTATCGCGGGCGGAAGGCGGTTTATTGGTGCATTCATTGCAAAACGGCGCTGGCGGAAGCCGAAGTGGAATACGAGAACGATCGCAGCCCGTCGATCTATGTGCGTTATCCGGTGACGGCGGACCCGGCGGCGCTCGATCCGGCGCTGGCCGGACGCAAGCTTTGGGTCATCATCTGGACCACCACGCCTTGGACTTTGCCCGCCAGCATGGCCGTGGCGTTCCATCCGGACTTTGAATACCTGGTGGTGGGGGACGACGACCCGCACGGCGATGCCTACATCATCGAGAGCCGCCGCCTGGGGCCGGTGGTGGAAGAGACCGGGCTGAATGGCGCCGTAAAGATCCTGGCGCGCATTCCCGGCAAGAAGCTGGACCGCCTCGAGATTCAGCACCCGTTCCTCGAGCGCAAAATCCTGGGCGTGCTGGCGAATTATGTGACCGCCGAGGATGGCACGGGCGCCGTCCACACCGCTCCTGGCCATGGGCGCGAGGACTACCAGACCGGCGTGCAGTACGGCATCGATATTTACTGCCCGGTTGACGAGTCGGGAAAAATCTTCGAGGGCCTGCCCGAGTACGTGGGCAAGCGGGTTTTCGATGCCAACCAGCCCATCATCGAATTGCTGAAAGCGCGCGGAGTTTTGATGGGCCCGGCGGGCACGCTCGAACACTCTTATCCCCACTGCTGGCGCTGCCATAACCCCATCATCTTCCGCGCGGCGGAGCAGTGGTTCATTAACATGGATCACCGTGATCTGCGCCAGCGCGCATTGGATGAAATCAAGAAGACTCGGTGGGTGCCCTCGTGGGGAGAAGAGCGCATTTCGAACATGATCGCCGAGCGCCCGGACTGGTGCATCTCCCGGCAGCGCGTTTGGGGCGTGCCCATCACCGTCTTTCACTGCGTTGACTGCAAGAAGCCGATTTTGGATGCAGATTTGGCCCAGCACGCCCTCGAGCTTTTCCGCAAGGAAGGCGCCGACGCCTGGTACGCGCATACGGATGCGGAACTTTTGCCACCCGGCGCCCACTGCCCGGAATGCGGCGGGAAAAATCTCCGCCGCGAGACCGACATCCTCGACGTCTGGTTTGACTCCGGCTCCAGCCACTATGCGGTTTTGGGACACCGGTGGGATTTGCCCTGGCCTTCCGACATTTATCTCGAAGCGGGCGACCAATACCGCGGCTGGTTCCACAGTTCGCTGCTGGTGGCTTTGGGAACGTACGGCGCAGCGCCTTACCACCAAGTGTTGACGCACGGTTGGGTGCTCGATGCGCAAGGCCGCGCTATGTCCAAATCGATTGGCAACGTGATTGATCCGCAGGAGGTCATCAAAACGCACGGAGCGGAGATCCTGCGCCTGTGGGCAGCCTCGGTGGAGTTTGGCGAGGATGTCTCCATCGGGCAGGAGATGCTCACCCGCCTTTCCGAAGCTTATCGCAAGCTGCGCAACACCTTCCGCTATTGCCTGGGCAACCTCTACGATTTCAATCCGGCCAAGGATAGCGTGGAGGCGAGCCAGCTCGAGGAGATCGATGCCTGGGCGCTCGAGCGCACGGCGGAATTGCTGGAGCGCGCGCAAGCCGCGTACGACGAATACGCTTTTCACAAAGTTTATCGCGGCGTGTATGACTTTGCCACGGTGGACTTGAGCGCGTTCTATTTCGACATCATAAAGGATCGCCTCTATACTGCGCCCGCGAAGTCCGTCCGGCGCAGGGCCGCACAGACTACTCTATATCGGATTGCCGATGCCCTGGTGCGCGTCGTGGCGCCGCTGCTGTGCTTCACCGCGGACGAAGTTTGGACGCACCTTCCCGCTCCACACCTGCGGGAAAAGAGCGTTCACCTGGCCAAATATGTTTCCCCCGCGGACCTGCGCGCGGGACTCTCCACAGAGCGCCTTCAGCGAATGGAAAACTGGCCGCGGCTGATCGCTGTGCGGGAGGCGGTGCTGAAGGAGTTGGAAGATAAGCGGCAGGAGAAATTCATTGGAGGATCGCTGGAAGCCCGCGTGATCCTGGCGGTTAGGGAGTTAAAGGAAGATGATCTGATTCCGGCCCCGCCAGTCAGTCTGGGAGAGCAGGTCGTCGGCGACGTTCAGCCGCTGGTGGAGGACTATCGCGACTTCCTCCGCTACCTTTTCATCGTGTCGCAGGTCGAGATTGCCACACAGCCCGTGGAGGGCGCGATATCCACCGGATTGCCCGGCCTGAGCGTGAAAATCGAAAAAGCTGCCGGCCAAAAATGCGATCGCTGTTGGAATTATTCCGAACAGGTCGGGAAGGATGAACGCTATCCCACGGTGTGCGAACGCTGCTCGGCGGCGCTGAAGGAAATCGAGGCGGCGCGGTAGAGAGGCTGGGGAAAAACCCGTCGGCCCTCTCATTCTCATGAGTCGCAATCCAAGGGGGATGCTCCGTGTTCTCTGTGCTCTTCAAGCTTTAACACAGAGCGCACGGAGGGCCTCAGTGACCTCTGTGTTCAAGCCGTTCTGAGCACGGAGGTCACACAGAAGGGAATCGAAAATCCAAAATCGAAAATCCAAAATTGATATGCCCTCGCCGCCCACCTCGCGGTCCAAAATGATCTCGCGCATCCTTATGGCCGTCATCACCGTGGCGGTGTTTGCGGCGGACCAGGTGACCAAGAGGCTAGTCGAAAACCGCATTCCCGATCGCGCCGTCATTCCCGTGGTGGAGGGATTTTTCAACCTGACCAATACCAAGAACTCCGGGGCGGTGTTTGGACTTTTCTCGGATTCGCCGGTTTGGTGGAAGACGCCGGTGCTGATTGCCATTTCCGCCGCTCTGCTGGTTACGGTGATGGTCTTGGTGATCAGAACCAAGAACCTGCATTGGCAAACCAGCGTGGGGCTGTCTCTGGTTCTGGGCGGGGCGCTCTCCAATCTCTTCGACCGCATGCGCACGGGCTTGGTCGAGGATTTTCTCGATTTCTATATCCGCAGCTACCACTGGGCTACATTTAATCTGGCCGATAGCGCCATCGTGGTCGGCACGGGCTTTATCATCTGGCAAGTGCTTTTTGGAGATTAGGAGTCAGGCGCCAAGTGCCAGGAAAGGCCGAAATTCGAAAATCGAAATTCGAAAGTCGCAAGGCCCGCTCACAAAGGCGGCGGGTGGGGGGGTGCGAATCTCGAGTTTCGAATTTCGGGTTTCGACGATGGCGGCGACGCGACAATTTGTCGTTCCGGCGGAGGCAGCAGGCGAGCGTCTGGATGTTTTCCTGGCGCGGCAGATGCCGGATTGGACTCGCAACCAGATTCAGCGCTTAATTCGCCAAGGCTTGGTGATGGTCGGCTCGGCGCCCGCGCGGAAAGGCGGAGAGGAAATCGAGGCCGGAACGCAAATCAGCGTCCAAGCTGAACACGAAGACGTGCATGCGGCCCCGGAAGATTTGCCGCTCGCGGTCGTTTATGAAGACTCGGACATTTTGGTGGTAGACAAAGCCGCCGGGATGGTTGTGCACCTCGGCTCGGGCATAAAGTCCGGTACGCTCGTTAACGCTCTTTTGTCCCATTATGCCACCATTAGTGGTTTATCCACAGTGGGTGGCCGCCTGCGGCCCGGAATCGTGCATCGGCTTGATAAAATGACTTCCGGCCTCGTGGTAGTGGCGAAGAATGACGCCGCACACCGCTGGCTGAGTGAACAGTTTAAGTCGCGGGAAGTTCACAAGACTTACGTTGCGCTGGTTCACGGCCGCGTAGCCGCCGACCGCGGGCAAATCACTAAGCCGGTGGGCCGCGACCCGCAGCGGCGCACGCGCATGAAGGCGGGGGGAATCGCTCCACGCGAAGCTTTGACGAAATATCGTGTGCTGCGGCGCTTCGGTCATTTTACGCTGGTCGAAGCCATGCCCCAAACCGGGCGCACGCACCAAATCCGCGTGCATCTGGCCAGCCTCGGCCATCCCGTGGTGGGCGATACAACTTACGGCGCGCCCGCCAAGCTGCGACTGGGGGAAGGCGAGGAGCCCACACTGCCGCGCACATTTTTGCACGCCGCAAAGCTGGCTTTCGCTCATCCCCTCACCGGCGCGCCGCTGTGTTTTGAGGCGCCACTGCCAGGAGAACTTGTGGCGTTCCTCGCGCACGTGGAAAGCCGCGAGAATAGAGGGTCAAATTGATGCTGTAGCGGCGAGTTTATCCGTCAGCCGATGGATCAAAGGGCGGCAGAAAGCCGCCTCTGCATAGGCAGGTGATACCATGACGATTCTCGATCGTTTCAAGTTAGACGGTAAGTTGGCAGTGGTGACCGGATGCAAACGCGGCATCGGCAAGGCGCTGGCCGTGGCTCTGGCCGAAGCCGGCGCCGATATTGTGGGCGTCAGCAAATCACTCGAACCGAGCGGCAGTGACGTGGAAAAGGCGGTCGTCCAAGCGGGCCGCAAGTTTCGAGCTTATCAATGCGATTTTCGCGATCGCAAAGCCACCCACGAACTCACCGCCCGCGTGATGGCGGACTTCCCCGTCATCGATATTCTTGTTGCCAACGCCGGGACTAACCGGCGCAAGCCAGCGGCAGAGTACCCGGACGAGGATTGGGACGAGGTCATCGAGGTGAATCTCAACTCCCAATTTGTCCTCAGCCGCGACTTGGGCAAGCGGATGGTGGAGCGCGGCGACGGCAAGATTATCTTCATCTCCTCCCTGGCGTCTTTCCAGGGTGGAATTCTTATCCCCGCGTATTCAGCGAGTAAAGGGGGAGTGGGTCAACTCACCAAAGCGTTGGCCAACGAGTGGGCCGGCAAGGGCGTGCAGGTGAATTCCATCGCTCCCGGATATATCTCGACAGATCTGAGTAGAGCTTTACAGGTAGATCCGGAAAGGAACCCTGCTATCCTGACGCGGATTCCCGCGGGCCGTTGGGGCGCCCCCGAGGATTTGCAGGGTGCGGTAGTTTTTCTGGCCTCCGCAGCCTCTGATTATGTGAATGGCACACTTCTCACCGTGGATGGCGGCTGGATGGCGCGGTAGGAATAGTTTCGCAATCAGTTCAAACAAGTAACCGCAGTGGGTTTTACAGGAAGGAGTTTTTCACCGTGGCTAATAAATTTTGCGCATTCTTGTTCGCTTTGATTTTAGCCAGCCCCGCCGTATATCCGGCCGGGTTGCCTCTCACTCCCTACCCCAATCAGCTTGAGCTCGGTCAGGGAATGTTCCAAGTGGGGAGGAGCGTCAGCATCGACGTCACCAGCGATTCAGAAGAGGATCGCTTTGCCGCGTCTCTTCTCTCAGGAGACCTGAGTTCTCTGGATGGAGTGGTGGCCGGCAAGGCGAAGGGCTCTTCGCACATTGTTCTGGCGCGCGCCGATAGCGCGGCCGGCAAGCAAATTCTGGAAAAGTCGGGGCAGCAACTTCCTCCGCAGGCGGATGAGGAAGGTTACATCCTGGTGGTCACTACCCGGGAAGCCTCCGTCGTGAGCAAGACGGCGGCGGGCATATTCTATGGGGTGCAAACGTTGCGGCAATTGCTCCATCCCGCAAAAAACGGCGGAGCCGAGTCTCCGGAGGTTCGGATTGTCGATTGGCCGGCCATTCGCTGGCGCGGCGTGAGCCTGGACATCAGCCGCGGTCCCATTCCCACCTTGGCATCCTTCAAGCGCGACATCGCGTTACTGGCGGAATATAAAATCAACGTGGTCTCTCCTTACATGGAGAACACTTATGCTTACCCGAGTTTGCCGAACGTTGCGGCCCCGGGCGGCGCTATCACTCCGGAAGAAGCGAAGGAATTGGTCAAGTACGCCGCGCAGCATCACGTGACCATCGTCCCGGAGCAGGAGTCCTTCGGGCACCTGCACTTGGCGCTCCAGAGTGAGCGGTTCCAGGATTTGGTTGAGGTGCCTTACGGTCATGTGCTCACACCCACCGCGCCGGGATCCTTCATTTTTATTGGCAAGATGTTCGCGGACTTGGCGGCGGTTTTTCCCGGCCCCTTTTTCCATATCGGAGCCGATGAAACCCAGGAATTGGGTGAGGGGCGCACCAAGGCGGCAGTTGAGGCGGATGGTTACGGCAAGGTCTATATTGATTACCTCAGCAAGATCGACGAGACCTTGAGCACCTATCATCGCAAGGTTTTGTTCTGGGGCGATATGGGCGTTCAGCACCCTGAGCATCTCAAGGATTTGCCACACGATATGATCGCGGTGGCTTGGGACTACGGCGCCAGGCCGTCCTTTGCAAAATTGATCAAGCCTTTTCGCGATGTGGGCCTGGAGACCTGGGTGGCGCCCGGCGTGAGCAACTGGAGCCGCATTTATCCCGACTACAACACGGCGCTCGCTAACATCCGGCAATTCGTGAACGACGGAAAAGCCCTCGGGGCCACCGGCGTTCTAAATACCACCTGGATGGACGATGGCGAGGGGATGGTGAATTTCACCTGGTACGGCCTTGCTTACGGAGCGGCGCACAGTTGGCAGAAAACTGTGGACGACGCGCAGTTCAACGACAGTTGGGATTGGACGTTTTATCGCGCCGACGACCATCACTTTGTGGGCGAAGTCAAAAGCCTCTCGGAAATCCACAACCTGTTGCGCCAGGCGGTGCATTCCGACGGCGAGGATTCTCTGACTTGGCATGATGCTTTGACTCCGGAAGGGCAGAGCTTCTACCTCCGGATGGAGCCCAGCGCGCACCAGATTCGGTTGACCGCCGAGGACGTGGTCGCCGATCTCCTGACGAATTCTCACCTGGCACGCCGAAATGGGGATTTGTTGGATTACACGGAATTCGCCGCGCGGCGGTTCGACTTTCTCGGCCAAAAAGCCATTTACTCAAAATACATCGCTGATCTCTATGCTCAAGCGCAAGCCCAGGCCTCCGACCGTAGAGCCGTGCGCAATATTCTGGGCCGCATCAACGGCGGGAATAGCTTAATCCAGGATATGCGCGGCCAGACCATCTTGTTGCGTGATCTGTACCAAAAGCTTTGGTTGGGAGAGAACCTGCCGTACTACCTAGGAAATATTCTCGCTCGCTACGACGAAGAGTTGGGACGCTGGCAAGAAGCTTCGGACCGAATCAGCCGCACCATGAGAACCTATGACCAGCACGCGCTGCCGCCCCTCATCGATGGGAATTGAGGATTGACGAGTGGGGCGTGCCGGATGAGGGCAGCCCCGCCCCGCCGAAATATTGGGATCCTCCGCGGCACTAAGGATGACAGCGAAGCGGTCAAGATGACAGCGTTACACTTTCAGTTTGTGAAGGTAGGGGACGCTGGCTTGCATCAAATCCCAATCCATTTCGACGAAGTAGTTCTTGATGCCGCCGGTCTTGGCCGCAGCGAAGAGCTTTTTCCAGTCGATGGAGCCCTGTCCGATGGGCACGATTTTCTTCTCCGCCGCTGACCAGTCCACAAGATGCAGGGAAATAAAGCGGCCCGGATACTTGCTGAGATAGGTGACGGCCTCGTAACCGAGGCTGATCACCGCAACTTGAAACTGCATCTTGACCAGCTTCGCATCCAAGTTCTTCATCAATTCGTCGTAGATGAGCACGCCGTCGATTTTCTCAAACTCGTGGTTGTGATTGTGGAAACCAAGCTGAATGCCTGCGTTTTGCGTCTGTTCGCCGATCTTATTCAGTTCGTCGGCAGCGCGTGCCCAGTCTGCCAGGGTGGCGTCAGGCCGCAGGGCGAAGGTGGGGACGATTACCTGTTTTAGACCAAGCTCGTGGGCATATCGGAGTTTCTCGTCCAGACTTTCCTTGAGTTCCCGGAACTGGACGTGGCAGCTCTCACAACCCAACCCCGCGCCCTGGATCGAGCGGCGGATTTCTGAGGCCTTCATCTTCACCAGGGGACCAAAGCCGGCTTTCTCGTATCCGGACGGCGAGCACATTTCAATCATCCGATATCCGCCGGCGGCAATCTGCCGTAGAGTGCCCTCGAAGTCCTTTCCGATCGACTCCCGGAGGGGGTAGGTTTGACACCCCAGGGGCATTCCGAGTGGATCGGCTTCAAGCTCCATCGCCGCCGCGGCGATCCCCATGGCGCTTCCATAAAGAAACTGTCTTCTTGATAATGTCGGCATGTCAGTTCACCTCTTAGATGGATTGGGGACCCCAGCCTTGCCGGTATTCGCGAGACAAATATTTGTCCGCTTCCGGGACATTGGTGATTTTCCGCTTTTCGGCATCGTAGAGCAGTTTCCGGCCCGCGTGCAAGGCGACGGCGTATAAGTTGACTGCCTCGGAAATCGGGCCCGCGTTCAAGAAGCTCGCGGGTGATTGCGGTCCGCCTCGGGTAGCAGCGATCCATTGGCGCATGCTCGGCGAAACCTCACCCGGCTTGCGTTGCGGCGGGGCAGGCGCTTTCGGAACCTGGTGGCCGCGCATCCTTCTCTCGGGAATCAGTCGTGGATTATCGACGTGAAAACCCGCAAGGATCTTACCCCTCTGGCCCACAAACATCATGCCCTCCGCCGGAAGCTCTTTCTTATCCTCTTCCAGTTCCGGTGGCGTGGGCGGCCGCATCCCGCCTTCATACCAGATCAGATCCACCGCCGGCCTGTGCCCGCGCGCCGGAAACTTGAACCGCACGGAACTGGCAGCCGGGAAGGAAAAGTCATTCTTCACTTTCACCGCGACGTTATCCTTGAATTCACAGGTATGACTGAGCATCGGCTCCACACTATCCGGGGCTCCCAACTCCAGGGCCTTAAAGACCGTCCAGAGACTGTAATGGCCCATATCCGCCATAGAGCCGCCCCCGAAGTCATACCATCCGCGAAAGACCATGTGCGTGTAATTCGGATGATAGGGACGGGCGGCCTCCGGCCCCAACCACAAATCCCAATCAAAGCCTTCCGGGACCGGAGGAGTATCGGTGGGAAGAGCCGTGTACTGCGGCCATACCGGACGGTTCGTCCAGTTGTGGACTTCGCGGAGAGCGCCAATGGAACCGCCCCTGATCCAGGCCAGAACCCGGTCCATCGATCCGTTGTACTCCCACGGGATAAAGTGTGTGGCAACGCCTTTTTCGCGAGCGGCGTCGATCACCAACCGGGCCTCTTCCAAGCGATTGGCGATGGGCTTATGCAGGATCACATGCTTGCCTTTCTTCATGGCGGCGATGCTGATGACGCCGTGAAGATGGTCCGGCGTCATGATTTTGACTGCATCCACGTCCTTTTCTTTGTCCAGCAACTCCCGAAAGTCCGCATAGGAGGTGCAACCCTGGAAGGCGCCGCCCGGCCGGTTGGCGGCGTAGTAGGTTTCGACAATATTCTTGGCCGCGTCCCGGCCTCCCGGAATTGCACCCTCGCTGCCGGCGCGCCAGTCCTGCTTCCCCAGCGTGTTGCGAATGCCTTTGAGAAGGGAATCTCTTGACCAATCCCGATACCCCACGGCGTCCTTCGAGGGGTCACAAATTGAAACAATCTGGATATCGGGGACGGGAAGCAATGACAGCATCTCCCGCAGGCCTTGAGTGCCTGTGCCGATGTAAGCCAAGGTGATTTTGTCACTGGGCGCGACAACCCCGGGTCCACCTAATACATGTCTTGGAACTATGGTGATCCCCGCAGATGCGGCGGCCTTTCCCAGAAACTTGCGGCGATCCATTACCCATGCCATCTTTCCACCTCCCTGCGGATACCGGCTACCCAAGCTGCTTGTGATCATACCCCTGTGACCAGGTTTCGGACACTCCCGCCGGGGTCGCGAGAGTGAACGCGCCATCATACAGCCCGCTTGCAACCGAAGCAATGCTGTGTCCACAATGCTGTTTCCATACTTGGCTATTTCCCTAGCGTCGACGAACACGATCCTGCTTTTATCAGAGGTTTTCTCTAAATGCGCATTGCTATAACCCCTATCATGCAGGAGAGCAATACTTTTTCTCCGGTCATGACCCATTACGGGGATTTTAGTCCTGTCTTCGGCCCAGCGGTTCTGGGGCGGCGCCCGGTTCGCCGCGTCCATCGGCCGATTTATCCCTTGGACCGCGACTTGGGTTACAAGGGCTAACTCATGTCGCGGCCGACCTACGTCCGTTACTCCCTCCTTGTGCTGGCCACGGCGGTCAATCTGCCCTGTTAAGCGGTCCGCGCCGCTATTGCTGTGGCGGGCCCTGTCTTTCAAAAAAGGCTGGGATTTGCGCCCGCGCGCATTGCGCCGCCTTTGCCTCTCCTGTGCTGATGGGAATGGTGCTTCTGATGAATGGAAGCTGGCACGCGCTTCTGGTGGCAGGTATTTGTAGCATGCACTTGGGCGCGTACTTATGGACAAAGGTGAATCCAGGGCACAACAGCAGGGGGAGGGCTTGCCCTACCCTTGGGGTTCGGTGGGAATGTACAAAGAGCAGGTAGCACAACGCGGCGGAGCCGGAATGCAGCGTTGGCCTTCGGAGCCCGCCCTGAGTGCAGGGAATCTCTTCTGGCGGTCAATTTGTCAGGCTCTTTATGAATTCACATAGTTTTTTGTAATTGGCTTAGTTTCAGTATGCTAACGGCTTTGGCGAGAGAAAAACCCCTCGTCCGATCCTTTGTTTTCAAAATGGTAGCGGCTTTGGGAGTTGGTGCAGCGGGTGGACGTAAAGTCGCCATGCAATCTGACGCTCCATTCGTCCACCCAGACTTTCCTCGCGCCGGGCGTGCTGACCCGCCACCCCAAGGTATGGCTCGACCGGCGCTGATCCTCACGTACCAACTATAGCCTATACGGCTTTAGTTGTCAAGGAAAATAATTAACGATGTCGCCAAAAGTTCTGCGGCCGGCAAAATCAAACCTAAAGTTTAGAGGATGTATCGCAATGCAGTGCCCGCGCTCGCTCCAGGAATGGCTACAACGGCGCAGGCGTCCCGAAAGGGCCGTCCGCGCCTACCTGACGGTGATTGATAGAATCCGGGGAGCGGTGAAAAAAAGGCTGATGAACAAGTCGTGAGATGCGAAGGGCATCAGGCATGAGAAAGCCGATGGTCAGGACTGCGCTGACCGTGCTACCAGCTACTTGGAAAGTTATTCCGGCCTTTTGACAACAACAAATAGCTTCGAGTTATCGAGGGGTGATGCCAGAAGTGATATGCTGAACTTTTCCCTAAGCGGAGCCGCACTTCCAAAACCGCGGAGTCATCTTGCCCCACCATGATCGTGGTGATAGAGTCCCCGCAGCCGTTGGGGCTTTCCCCAACCAGGCTGTCGGGGGATAGATATGCGGCAGCAAATTCTGATAAGAGTCGTTGGGTGGTGTCTTGCTTTGCAGGTTTTGGTTCCGGCATCATTTCTGCGTGCGCAAGCGAGCAGCGACATTTTCAACGTGCGGAATTACGGGGCCACGGGCAGGAAGGCGGACATTGCTACCCAAGCCATTCAGAAGGCCCTCGATACTTGTGCAAAATCCGGTGGGGGAGAAGTTTACCTGCCTTCCGGCGATTACACCTCAGGAACGCTGCACTTGCGAAGCCACGTCAGACTGTACTTGGAAGCGGGGGCCACACTGTTCGGATCGAAGTCGGAATCCGATTTCTCCGCTGACGCGCTGCTGTTGGGGGAAGACCTCGAAAATATTTCCATCGAAGGCCGCGGCGCCATCAACGGGCAAGCCGAATACGATTGGCGGATGAACCTCATCGATGACGGGTATATCCGGGACAATCAGAAAGCGGCAGAGGCAGCGGGAGTCCCGCTGATGCGTTCCTTTCCCAAAGAGATGGGCCAACGCAAGATCTATCCACACATGATCAAGCTACTGCGCTGCAAAGATGTCCGCATCACGGGAATTTCCATCATCGACTCGCCGAGCTGGACCCTTTACCCATATGACTGCGAGCGCTTGAGAATTGATGGCATCTATATCCATACCAGCCAAAAATACGGGGTGTGGGCGGATGGGATCGACCCGGACAGTTGCCGCGATGTCATCATCGCCAACAGCACCATTGAGACCGGCGACGACGCCATTGTTTTTTATTCCTCCAGCGCCTCGGGCGGGCCGCCCAAGGCGTGCGAAAACATTACTATTACCAACTGCCGCCTGTCCTCCTCCTCCAGCGCGATTAAATTCTGCGATGGCAATTACGTCGCCGTCCGCAATGTAACCATCGACGACTGTGTCATTACCCATTCCAATCGAGGCATTGCCTTTATGGTTTACGACGGCGGGGTGGTTGAGAATGTGGTGATCTCGAATATTGTGGTCAACACCAACCGCTTCGACTGGTTCTGGTGGGGGAATGGCGACCCCATCTACTTCACGGTGCAAAGACGCAGCGAAAGCTTAGGCCTGCCGCTGAAGCCCGATGAGCCGCCGGCAGGCGCGATTCGCCACGTCATCCTGCGCAACATCATTGCACACGGCCAGGGCTCCTGCCTGATTCTGGGACATCCGAACAGTTGGCTTGAGGATGTGAGTCTGGAAAACATTAAGCTCTACCTGGCCACGGACCCCTCCGCGGCGTACGACAGGTCGGTTCACGCCATGTATTTCCAGTACGCCAAGGACCTGAAAGTGAGAGATGTTCAGGTGCAGTGGGAAAAGCCCGGGTCGGCCAAATGGCAAAGCGCTCTGTACTTCCAGGATATCCAGAGATTGAAACTGGAAGGGTTTTCAGGCGCGCCCGCCAAGATGGAATCCGATGATCCCGCGGTGGTCTTGGATCAGGTGGTGGGCGCGACCATCGTCGACTCCATGGCCCAGCCGGGAACCAAGATTTTCCTAAAAGTTAAGGGGGCCAAGAGCCGGGACGTTTACCTGAATGGGAATGCCTTACACACAGCTCAGATTTCCTATCAGACGGACAAGAATGTTAAAGCCGGAACAGTGAAGGAAACGAATGATTTCTAGTTGAAGCGACTTCATAGCTCATGAAACGGCAAACCTCTATGCAAAATGCAAGTGGCGTGGCTCTGGCTGCGCTTTCCACGATTCGCGAGGATGGCCTTTAGCGAATCCTTATGACGAGTACCGAAACTGCGGGTCATAGTTTGTATTTACAATCCACTTGTCCTCATATTTTCAATAACTTGTCGAGATAGATCTTAATGCTTGACAGCTTTATGCTAAGGCGGAGAATCCCCTGGGCGGGTAAGTAAGGGCATCCTCATGTCGGCATGGGTATTACTAATGTTGAGTTAGTCAGTCACTTCAGAAGTTCACTAACGTATTCTGGGGTTAGCGCGGGGTACCGAGTTTGATGAGGAGGTTGGCAAGGTCTTGACGGGTGAACTTCCATTCGAAGGGGCGGGCCGTGGTCTCCCAGTAATATTGAAAATTCAGGAGGCGTTCGGCGACAGCCTTGAGATCGGGAAAGTCATTGGGGGTCAGAACCTTCCGCTGGACGATGGAGAAATAGATTTCGATCTGATTGAGCCAGCTGGCATGAACCGGGGCATGCACGAGCGTCAGGCGAGGATACCGATGGCGCAGCCGCGCGACGGCTCGGTGGCCACGATGCGCCGAGCAGTTATCCACGATCCAGAAGACCCGACGGGCGTCGTGATAAGGCGGTCGTGTCATCACCTGTTCGACCAGTCGGTCAAAGGGGGCGATGCCATTGTGCGGTTCACAGCGGCCAAAGACGCGGGCGCGGTGGACGTCCAAGGCGGCGATATAGGTCCAGGCGCCGCAGCGGGAGTACTCGTGCTCGACGCGCATGGGAGTGCGCGACCGGCAATTCTGCGTGGCATGCTTGCGGCGGCGGGCCTGAATGCTGGTCTTTTCATCGGCGGAGATCACGAACTCGTCGTCCTTGAGGGGACGGTCTTGCCACTGGCGGGAGTAGAGATCCAGCACTCGCCCGGCCTTGGCGGCGAAGTCGGGGTCACGAGGGAAGATCCAACTGCGGTGGTACCACGGTCGAATGGCGTCTTCATGCAACCAACGCCACAACGTACTGCCGCTCACCGAGGCCACCAGACCGCTCTGCTGAACTTGTTGCACCAAGTCGCGGGTACTCCAGCGGGACAGCGGTCGACCGTGCTGGGCGGGTAGTTCGCACGCCAGGGCTTTAACCTGCACGACGAGGTCTGGGGGAAAAAGTCCGGGGGCGACCTGGACGAGCACGTTCTTCCAAGCCGGCGAGGCGCTCAGTAAAAAACCGCTTGCGCCAAAGGGAGACCACCTCGCGGCGGGTATCCAAACAAGCGGCGATCTCGTCGTTGGGCATACCTTGGGCGGCATGGAGAATCATTTTGGCACGCTGGACCTGAAAATACGGCAACGTATATTTTGCCGCCCGCCTGCGCAACTCGGCTTCCTCGGCAGGTGAGAGCGTGATTGTAAATGGGCTCGACCTTGGCATGGCTGCGCACCTCACGAACACGATGCCACGCAAGGAGGTCGATTTCAACAACAATATACGTTAGTGTATTTATAAAATGAAGTACT
>Ga0326728_10008113_pt1 | contig 26375 bp, 23 predicted proteins | sample MB3enrmetagenome_FD_207602 | JGI IMG/M metagenome (GOLD analysis project Ga0326728, IMG submission 207602) | Lab enriched peat soil microbial communities from McLean, Ithaca, NY, United States - MB31MN | ecosystem: Environmental > Terrestrial > Soil > Wetlands > Peat | place: USA: New York... | reverse complement strand
CCTTATTTTCGGAGAGCGTCATCTGCGGCACCTGCTCAACGAATTCGTTGCCCACTATCACACCGAGCGCTACCACCAGGGCATCGGCGGCCAGCTGATTCGAACGAGGCCGCCTCCGAGCAACGACACCTCGATGCTCGCAGCGATTCAGTGCCGTTCGCGTCTGGGTGGACTCCTGAGTTTCTACCATGGTGACGCGGCGTGAAGGGCCTGGCTGGTTTTCGGGACATCACGCCGTAGAATGCCCGCCGAACGGACCGACTTCCAGCCTGTCCGTTCGCGGCCGATCGTGCGAGAATTACGACCGAACGAGTTTCTGGACAGCGCGCGTTACGTCCATAACGGGGCCCGTGCAGACGATACAGTCTGCTGGATGCGCGACCCGCCTTGGCCGATCACACTCTTGACCTGACCCCGCATCCTCGCTCTTGCATCGTCCGGACAGATCACGTCCAGACCCAGTTCTTGTTATCCCACGTCGCCACCGGCGCTGGGGCAAGCACTGGATCGAGAAACGCCCTCACCGCCATTGTCACGTCCGCGAGGGTCGCCCACGCGAGCCTGTCCTCGCGCGCCATTGCCGCGTACGGCGTCTCCCAGGCGGGCGGCGGAGGCGGAAGCACCACGGGCACCGGGTGCGTCTTTCGGAAAGTGAACGTCTGCTGGAGTGCTGCGCGAAGGCGCGCGGCATCGATGGCCTTTTCAGTTGCGAGGAGAGCAAGGTCCGGAAGATCCTTCACGCGCGAGTTGGGGCGAACGCGCGGCATTGTGTAGGCGTGAAGTTTCTCTGCGACGTGTGTCTCGGTCGGGTAGATGCGCAGTGTCGGAGGCGTGATGCCCGCGAAGCCCAGCACATCTTTGGCGACAACGATTTCGGGCACCCCGAGGATCGGATCCCCGAACGCGACGTCGACGCCGAATGGATCCCCGTACGGCTTTCCTGCAAGCTGGCACTCGGCGCGAAAGCGCATGCCCTCATACTGCATGCCATCATTCGTGATCTCAGGGTGCTCGGCATCGGGGACAAGCTCGAATGTGAGGAAGTCTCCAAGGTCGAGACGGGCCGCCTCCTGGAGGCTTCCGAGGACTTCATCAGCGGCTCCGGTGAGCCGGAGGTCGATGTCCCTTGTGGTTCGGGCGCGCTCGAGGCGGAGCTCGAGGACGAGACCCCCCTTGAGCATCACCGCGTCGCCAAGCACGCCAACGACCCGCGCCAGGAAGCGATCGAACACGAGGAGTTGACGTTGGCGAGCGAACTCCGAGCCGTTCATCCCCACAGCGCGCAACCGCTTCTCGAGCGCCTGCTTGAATGCCTCCGGGGAGGCATACGTTCGCGCGATCACGCTGAGATCCCTCCGAACGCCTTGAGTGATGTCTTGACGTCTGGAAGCTCGCTCCGAACGACGAGGCCCCGCCGGAGGGCCTGCCTCGTGGCCTGCTGCAGCAGCTCGGGCGAAAGTCCCTCGCGGGCGCAGTCGTTGAGCGTCCTTCCTACGGAAGTCATCGGGACGGGGCCGAACCAGGTTCGCTCCTGCTTCGAAATGTCGGCGTGATGAAGCACGACATTCTCGGGCACACGGAGGCGGCGCGATCGCCACGCGTCGGGGAGGGTCAGGTGCATCTGAGCCGGCAGAGCGTCCGAGAGCCGGTGGTGTGCGATAGCCGTCTGATGCGAGAACACTCCTGCCTGTTCGGACCAGAGCCACACGGTCACGAGGTCCTCGTGCTCGCCCGCCGGAAAGTGCACGAGGCGGTAGATGCCTCTACGCACACGAAGTACGCGTTGGCCTGTCACGTGGTGCACGAGGAGCTGGGGCGAATAGCCTGCCTCGGCCGCTTGTTGCGTCGTGAATAGTCCCTCTTGCGCGGCCGCGATCTCATAGAGGCGATCCCAGTCGGGAGGCTGGAGCATCCTCGAAGACATGCACCAAACGTAAGCGAACCTTTAGTTTTGTGCAATGGCCGACCTCGCACAAAGAGCAAGCCATGCTTTACTTCTGTGCATCTTGGGCCATTGTGGCGAATCATCCGTCAACCGCGGCTTACCGTTCTGCGCGAATGAGGACGGCCCGTGGGAGCATTCGCGCGGACCCACGAGTCCGACAGCCCTCTCCTCCAGACCTCGGACCGAGCCTCTTCGCTCGTTCACATCGGGTCCGCGCGAGCCCCCTTTTCCATTGCCCACCAGTTGCCCCGCGCACCGTCACCCCCCGTTCCTTCGCGTTGCGCCGTGTTACGCGGGACCCGAACATTCCCCGAGGTTTCTGAAAATCATTCGTGAAACGCCGCGTTTTTTCGGGGTTCGTTCAAATCCTCTCGCCCCGACTCGCGACGTGTCGGCGGACCGCATCAACGAACTCAGGCGCGACGCGTGCGAGCCGATCGAGCAACTCCTCGAACGACATGGCCGGCTTCACCAGATCCCCAGCCTGCTCACGGAGGAGATCCTCGAAGCCGATCGGATCGATGTCGAACAAGTTGCAGAGGAACTCGTCAGGCGACTGCGCCTCGACGCCGTCCGGAAGCGCGGCGAAGTCCTTGAGATTTGCCGTCGTGATCACCTGCGCGCCAGCCTTCACCGCGGCGGCGACGACGTGGCGATCCTTTGGGTCGTTCGGCATGGCGTCGACGAGATGCTCGTACCCAACTACTTGGGCTTCCGGGAACTCGCGCTCCATGATCGCGCGGAGACGAATCGCCCGATCTTCCGGCATCGTGCCAGAGCTCACCAGGTTTCGCGTCATCTCGTCGAGGATCCGCGTCGACCACCGAAGCTGATAGAACCCCGTCGCTGCCGCGCGAAGGAACGTGTCGCGGAGCGTGAAGGGGAAGAGAACGTTTGCGTCGATGACGACTATGAAGGGCGCGGGGACCATCGACCAAACAGGAGTCTCTACTTCACCTCAGCGTCGTAGCCACCAAACTCCTGCGTGAGTTGCGATAGCTCGCGCATCCCCGCGCGCCGGTTCCGATTGCGGTTCTCCTTATAGGATAGAACATCCTCGATCCGGAGCCTCCGATGCTTCCCCGTTCTTGTGAACGGGATGCGTTTCTCATCGAGTAGTCGCACGAGATACTGCCGCGAGACGTTCAGGAGATCGGCCGCCTGCTGCGTCGTCAACTGCTGCCCGACCGGCACCATCGTGATCGAGTCCCCGCGCGCCATGACCTCGGCCACGCGTTCGAGCACATAGAAGACCGCCTCCGGGATTGTGAGCGTCTCCCCCTTCGGCCCGACCAGCTTGCACTTCGGCGCGCGCTTCCTGCGCGGATACGCCATCGTGTCCAGGCCGCGGGAGAGTGCCTCGATCTCCGCTCTCTGTTCGGGGGGAGCGGTAATGGGGGTCATGCGACGGATCAGGTCCTCGAGCGGCGCGGCGCGAGCTTCCATAGCAGGGTTCAGGATAGCTACCAAACGTCACAAACGCAACCACATTCAACTCAAACGCAACCTTTGGCACATGAGCCTTGGGCACTTGGCTGCCACGGGCTCAGCCCGTACCCGGTCTTGCTTACGGTAGCGCAGACGCAGGGATTCGGATGACGTTGCTCACGCGCACATGCGGGATCTCGCCCCGTTTCACCGCCGCGTAGACCGTCGCGGTCGATACCCGCAGCCGCTCTGCGACTTCGCGCACCGTGAGGTACCGCTCCTCCGCTCGCGGGACTACCGCCAGCGGTCGCCGGTCGGCGATTCCATCGCCGCTCCTGCCGTCGACACGCGACAACGATTTGGCTTTGCCGGCCAGTCCGTTGGCGGGGAACCGTGGCAGTAACCTGGCAGTAAACGGTTGGCTAACCGGTGCTACCGGATGGGACGGATGGACTCCACCGGCCGGACCGAATCGAGTGATTCCTAGTGCTTGCAAAGGACTGCCAACCGGTGCTGACGTGCTCCTGCCGCCTCCGGAGCCGAAGGCCACTGGTTCGAATCCAGTGTGGCGCGCCATTGCATGGGGCGGAATTTGTTCGGGTTTCTCGGGTGGGCGGAGCGGGGCTGATTCGCGGTTTTGCAAGTCATGCAGCACGTGTGCAGCAAACGGTGGCGCGTTGCAGGCCGTGCGCGTCTCCTTGGGCGGCTCCGGGGACGGTGCGGCGAAGCGCAAGCGTTCGATCTCGGCACGGAGCTATTCGGGCTCGAAGCGGCCGTAGATTTCCGTTGTGACGCGCGGGTCGTGGTGTCGCAAGGTGCGCTGCGCGGCCGCGGAGCCTCCGCCCGCCACCATGAGCAAGGTCCCGGTTCTGTGCCGGAGATCGTAAAACTTGCATCATTGGCAACTCATGACGACGACTGCGGCACGGAAGTGTAGCGACGGCGCGAGGCCCCCGAACTATCCGCCAGCCAGAACAAGGCGATCATGGCCAGAGGCTCAACGGGCTTACGATATCGGCCCTCCATGACCACAAACTGCGAACCGTAGAGGAGCACGACGGCAAAGACGCCCAACGCCGGTACCAAGTAGAACGCTCGGCGACGGATGAAGAACCAGCTTGAGCCGATGACCGAGGACAGCATGATAGGCAGCCAGATCCACCGTTCGTGAAGACAGACTAGCCCCATGACCGTATCAGGTCCGGATTCGGGCCACGAATGACCGAATGATAGATACGTCCAGTTCTCCCACACAAGCCGAGGCAACAGCTTCGCGTGCATCGCGAGTTGCGTCCAGAATAGCTGGCGCAGATCTCGGCCCTTCGTCTCCACATTAACGACGTAGGAGAGGGTCCCTTCACGGATCGAATGGTAGTCCGAGAGGGGGTAGAAGGGAGACACGTAGAAACTCGGAGACGCAAAGGAGTAGGAATACTCAAAGTAATCCGGCTTGACATAAGTCGTCTCAAATGCGACGGCGTCACTTACCATGTAAATCAACGCTGGTAGGTTGTCGCCAAACGCTGTGGGGTACTCAAGAATACGAACGCTGTGCTGGGCGGCAATCCATAGTCCACTGCCTGCGATGGCGCCGGCAGTCACCGAGAGCATCGAGCGCCACACGAAGGTGCTCCACATCGTGTGGACTTGTCGAAATAAACAGTAGCTCAGAGCGAACACAGCCAATGGGAGAGCAATGGACCGAGTGAGAAGCGTGCAGGTCCACAGGCCCGCGGCGAGAACGAATAGGGGAGCCGAGCGGCGCTTCGCCGCGACGGATGTCGCCCAAAGCGACGCCCCGACCAGCGGCAGCATCACCGTCTCATTCATGAAGAATTGGTAAATACACGCATGTGTCGGCATGAAACTCAGTACCACTGCAAATCGAAGCGCGTTGATGCGCTTTTTCATGACCGTTCTGGCAAACCGATACCATACAAACGGATAGAGAATGCTTAGTGCCGCATTGACGAGAAGCGTTCCTTCACCAGTTTCGTGGGTCAATCGAAGGACGACGTGAAGAAAGAGCTGGTAGAAGAACGGGTTGGAACAACCCATGGGATCGGGTTCCCAGAAGTTCCGCGCGTTGTAGAAGTGCCTCTCCGGATCGCTGAAGACGTTGTCCATGGGACCGCCCAATTTCACGAGCACCCACACGCGAAAAACCGCGCCGAGGACGAGAAGGCCGATCCAGGTCCATTCGATGGAAAGCGGGTAAAATATCAACCAAGGTGAAGGACGCCATCGGGTCCTAACGGGGAGCCGTCCTTTCTGTGCAATGGTAGGTGAGGCCGCATCTTCGGCACGCCGTTCCAGCGAATTCGATGGATCTGGCGATTCGCATCCGCCGTCCGGGCTTCCCGCCGAGGACGGGGCCACCGATTGGTGAGTGGCCGACTCCTCGGCGCGAAGAACTGGCGAGACGGTGGTCGGCATCACTCCAAGCTTACCAAGTCGTCGCTCACCCGGCAGAGGCCGGTGGAAAGGCGCAGGATGCTCACGTTTGGTACCCCAATGCCGACCGTGCGAGGCACTGCGGACGCACTTTGCTCACGTTGTGTTCCAAAGCCCGGCCCATCACGCTACAGCTTTCTCGATGTACGTGCTCGAGCGCTTTACGGCAATTTCGCCAGCTTCCGGGACGAATTCGGCGCGGCACCCCCGCTCACCGAACGACCACGCTGCGGAGGTGAAGCCATGTCGGCTTGAGAGTTCGAAGTCGAACGTAGCGCGTTTGTCGCGGCGGAAATGTCAGCGCCCAATCGTCGAATGGGTCGTCGCGCTTTCCCACCTGCGTCCATCTGACGTGGTCAAGACTGAGCTCGACCACCAGCGGAACGGCACGCTCCTGCAAGCTATCAATGCGGTTGCCAACCTCGACACGCTTGATTCGAGTCGGACGCGCGAGGTCCACCTCGAACCACGGAGAGTCTTCGTATTGAGTATGGAAGAATATGGTCGTAAGAATCCCGTCACAGACCCCCTTCGCAACATCGAGACCAGGGTATTGACTACTGGTGCGCCAGAGCTTTCCCCTAGCCAGATCTGGGCCAAGTATCGCGAGATGGATTCGGTATGCGGATGCCGCCACGATGGCTACCATCGTGACGAATAGGGCAATCAATCGCAGAGCACGCCAACGTCGAAGCCGATCGAGGGTGCGAAGGGGCTCTTCGGCGCGCGCTAGTATGGCCTCCACGAAACTGTCTACCGTCCGAGCTTCGCGCTTCAGCGTGGGCCGACTCCCCTCGTAGGTCGAGGGCAAGTCACGCTCGATCAAGATTGAGCGTAGGGTATCGAGCTTCGCAGAATCGCCCGCAGCGGAAACGAGCACGAAGGGATCGACGGCTCTCCAACAGGTCGGTAGATCTGGACAGTCGGGCGTGCCCGGAAGCGCCCGCATCGCCCAATAGGCCGCATCCCCGAACATCCGAAGCGCGGGTCCAGCGCCGCTTCCCTCGCGCCACGGCGCGGATGGTTCCAGAAGCGCCTGCGCGCATTCGGTCGCGAGGCGCGCACGTTTGACGTGTCCTCGGTAGCTCGGCGGAAGCGCATCCACTGCGTCATTCGCTAGCTTGATTCGACGGGCGAGAAGAAAGCGCCGAAACATCGGCTCCTTGTTGGCCGCCGCGAGGGGAAGACTCCCTGCGTCAGCTGCCTCAAGCTGGGCTGACGCGCCATCCTGCGCCGAGCGAGGTCCACCGATTACGATGCCGTCCCGCGAAGTAGTTTGCGGCAAGATTGCGCGGGTCTCGAAAGGGGGTTCGTGGTCGGAATCTTCCGCCATTTGTCGAGTGTCTCGCCAAGGAGCCGAACGAGTGTCACCTAGAATGCCCCGTCTGGCAACTGGGCGCTGAGCGGTTCAATGCCCACTGTTTCGCGCAACGAACTCGGTTCAGGATGTGCGCTCTCTGCGCGCACGACAGCACCGGCGGCGCTCACGGCAACCGCTGGAATGGATTTGATGCCATCGCGAAGTCACTTGCCCCGGCGCTACCCCTGATGCCAGGCAAATGACGGAGGCCGCTGGACGCCACCCCCTGACGTCAAACCGTGCCCCAGCCTAGTTCGGACCTTCCCGCTCGTCCGCGACGGCGAACCGATCTCGAACGGGGCTTGGACGAGCGTCCGAACGGGGGCCGACCGTGGGCTTGTGGCTTACGGGATCAAATAGTGATCGTGTGTACAGGTTCAATGGGCAAAGATACCTGGTCCTAACGAGAGAAAAGTTGACAAAGAACGGGCGTGTCCATATTTTCTCGCTGGAGCGTGGGAAGCAGTGGTAAGAAGTGCCAAACCACGTAGCTGCGATCGAGAAGCGAGGGCGCGTCCATGTTTCGCGGGCGGTACGAGCACACGATCGACGCCAAGGGACGCACGAGCGTGCCCGCACGGTATCGCGATGTGCTCGCCGTCACAGGGGAGCGGCGCCTCGTGGTGACGAGTGGCCTCGACAAATGTCTTGTCGCATATCCATTGACCGAATGGACGGCCTTTGAGGACCGCCTTGCCGCCTTGCCACAATTCGACCCCGCTGTCCAAAAACTGAAACGCGTCTACGTATCGGGCGCGGTCGAATGCGACATCGACGATGTAGGTCGCATCCTGGTTCCGCCCACCTTGCGGGAGTACGCACGCCTCCACAAAGACGTCCTCTGGGCTGGAGCCGGACGTTACGCCGAGCTCTGGGACAAGAGCGCATGGAAGCAGCAGGTCGAGGTTACGGAAGAAGAGAAAGTTTCGATCTCCGCACGTCTCGCCGAGCTGAAGCTATGACAAGCGTTCAGCTAGCACTGCCGGGGTTGCTCATCTCGGAGCCACCCGACGAGTGGGTCTGGCGAGATGACTACGACGAGGTGGATAACGTGAAACGCTTCGAGCACGCCACCGTGATGCGCGAGGAGGTCGTCCGTTCGATCGCTCCGCGACCGGGCGCGACCTACGTGGATGTTACGCTCGGAGCCGGAGGGCACACGGTCGCGCTGCTCGAGGCCGAACCGAAGGCGCGCATCATCGGTCTGGACAGAGACCCGTCGGCGGTCGATGCAGTGCGAGAACGGTTCCGACCGGTCGCTGACCGCGTCGTCCTGCGCTGCGCTCCGTTTTCCACGCTGAGGGCCGAACTGGATGCGTTAGACATTGGGCGCGTGGACGGCGTGGTCGCGGACCTTGGTGTCAGCTCAATCCAATTGGACGACGGTGCCCGCGGGATGAGTTTTCGCCGGGACGGGCCGATTGACATGCGCATGGACCCGACCGACGGTCTGACCGCTCTCGACTTGATTCGCAGCGTTGACGATGAGGAGCTGGCCGGCATCATCTTCGAATACGGTGAAGAACGCCGCTCTCGGAGAATTGCGCGGAGCATCCGAAAAGCTCTCGAAGACGACGACCTCCATACCACCCTCGATCTTCGCCGGGCAATCGTTCGAGCCGTGGGGCCCGCGCGTGTGGGAGGTGTGGACCCCGCCACCAGAACATTTCAGGCACTACGCATTGCGGTCAATCGCGAGCTCGACGAGCTGATGGCTCTGCTTGCCTCGCTCTCCAGTGTCCTCGACGATCACGGCACGGTGGCGATAGTGGCGTTTCACTCGCTCGAGGACCGTCTCGTCAAACGCGAGTTTCTCGGGGGAGGCTGGTCGCCTCTGACGAAGAAGCCGGTTGTTGCGAGTGACGAGGAGTGCCGCCAAAACCCCCGCGCACGCAGTGCCAAGCTGCGTGCGGCGTGCTTGACGAGGGAAATCGAGGCATGAACAAGTCTCGCGAAACCTTCCTCATCCTGTGGACGCTGACGGTCACGGCCTCTGCCTGCGCGTTCGTCACTCATCTGGCGCTGCGTGGCCGAACCATGCAGTTCGGCTACGAGCTCGGCCGTGCTCGTCAAGAACAAGTCAAATTGCGCGAGGTGAAGCGCGTTCTCACGCTGGAGGCCGCGAGCTTCAAGACACCAGAGCGCGTCGAGATCGTCGCAAGAACCTTACTCGGCATGGAGCCTCCGACGCCGGAGCGAATCATCTCCGTCGGTCGTGCCGCGGGTGCAGGGCGCGGTGTTTCCGGCGGGCTTGCGGCTGTCCCGGCGGACGAGGGGCCGTGAACAATCTGGATCCGCTTCGCGCACGCTGGATTCGCGCGCGCATGGGTATCCTGTGCAGTCTCATGGGTGTCGCGCTTGGCGGATTCATCGCGTGTGCCTGGCGCGTCCAGATCGAAGACGGGGCTGCGTGGCGTGCCGTGGCCGACAAGCAGCGACAGCGCCGCCTTCACATGGATCCCAAACGCGGCACCATCTACGATCGCAATGGATCGCCGCTAGCCATCAGCGTCGACGTTCCAAGCGTCACGGCGGATGTCGGTGAAATGGTGCGCGGCAAGGACGCATTGGCCCAGCAATTTGTGTTGGCCGACGCATCCAGGCGTTTGGCCGAAGCGCTATCGCTATCTCCCGACGAGGTCCGAGCGAAGCTCGACCCGCGCCATCACTTCACTTGGATCAAAAGACGAATCACTGCCGACGAAGCGGTCGCAGTGAGAACCCTCGGCGATCCCCAGAGGACGGCGCTGCCCCTGCGTGGTCTGTCCATCGAGGGTGAGGGTCATCGGTACTACCCGGGTCGAGAGCTTGGCGGGCCCTTGCTCGGATTTGTCGCGCCTGACGCTCAGGGCAAGGATGGTTTGGAGCTGGCGTTCGACGAGGACTTGAGAGGCAGCGCCGGGGAAATCCGAGGTCTTCGCGATCGCAGCGGCCGCCTCCTATTCGATGGTCCCGGCGAAGAGCACTCCCTTCAGGGCAACGACCTGACGCTGACGATCGACGAAGGCATACAGCACGTCGCCGAGCGAGAACTCGATTCAGCGATGCGTACGTACGAGACACGCGGCGGCTCGCTCGTGGTGGTTGACCCATTTACCGGCGAGCTTCTCGCCATGGCGAGTGTTCCTGGGTACAACCCCAATGACTACACGGAAAGTGATCCCGACTCCCGGCGCGACCGAGGTCTCACGGATCGGTTCGAACCGGGCTCTGTCATGAAGCCGTTCATGCTCGCGGGGGCGCTCGCCGCGGATGCCGTGAAGCCAAACGAGAAGATCGATTGCGGTCACGGGATCTTTCACCTTGGCAAGGTGACAATCCACGATACGCACGTGAACGATCTCCTCACGCCCACGCAGATCCTGGCGCGCAGCTCGAATATCGGTGCCCTCCGAATCGGTCTCCAACTCGGGGAACCCGGCCTCTATGCAGCCTACCGACGTTTCGGATTTGGAGAACCGACGGGTATTCCACTTCCCGGAGAAGCGTCTGGCGTGCTCCGCCCGAAGGCGAGACCCTGGAACGACACCGAAACAGCCAGCGCAAGTTTCGGTCAGGGGATCACGGTCACGACGCTTCAACTGGCGATGGCCATGAGCTCGATCGCGAACGGGGGACGACTGTTGGAGCCTATGCTCGTCAAGTCCATTACGGACCCACAAGGGACCGTGGTGCGCGAATCGGCAACTCGTGAGCGGCGTCAGGTGGTGGCTCCGACGGTCGCAAGATCAGTTGCGGAAATGCTGACAGCGGTCACCGAGGAAGGCGGTACCGCAGTCGAAGCCGGAATTCCTGGATTCCGCGTTGCCGGCAAGACCTCGACGGCCCAGAAGGTCGATCCAGAGACTGGCAAGTATTCGATCGACAAGTACACAGCCGTGTTCGTCGGCTTCGTTCCGGTCGAGCGTCCGCGCCTGGTCGTCGCAGTTGTGCTCGACGAGCCCATGATTGGGCGCTATGGCGGGGACCTGGCGGGCCCCGTGTTTCGGCGAGTCGCCGAGGCGTCATTGCGATATCTGGGCGTGACGCCCTCCACGGTCTCTGCGAATCTCTCGGATGTCTCGCGTGCGAACGATCCCGCAGACGGCGCGCTCTCGGCGACGCACGCGCCGCCAGCCCCGCCTGTGGCGTCGGATCCATGTCCAACCGCGACTCCCGGCGCCCTGTCAGGCAGTCGAATTCCGGACGCCAAAGGCATGGCTGCGCACGATGTCGTGGTCGTGCTGAACAAGGCGGGCTTCGTGGCTCGTGTGGAGGGATGGGGCCGCGTTGTCCGCCAGAGTCCTGCTGCCGGCACGTCAGCGCCTCGAGGAAGTTCTGTCCGCGTCGTCCTCGAGCCGCCGTCATGACCGCACGGCGACCGGTAGGGTTGGAAATTGGGACGTCGCTCGAGGAACTCGCGCGCGCGCTGCCCATGTCGGTCGACCTCATCGGTGACGGCCGTGCGCGGGTCACTGGCATCCAACATGATTCTCGCGATGTTCAGCCCGGCGACATCTTCGTCGCTCGTGAAGGTTCCCGCGCCAACGGTGCGGATTTTGTGGCCGACGCGGTGGCAAGGGGGGCTTGCGCGGTTCTCGCACGGCGCGGAGCCCTCGACTTGCAAGTGCTCGGGGCCCCCGCGTTGCTCGTCGACGATCCGAGCCGGGCGTTGGGTGTCGCAGCGGCGGCTGTCTACGGTCGTCCGTCCGATGTTCTCGAAGTGGTCGGCATTACAGGCACCAATGGCAAGACGACGACCGCGTACCTGGCAAAGGCTGCGATTGATGGAGCGCTCGGGCGATCGAGTTGTGGCATCATCGGGACGATCGAACAGCGCTTCGGCGATTGGAGCGTGCCCGCTCTGCACACGACGCCGGAGGCCGACGACCTCGCGCGAGCCATGGCGACGATGCGCGATCTCGGGGCTTCGCACGTGGCCATGGAAGTGTCGTCGCACGCCCTGGTGCTCGATCGCGTCCGTGGAACTCGATTCCGTGTCGGCGCGCTCACGAATGTGACCCAGGACCATCTCGACTTCCACGGCTCGATGGAGGCGTACGCGAAGGCAAAAGCAACCCTGTTTACCGACTGCGGACCCCTAATCGCCGTGCTCAATGTGGACGATGCAGTTGGCCGCGAACTGGCATGGCGTTTGCCGGAACCCATCCGGGTCAGTGCACGTCTAGGCGCCACCGCCGAAATCGCGATTCATTCCTCGCGCGTCGACGCCGGGGGCATCGACGCGATCGTTCGGACGCCCAAGGGTCACGTGGAACTTAGGTCGCGTTTGCTCGGCGCGCACAATCTAGATAATTTGCTCTTGGCTCTCGGGATCGCTGTCGCGCTCGATCTCGATCCCGTGGAAGCCGCAGCGTCGCTGTTTCGCGCGCCCGGGGCGCCGGGGCGTCTCGAACGCTGCGACGGACCGGGCGACGACATCATGGTGCTCGTCGACTACGCGCATACTCCTGATGCGCTGGCGCGCGTGCTCGATGCCGTGCGCGGAGTCTGCACCGGCCGCGTGCTTTGCGTGTTTGGATGCGGTGGCGATCGCGACCGAAGTAAGCGCGAGCCGATGGGCGAAGCCGTAGGGCGGAGGGCCGATATCGCGATTGTGACGAGCGACAACCCGCGTACGGAAGAGCCCAGCGCGATCGCAGACTCTGTGGCCAAGGGCGTTCGGGCCGCTAAGCACGAGCCCGTCGTCGAGCTGGTGCGCGCCGAAGCCATCGATTTCGCCGTGCTCGCGGCGCGTCCCGGCGACGTCGTGGTCATCGCGGGCAAGGGCCACGAGACGACCCAATGGGTCGGGTCTAAGCAACGGCCGTTCGACGACCGCATCGAAGCTCGGCGCGCACTCGCCCGACGGCGTGGGAGGTGACGTGTCGACGCCGATTCCGGCGAATCGCGCACGAGTGGATGCGCTGGAGGTTGCGACGGCGACTGGGGGGCACGTCGTGCGAAATCAGGGTGGGCGCACTGCGACGGGCATCGTGACCGACAGTCGCGTGCTGACACCAGGAAACGCATTTGTCGCTTTGCGCGGACCGACGCACGATGGGCATGTGTACGTCGACGCGGCGATTTCTGCCGGGGCGGTGCTCGTCGTCGTGGAGCGAGGTCGCGCGCCCGCGGACGAACGTGCCGACGTCGTCGAAGTCGACGACACGCTTTCAGCGCTAGGGGCGCTAGCACACGCCCACCTCGTTTCCTGGCGCGCCGCGCAGCCGTCGGCGCGTGTCGTAGCCATAACGGGCAGCGCAGGGAAGACCACCACGAAGGAGCTGTGCGCAGCGCTGCTCCGAACCGCTGGCTTGTGCCATGCGACGCGAGGAAACCTCAACAATCGAGTCGGCGTTCCCGCGGTCGTCTTTGGCATCGAGCCTCGCCACGCGTTCGCCGTCCTCGAATTGGGAATGAGCCAACCGGGGGAGATCGCGGCATTGGGCGCTCTCGTGCAGCCGGATGTCGCCGTTGTGACCAATGTGGGATTGGCTCACGCGGGCGGAGTTGGGGGATCGATCGCGGACGTGGCGCGCGAGAAGGGAGATCTCTTCAAGAGCACTCGCGCGGGAGGTGTTGCTGTTGCCAACGCAGAAGACGACTCGGTCATGGGAGAACTCCGCCGTGCTCGGTGCGCACGGACAGTGACATTTGGAACTGGCCCCTCGGCTGACTACCGCGTGGAGGCACGTCGCACGCTCGACGACGGGCGTTCCATCGTGACCTTGCGCCGACCCGGGCGCGAGCCAATCTCCGTGCACCTGCGGTTGGCAGGCGAGGCTGCCGCAGTCGATTGCGCTGCGGCTTTCGCCGCGGCAGAGGCTGCGACGGAGGGGCCGATCCAGGACGAGGGTGCGCGCGATGCGCTCTTGGACGTTGGTTCGATCCCGGGACGAATGCAGGTTCGACGCCTTCAGCGCGGAATACGCGTGCTCGACGACTCGTACAATGCCAATCCGACAAGTGTGCGCGCGTCTCTCGCCACGCTGTCCGAGCTCGCCGCCGCGCGACGAGTGGCCGTTCTCGGCGAAATGAAGGAGATCGGTCCCGCGGCCGAGAAGGAGCACGAAGCGATGGGCGCTGTCGTCGCGGCCGCCGGGGTGGAGCTTCTCGTGTCGTGTGGCGGTCTTTCGAGCCGTATCGCGGAGAGCGCTGCGCGCCTCGGAGTTTCCGTGATCGTCACGTCGAGCGCACGGGAAGCCGCTGATGCAGTGCTCGCTGCCATTCAGCCCAATGACACCGTCTTGGTCAAGGCCTCGCGTTCCGTGGGAGCCGAGTGCGTCGTCGAGGCCCTCGTCGTTATGCATCATGAGGACCCCACTTAATGCTCTACGAACTCCTCTTTCCACTGCGTCACGACGCGTCTTGGCTCGGATGGCTCAACGTCCTTCGATACGTCCCCTTCCGTACGATCGCGGCGACAGTGACGGCGATGCTCCTGGCCTTCGTCGTGGCGCCCTGGTTCATTCGGGAGCTGAGGCGAAAGCAGATCGGGCAAGTCGTCCGCGCGGACGGCCCGGCCTCGCACTTTGTCAAGAGCGGCACTCCGACCATGGGCGGCGCCCTCATCCTGCTAAGCGTTCTCGTGCCCACGATCCTTTGGTGCGACCTGCGAAACGTATTCGTGTGGGCGACCACTGCTGTGACAGCCGGCTATGGCGTTATCGGCTTTCTAGACGACTACTTGAAAATCAAGTTGAAAAACAGTCGGGGAATGCCAGGCCGATACAAGCTCGCGGGCCAGTTTGTCATCGCCTCCGCGGTCATGTCGTATGCATTTCTCGCTCGAGCGCACCTGCCGCAAGACTGGCTGGACATTCGCTTCGACCTCGCAGTCCCGTTTCTCGCATTCTCCAAGCACATCATCGTTCTGCCCGGATGGGTCTACTTGCCTTTCGTCGTGCTTGTGGTCGTCTGGACTTCGAACGCTGTCAACCTGACCGACGGCCTCGATGGGCTCGCCATCGGTCCGGTGATCATCGCCGCCGGAACGTATCTCGTGTGGGCCTACCTCACCGGTGCGACCTTCGGGATCCCCCATACCGCGGCGCACTTCAACGTTGCGCGCTACCTCGACATTCCGGCCATCGCGGGTGCCGGAGAGCTCTCAATATACTGCGGGGCCATGGTCGGGGCGGGCATTGGGTTCCTTTGGTACAACACCTACCCCGCCCAGCTGTTCATGGGCGACGTCGGAGCGCTCGCCCTCGGCGGCGGTCTCGGGATGTGCGCCGTGTTCACGAAGAACGAACTCCTTTCCGTCGTCCTGGGCGGGGTCTTCTTCCTGGAAGCGGTCAGCGTCATCGTCCAGGTCGCCAGCTTTCGGCTCACGGGCCGTCGAATATTCCTCATGGCTCCGCTCCATCACCACTTCGAGAAGAAGGGTTGGGCAGAGCCGAAGATCATCGTTCGCTTCTGGATCGTCTCCATTCTTTTGGCACTCGTGAGTCTTTCGAGCTTGAAGTTGCGCTAGGAGCCCCGGGAGAGCACCGATGCCTGGAGAGTCATGAGCGCGCTGGACGTGGAAGGAAAACGGATCGTGGTCGTCGGGCTCGGGGCGAGCGGCGTCGCTGCGGCGCGCCTTTGCCTCCGCCGGGGAGCCCGGGTCATTGCCAACGACTCGAAACCGTTCGGTGCGCTATCGGATGCGGCTCGCGCCCTCGCCGACCTCGGGGCCGAAGTCATCGCGGGAGACCACGATTCCGCCCGCCTGACCGAGGCTGACGCCATCGTTGTTTCGCCTGGCGTGCCCCCGCTTTCCCAGGTGAAGGCTGCCATGGAGCGCGGCGTTCTCGTTGTGGGGGAGATTGAGCTCGCCACTCAGTTACTCGCCCACCCAGCGCCGGTCGTGGCGATTGGAGGCACGAACGGCAAGAGTACGACCACTTCCCTCGTAGGAGCCATGCTCGTGGCCCAGGGCAACCGCACGTTCGTCGGAGGAAATCTCGGTGAGCCCCTGGCCGACCACGCAGACGAGGTCTTCGACGTCATCGTTCTCGAGGTGTCGAGCTTTCAACTCGAGCACGTCTACCGGTTTCACCCGACTGTGTGTGCACTGCTGAACGTGACCGATGATCATCTCGATCGCTATGCGAACATCGACGAGTACGCACACGCCAAGGGCAATGCGTTCGTCCAGCAAATCGAACAAGACTGGGCGGTCCTTCCCGTCGGTGACCCTCTGTGCGAGGGTCAGGCGCGTCGCGGGAGGGCTCGACGGGTGACCTTCGGCGCCGGCGGAGACGTGAACGTGACGAGCGATACGATCACCGAATCTGGTCTCGGTGTTGCGTTCCCCCGCCGCGAAATCGCTCTGACGGGCGATCACAATGCCAAGAACGTGGCTGCGGCCATCGCATGCGTTCGCCCATTCCGGCTCGAAGCAAGCATCATCAGTCAGGTCCTCCGCGACTTCGCTGGATTGCCGCACCGGACGTCGTTCGTGGCCGAGGTCCGAGGCGTGCGCTTCTATGACGACTCGAAGGGAACGAACGTGGGGGCTTCGGTCGCCGCGCTCGAGGGAATGCGCGAGCCCCGAGTCGTGCTGATTGCAGGCGGTCGTGACAAGGGAGGGAGCTACTCGCCGCTCGCGGAATCGCTTTCGCGGAAAGGTCGGGCGGTCATCGTGATGGGCGAAGCGGCCGATGCCATCTCGCGCGCGGTGGGTCATCTTCTTCCTGTTTGCAAGGCCGATACGATGGACGAAGCGGTGCGCTTGAGCGCTTCCATAGCGAACGCCGGCGACGCCGTCCTCCTTTCGCCGGCGTGTTCGAGCTACGACATGTTCCGCGACTACAAGCACCGGGGCGATGAGTTCGCTCGTGCAGCGCGCGCCCTTGCGGGGGACAAATCATGATCTCGAAAACCTTCCCGCCGTCTTCCAAGGGCGCCTCCGACGCTGCATTGCCAGTCGAGAATGTGCGGCGGACGGTCGCCACCGGCCTCGCCGCGCCTCTCGACGCGACGCCCGATCCGGCCAGCGCACGCGAGCCCATGGATGTCGTGCTGGCAGCCGTGGTCGTGGCGCTCATTGGGTTTGGCGTCGTGATGGTGTACAGCGCAAGCGCGAACCAGGCGACGGTTCAATACCACGATCCCCAATACTTCTTGAAGCGTCAGGCGGCCTTCGCTGTGGCCGCACTCGTGACGATGGCTGCTGCGAGTCGGCTCGACTACCACCGACTGTACAGACTCACGTATCCGCTGTTGGCGCTCGTTTCGATTCTGATGGTGATGTGCGTGACGCGTCTGGGCCATTCCGGTGGCGGAGCCGCTCGCTGGCTGTCCGTGGGTCCCGTGCACGTGCAACCCGCGGAAATGGCGAAGTGCGCGCTCGTCATTTGGCTTGCGTATTCGCTCGCGAAGAAGGCCGAACGCGTGAAGACGTTTGCCGTCGGGTTCGTTCCCCACCTCATCGTGGCGGGCGTCCTGATGATCCTCTGCATGAAGCAGCCGGACTTCGGAAGTTCCGTCGTTCTGTTGCTTCTCGCCTTCACGATGCTTTTCGTCGCGGGGGCGAAAATTGGCTACATCCTCGGGGCGTCGATCCTCGCCGCAGTCTTTGCATGGATTGCCATCGAGACAAGCCCATACCGGGCCCTCCGCTTTTTCGCTTGGCTCAACATGGACGAACATCGGCAGGACCTCGCGTATCAGCCTTTCGAGAGCGTCATGTCATTTGGGTCGGGCGGCATCGCGGGTGTTGGACTCGGACGAGGTTTGCAGACACTGTACTTGCCCGAAGCCCACACGGACTTCATCGCTGCAATCGTCGGGGAGGAACTCGGATTCGTCGGCGTGCTTGCCCTTTGTGCGGTGTACGTGGTGCTGGTTGCGCGAGGCGTACGCGCTGCGCTGCGTGCGCCGGACGACTTCGGCGCCTTTCTCGCGTTTGGACTGTCGTCACTGTTCGCCGTCCAGGTGCTCGTGAATCTGTCCGTCGCCATGGTCATCTTGCCGACCAAGGGATTGACGCTGCCGTTCGTGAGCTCTGGCGGATCCTCGCTTCTGGTGAACGCCGCGTCGGCTGGCATCCTGCTCAACATCACACGACATTGTCGCCCGCGACCCCGCATCGTTCCGCGGGCCTCGGGGATGGAGCCGAGCGAGGAAGCAGCATGAGCCTGCCGTGCGTGCTCGTCGCGGGCGGCGGCACGGGTGGGCACGTGTTTCCCGCGCTGGCCGTGGCCGATGCTCTGCGCGCGCTGGCGCCAGTCGAGGTCGTCTTCTGTGGGACTCCTCGGGGCGTCGAAGCCAAGGTCGTGCCCGCGGCGGGATGGCCCCTCGAGCTTCTCGACGTCGCACCCATGCAGGGAGGGGGAGCGTCTCGGGCAGTGCGAGGAACCATTGTTGCCGGCGTCGCGACGCTTCGCTCGTTCGGTGTCGTGCGTCGCTGGCGTCCACGCGCCGTCTTGAGTGTTGGCGGATACGCGTCCGGTCCCGTATCGCTTGCCGCGGCCCTCATAGGCATTCCCATTGCCCTGCTCGAGACCAATAGCGTGGTCGGCTTGGCGAATCGAATCTTGGCGCCCTTTGCCTGGAGGGCGTACGTCGCCTACGCATCTGCTGCCCGGCGGTTTCCGAAGAGCGCCCGACGAGACTTCGGAGTGCCACTGAGACGCGGATTCGCCCCGCAGGCGTATGTGCCGAGGGAAGTGCCCCGAGTGCTCGTCATGGGTGGCAGCCAGGGTGCGTTGGCCCTCAACGACCTCGTGCCCCAGGCTCTCGGGACGCTTCGCGAACGTCGCGCGTTCGATGTCGTCCATCAGGCCGGTCGCGGAAGAGACCATGCCGTCCGAACCGCATACGAACGAGTCAAAGTCCGCGCGGTCGTCACCGAGTTCATCGACCAACCCGCGCGCGCGATGGCAGATGCCGACTTGATCATCAGTAGGTCAGGTGCTGCCACGCTGGCCGAGTTGGCAGTCATCGGGCGTGCGGCCCTTCTCGTCCCGTTTCCGTACGCGACGGAAGATCACCAGCGCCGCAACGCGGAAGAGGTTGCAGCGGTGGGCGCCGCAGTCTGCGTTCTCCAGAGTGGCGCGAGCGTCTCTCGGCTAGCCGGCGAGATCGACAGACTCCTTGCGGATCCAATCCTTCGCACGTCGATGGCGGAGGCTTCCGCCCGTCGAGGGCGCCCCAGCGCGGCGGAGGACGTCGCGCGCGACTTTCTGGGGCTGGCCGGCATCGCCCTGCAAGCGAATCGCGATGACAGATCCGAGGGAAGCACGACAGCAGAGAAGAATCTTCTGGAGTGCGGAAGAGGAGTGGCGTGATGTTTCGTGGACGCGTACGTCGCATTCATTTCGTCGGTATCGGCGGAATAGGGATGAGCGGTCTCGCCGAGATCCTGCGGAGTCTCGGTTTCGAGGTCAGCGGTTCCGATCTGCGTTCTAATGACAGCACTCGCCGCCTCGAGGGTCTCGGCGTGCGGGTCGTCGTCGGCCACGCGGCCGAAAACGTCGTTGGTGCCGACGTTGTGGTCTATTCGAGCGCGGTTCGCCCCGACAACTCGGAGATCGTGCAAGCTCGCGAACTCGAAATTCCGATCATCCTCCGCGCCGAGATGCTCGCGGAACTGATGCGCACGCGCTATGCGGTTACCATCGCGGGATCGCACGGAAAGACGACTACGACGTCGCTCGTCGCGACGATCCTGCGGGCTGCGGGGCTCGATCCCACGGTGGTCGTCGGCGGGAAAGTCAATGCTCTCGGCTCGAACGCTCGCCTCGGGGAGGGTGACCTATTCGTGGCCGAGGCCGACGAAAGCGACGGGTCGTTCCTCAAGCTAACGCCGACCATTGCTGTCGTGACGAACATCGACCCCGAGCACCTCGACCACTACGGCACCCACGACGCTGTGAAGGAGGCATTCGTCGAGCATGCCAATCGTGTGCCGTTCTACGGGCTGGCCGTCTTGTGCATCGACCACCCCGCAGTACAGGAGATATTGCCGCGCCTCGAGCGCCGATTCGTCACGTACGGAATCTCCCGCCAGGCTGACTACCGCGCGAAGAACGTCGGCTACGACGGGCTCATCGCCCGGTTCGATGCCTATCGTCGACTGGACCCCCTCGGAACGTTTGCGCTTCACATGCCCGGGGCCCACAACGTGCTCAACGCGCTCGCCGCGATTGCGGTGGCCGACGAACTCGAGGTGCCGCTCGATGTCGTACGCGAAGCCATGGAGAGCTTCGGCGGGGTGCAACGCCGTTTCACTGTGGTCGGGCAGCCGAGTTTCGAGCGACGTGGAAAACGCGGCGACGTCATGGTGGTCGACGACTACGGGCACCACCCTGCGGAGATCGAAGCGACGCTCAACGCCGCGCAGGGTGGCTTCGACCGGCGTGTCGTCGTCGCCTTCCAGCCACATCGATACACGCGAACGCAGCTTCTGTTCGACGAGTTCACGCGCGCGTTCAACAAGGCCGACGTGCTCCTGGTGACGGATGTCTACGCTGCAGGCGAGTCCCCGATCGAGGGAGCCACGGGAGAGGCTTTGGCCGATGCCATTCGCGCACACGGACATCGCGCCGTCACGTACGTTCAGGACAAGAAACGCGTCGCTACCGTGCTTTCCGAGATGGTGGAGCCTGGCGACCTCGTGATCGCCCTCGGTGCGGGGGACATCAACGCGTCAGCCCGCGAGCTTCTCGCGCTTCTCGGGCAAGGCAGGGCCTCATGACGCCAGTCAACCGACGCCTCGATCCGAAGAGCGCGGGCGAACACACGACCGCCACGGGTTCGCGTCGAAATCCGTCGCCGAGTCACACCAATCGTTGGTTCTCCGCGCTCCGGACAATCTTCGGTGCGTCGCTCGTGATGGCGGCTTCCATCGGATTGGCGTGGACGGTTCGTCACTACATGACTCATAGCCCACGGTTCTCCGTGACCGAGATCCGCGTGGTGGGAGGCGTAAGGCGATCCGCCGACGCGGTCATCGCAGAGAGCGGCTTGTCGGTGGCATCGAATGTGTTCTCGATCGATCTCGACGTCGCCCGAAACAAGATTGCCAGCGATCCCTGGATCGATGACGTGTCGCTCGCGCGCAATCTTCCGGCAACGATCGTCATCCACGTGCGCGAGCGCGTCGCAGCCGGCTTGATTGCCCTCGATGACCTCCAGCTGGCCACCGCCGACGGAGAACCCTTCAAACGTCTCGAGCCCGGCGACCCCGTCGACCTCCCGATTGTCACGGGCATTCGTTCGGAGGGCCTCGCCGACGACCACGAAGGGACTGTTCGCACCATTCGGCGGGCGATCGGGCTCGCCGCCGAATACGCGAATAGTTCACTCGCTGCGCGCGCACCGCTCGAGGAAGTTCACGTCAGCCCTGACGGCTCGTTTTCCATCGTCGTCGGCAGAGGCGCGCTGCCGATATCGCTCGGCTCGCCCCCGTTTCGGCGAAAGCTCGACGAGGCTTCCCGCGTGTTCACAGAATTGGAAAAGCGGGGAGCGCACGCAGGGGCGCTGCTACTCGACAACGACGCACATCCGGAGCGGGTGGTCGTTCGAATGAAGTAGTGGACTCACGATGGGCTCGCGTCATGCCCGAAGAAAGTGGCGTCGCCCCGTGCGCCGCACTATTGACACGGCCTCACCCGACGACCCGACATGACTGCAGCGCAAACGTATCCGATGCCCGTGTCCGCGCCGGCCGAGACCAACAAGTGGCTCGTGACGATGTCGATCGGGTTTGGCTCGCTGATGGCGTCGATCGACTCGTCTATCGTCAACGTCGCGATGCCCCACATCCGCGGTGCTGTCGGCGCGACCATTCAGGAGATCACCTGGGTCTCCACCGCGTACATCATCGCCATGGTGCTGGTGATGCCTCTGACCGGTTTTCTCGGAGCGCTATTCGGCCAGAAGCGGGTGTACCTCGCGAGCCTCTTTCTTTTTGTTCTCGGCTCAATGCTCTGCGGGATCGCCCGCTCGCTTCCGACTCTCGTCGCATATCGAGCGCTCCAGGGCTTCGGCGGGGGTGCGCTCCAGCCGACGCAGCAGGCCATCCTGCGACAGACCTTCCCTCCCCGGGAACAGGGCATGGCCATGGCCATGTTCGGCATGGTCATCATGATCGGCCCCGCGGTGGGTCCGACGCTTGGCGGGTGGCTCACGGACAACTACAGCTGGCCGTGGATCTTCTACATCAATGTCCCCATCGGCGCGCTCGGCATCTTCATGACGTGGCGCTTCGTTCACGAGCCGGAGGATGTTCTTCAAGCGAACCACGCGCGGGCCATTCAGCAGCGCAAGAACTTGGACATCGCGGGAATTGTTCTCTTGGCGATCGCGGTTGCGACACTCCAATACGTGCTCGAGGAGGGGGCGCGCAACGACTGGTTCGAGTCCGAGACCATCCGCGATTGCACGTTCGTCTGCGTGCTCGCTACGGCGACCTTCATCGTCCGCGAGCTTACGGCAACCGCACCCGTGGTCGACCTGCGGTTGTTTCGCGACCGAACCTACGCCTCGGCAACCGCGCTCGGGGGCGTGATGTTCGCCATGTTGATGGGGAGCATGTTTCTCCTGCCGGTCTTCATGCAAGAACTGCTCGGGTACGACGCGACTCAGTCGGGTTTGGCGCTGATGCCCCGCACTCTGGCGATGGTGCCTCTCATGCCGGTCGTCGGGCGCCTGTACAATCGCGTTCATCCGGCCGTTATGATCGGGATTGGCGTCGTGCTTTTCGGTGCCGGGTCATACGAATTCAGCCACATGACGCTCGAGAGCTCCGAATTCAACATCATGTTGCCGATGATCATCACCGGGTGCGGCTTCGCATTCCTGTTCATTCCGCTCGCGACGGTCGCTCTCGAACACATCCCACGCGCAAGGCTCGCTGACGCCGCAGGACTCAACTCGTTCGTCCGCCAGATCGGCGGATCGATTGGGCTCACGATCTTCGCCACGCTCCTCGAGCGATACGCCACGCGCGCGATGGCGACGGTGGGGACGCACGTGACATTGCTCCGTCCCGAGGTGTCGCAGCAAGTAGCCGGAATCCAGGCACTTCTCATACGCCACGGAATGGACGTCGCGGGATCCCAGGCGGGTGCCGTGCGCGCTCTTGCGGGTCGGGTTGCGCTCCAGGCTATGGTGCTTGCCTACGAGAAAGTCTTTCTGCTGCAGGGCATCGTGTTCATGATGGCGCTTCCCCTTCTCTTGTTCTTGAAGGTGGATAGCCATAGGCACAGCGGCCCGGTCGAGCTGCCGGTGGAGTAAGAGTTCATGTCACAGAGCGCAGTGTCCGAGACGGTGTCGGTGGTCCAGAATGGACCGTCCGCGAATGTTGTTCCCGCGGCGAGGAACCGCGTTCGACCTTATCTGGTGCTCGGCGGAATCGTGGCAGTCGCGCTGGTCGCCTACGGCGTGTTCGCGTGGCTGACCCGTGGGCAGCAGAACACCGACGATGCGCAGATCGACGCGGACGTCGTCGCCATCTCCACGCGCGTCATGGGCACGGTGCTCAGAGTGCTCGTGACCGACAACCAGCAGGTGAAGAAAGGCGCCCTTCTTGCCGAGATCGATCCTGCCGACCTCGCGGCCAAGGAAAAGCAGGCGGAGGCCGAACTTGCTGCCGCGCGCGCGCAAGCGCAGGCAGCCGACGCCCAGGTGGCCATCATTTCGGCGACTTCCAAGGGCGGACTTTCCGCCGCGCGGGCGCAGCTCTCTGGATCGGCCACCTCGGTCGCTCGTGCAAATGCCGAGATCGCGTCGGCACGTGCGGCGCTCGTCCGCGCGCAAGCGCAAGCGAGCCTAGCGGAAACCGATCTCGCCCGAGCTGAGTCTCTGCTCAAGGACCAGGCGATTCCCAAGGCGCAGGTCGATACGGCACGGTCCAACGCCCAAGCGGCGAACGCCGCGGTCGCGCAGGCCCAGGCGCAGCTCGCTGCGGCCGAGGATGCGAAGAGCACGGCTGTGACTCGCATCACGGAGTCGCAGGCGCATGTCGAACAGAGCACCCCCGTGGAGGCGCAGCTTGCGACGGTTCACGCAAATGCCGACCTCGCGCACGCTCGGGTGGAATCCGCCGAAGCCGCGTTGCAGATCGCGAAGCTCCAACTCTCCTATACGCGCATCGAAGCGCCGGCCGACGGGACACTCTCTCGACTTGCTGTGCACGAGGGACAACTGATGCAAGCCGGCCAGCAGGTCGTCGTGATCGTGCCGAACACCACGTACGTCGTGGCCAATTTCAAGGAGACGCAGGTCGGTTTGATGCAGCGCGGTCAGCGCGCCAGTATCGCCGTGGATGCCTATCCTGGGCGCGTCTTCGAGGGGCGTGTGGACAGCACGTCACCGGGCACGGGCGCCCGATTCTCGCTTCTTCCGCCGGACAATGCCTCGGGCAACTTCGTCAAAGTCGTCCAGCGCGTTCCCGTGAAAATCGCATGGGAGAACGTGCCGCCGGACGTCAAGCTCCCCGCGGGATTGTCCGTGGACGTCACCGTCTTCACTCGCTGAAGGAATGCCATGAGAGATGTGCGCACGCCGCGGCGCCTCGCGTCGTCCTGTCTGGGTCTAGCGTTCGTCCTCGCCGCGGCCGCGGCGGGCGCCGAGGCCCCGACAACCGCGATGACCGTGCGCGGAACGACTCTCACGGAAGCGGTTGCGATCGCCCTCCGGCAGAGCCCCGATGTGCTGGCGCGGCAGGCCGAACTCGAGGCCGCCCGAGCCGAGCAAGCGGAATCGCGCGGACAGTTCGGCCCCAAGCTTCACGTCGACGCGAACGTGATGCAGTGGAACTCCCCGTTCGATATTTCGCTCGGGGCGGCGGTCTTCCGAGTGCGCGAGGCGTTTACCTGGACGGTGAGTCCGTCCATCATCCAGCCGATCACTCCACTTCTCACCATCTACGACCAATACAAGATGCAGGAGTATGGCGTCGATGTCGCCGCCATCCGGCGCGAGGTGGTGCGCCGCGACATCGCGTTTCAGGTGGTGGAGGGCTACTACCGCCTCGCCGAGGCGGAACGTCTCGCCGAGGTGGCGGATGCGTCGGTCACGCAGCTCGAGGCGCAGCAGAGACAGGCGCAGTCCCTTTTCGACAACGGGGTCATCGCCAAGAACGACCTGTTGCGCGCAGCGCTCGCGGTGGCCAACGCCCAGCAGCGTATGATTCAGGTGCGCGGTCAGATCGTTCTGGCGCGCGGTGCCCTTGACACACTGATGGGACAGCCGCCCGATACTCCGTTCGAGCCCGTGCCTTTCGTGGGCGAACCGCCCCCGATCGGCGATGCGACAATTCAATCGGTCGAGAATCTCGCTGCGGCGCAACGACTCGAGGTCGTCGAGGTCATCAAGGACATTGCCCGAGCCAATGAGGGGGTGGCCCTCGCCAAACACAAGCTTATTCCGCAGGTGAGCGCCATAGGTAACTACACGCACTTCGAAGGCTCGCAATTCCAGCAAGTCGACGCATCGTATGTGGGCCTATTCGCGTCATGGGACGTGTGGGACTGGGGCACGACGTGGAACGGCATCCACAAGGCGGATGCTCGGCTCGATCAGGTGCGAATCGCACGCAAGAAACTCGAGGATCAGGTTCGACTCGAAGCGCGCCAAGCGTTCGTCAACGCCTCCACGGCACGCGACGCGCTCGAGGTCTCGAACGTGGCTGTCTCGCAGGCGGAAGAGAACTACCGGATCGTGACCAAGGAGTTCGAGAACAACGCAGCCACGTCGTTCAACGTCGTGGACGCGGAGTCGCTTCTGACTCAGGCGCGAGGTCAAGTAGAGACTTCGCGCTACGACTATCTCATCGCGCGAGCCGCGCTCCAGCGGGCCATCGGGAAGCTCGTGGATGGTGACCGGTAAACCGAGGACGGCGCGTCGGCTGGTATGGATGGCGTCGAAGGATCTGCGCCCGTATAGGTGAGGAGGAACGTATGCACGCCAGGCTTGCGAGGCTTTCACTGCTCGTGTTCGGGGCTATTTCGTGTAGCGCCTGTTCGTCCTCGGACCGAAGTGCGGGTGGCTTGGTCGACTCGGGTGCGTCCAATTCCGAGGCTTCGAGCAGATCCAGCTCCAGTTCGGGAAGCTCCAGTTCGGGCGGATCCAGTTCGGGAAGCTCCAGTTCGGGAAGCTCCAGTTCGGGAAGCTCCAGTTCGGGAAGCTCCAGTTCGGGAAGCTCCAGTTCGGGAAGCTCCAGTTCGGGAAGCTCCAGTTCGGGAAGCTCCAGTTCGGGAAGCTCCAGTT
>Ga0326728_10008112_pt1 | contig 26375 bp, 17 predicted proteins | sample MB3enrmetagenome_FD_207602 | JGI IMG/M metagenome (GOLD analysis project Ga0326728, IMG submission 207602) | Lab enriched peat soil microbial communities from McLean, Ithaca, NY, United States - MB31MN | ecosystem: Environmental > Terrestrial > Soil > Wetlands > Peat | place: USA: New York... | reverse complement strand
GATCAACTCTGTCATGAGGTGACCGTTGGTGTAGTAGAGGACGTGGTTGCCGTTGACGATGAGGACGACGTCGTTCCAATCGCCGGTGTTGTGGAGCAGTTTCTTGAGGTCGGCGCCGCTTTCCGCCAGGGGGCTGTTGTGGCGCTGGTTGGCATCGTCCCAAGTGGTTTTTTCGCCGCGGTTGCTCATCGTGCCGCGGCCGCCGGCGATGCCCGATTCGTCGTAGATGGAACCGGTGTAATTGCCGCCGCTGTCGATGTCGGCCTGGTAGCCGCCCACGTGGAGGGTCCGGGGCCGGTCGACCACCGAGCGGAACTGCACGCCGGAGTTGCCGTCCGGGCTGACGAGCATCCATTTGAGGTGGAGCTCGAAATTGACGAACTTCTCGGGGTGGGCCCGCGAGGCGCTCAGGATGAGGTCGGTCTGGACGGAGCGGGCCCGGGTTTCGCTGCCGTCGATGACGCCGTCCTTGACGGACCAATAGCCGGGCAGACCTTCCCAGCCGGTGAGGTCCTTGCCATTGAACAGGCTGATGAAGCCGTTGGCATCGGGCGGCCCCAGGGGCGGGGCGGCGGCCGGTTGGTCTGCCGCGCCGAAGGCGGTTGCGCCAATCGCCAGCACGGCCACGGTTGCGAGGGAGAGTTGTTTGAGCATGGGGGTGGGGTTCATAGTTTGAGCATGAATTGACATCGGCTTTGCATGGTGCCCAAGGAGGGGCAGCGTGTCGAGCGCCAAGGTTCACTTATCCCCGGCAGGACCCGGCGCCTCGAGTTCGGTGGGCCGCGTGCGCCAGATGCACACGCTTTGGGGCGTGGAGGCGAACAGCGTGTCGCCTGCTTCCGAGAATCCCACGCCCAGCACGACGGTGTTGGCGGGGGCTTTGAGCTTGGCCACCAGTTGGCCGGTGGAGACGTCCCAGAGGAAGACGTCGCCATCATCGCCGCCGCCCGCCACGCGGCGGCCATCGGGCGAGAAGGCGACGCACCAGACGGCCTCGGTGCCCGCCACCAACGGCGACGGAGGTTTGTCCCACCTGGCCTCCGTCCACACGCTGACCATCCCGTCCTGCCACGACGCGACCAATTGCCGGTCGTCGCGCGAAAAACTCAACGCCGTGGGCGTGCCATGCGCCGAGCGAATGCCTCGCCGGTGGCGCCGGCGGTACAGGTCCCGGACCAGAAGTTCGCCCCCGGGCGTAATCATGGCCAGGTGCCGACTATCATTGGAGAAGGCATGCATGAGCCACTCCGTCCGGCGCGGGCCCAGGTCCTCGGCCGCGTTAGTGGGGCCGATTTCCCAGAGTTTGTACGAGGCAATTTCGTCGGGGCTCTCCTTCCACGTGAGCCAGCGCCCGTCGGGGGAGGCCAGGGGCCTGAACACCGGCCAATGAGGCAGGCGCACGGCCGGCGCGACGGGCCTCCCGGCGCGATCGAAGCGTCTTACCGCGGCATCGGGACCGAGCACCAGGAACCCGTCGTCGGTCACCCGGACGATGGTATTGGTGCCCCGCAGTTCCGCCGGCAAAGGGATCGGGACGAGGGTCAGTTGCCTCGGCTCGATCCAGTGTGTCTCGGAGTCGGCCCCATGGGTCAGAATGGGCAGCGCCCGGCCGCGGGGCAGCAGCAACCCCCAGTCCTTTCGCACCGGATTGGCTGGCGGCGCCGGGCCGTGCTCGGCGTCCCATAGGCGCACCGTCCCGTCGGTCGAGGCGGTGGCGACGCGTCGTCCATCGGGCGAGAAGGCCGCCCCGAAGATGAAGCCCCGATGACCGCGGTAGGTCCCGACCAGGCCGCCGCCCGGGAACTGCCAGAGCCTCAGGAAGGCGTCGTGTCCGCCGGAGGCCAGTCGCTTCCCGTCGGGCGACCACGCCAGCGCCCCGATGCCGCCGCCACGCGTCGGGATGGAGGCGACCTCGTGAAGGTCGTCCGCACCCCAGACGCGGAGCTGCCCGCTGAGCTCGCCCGTGGCCAGCAGCCGGCCATCGCCCGAGAACGCCGCCGCCACCCCTAAGCCGCCGACGGCGCCGCGCCTGACCCTGGGCGGGACAGTCCAGAGTTCGACGCCCCGCGCCTCGGGCATCGGCAGCGCGACGGTCCGGAGGTCGGGCGCGAGGGCGCCGTAAAACCAAGTGGATGGGGCGATGGCAGCCCGCTGGGTCGCCAGATTCCGAGCCAGGTCCCAGATGACGCATTCCTGCCGGGCGACCGCGACCAGGCTCGAGCCGTCGCGCGCGAACGCCGCCGTGACCAGGGCGGAACTCAAGGGCGGCGGCGAGGCCAGCGGCCGCAAAGTCCTGGCATCCCAGAGCGCCAGGCGGAAGTCGTCCCCGCCCGTGGCCAGGAACCGATCATCGGGAGAAAAGGCCAGCGCCATGACCCGCTTGCCGTGTTTGGCGGCGCCGAGCAACCGGCCGGTCTCGGCCTCCCACAGGCGGACTTCGCCGTCCGCGGACGCGCCGGCGACGCGGTCGCCACGGGGCGAAAAGGCGACCCGCAGGGCGTGGCCCGGGTACTGGCCGAGAATCCGCAACTCGTCGCCGCGGCACAGGTCCGCAAAGAAGCCCCATTCGAAACCCCGCAGGTCCTCGTCGCGGCGGGCGAAGCCGAACCGGCTCCCGGCCTGGCCGCGCGGGCGCCAGCGGTCCAGCAGCGCGCCGGCCTGCCCGAGATTATTCTCCTGGATCGCCCGGTCCACCAGGCGCAGGTCCGCGACGTAATCCTTGCGGAGGACCAGGCGCTGGGCCGCTTCCAGGCGGACCCAAGCGGAGACGGTGACGGCGATGACCGCGAGCAACAGCGCAGAGGACAGCGCGAGGAGCCCCGTGATCGCGGGGCGGCGCCGGCACCAGCGGCAGGCGCGCTCCACGGGCCCCGCGGGACGGGCGCGGATGGCCTCGCCGGCCAGGAACCTTCGCAAGTCCTCGCGCAGCTCCTGCGCGCTGGGGTAGCGGCGCTGCGGTTCCTTCGCCAGGCACTTGTGACAGATGACTTCCAGGTCGCGCGGCACCAGGGGGTTGAGCAAGCGCGCCGACACCGGTTCCTGCTCTTCCACCTGCCGCAGCACCTCCATGGGCGTCTCGCCGACGAAAGGGGCGCGGCCGGTCAGCAGGTGATAGAGCAGCGCGCCGAGCGAGTAAACGTCTGCCGCGGGTCCGATGTCGCGCCTGGCGGCCGCCTGTTCCGGCGACATGTAGCCCGGCGTGCCGATGACGTGGCCGGTGAGCGTCAGGGGCGGCGACGGCCCTGTATCCGCCGGAGAACCACCGGACGAGGCGGGCATGGCCGCGAGCTTCTTGGAGAGGCCGAAATCGGTCACGTGCGGGTCGCCCGAGGCGTCCACCAGCACGTTGGACGGTTTCAGGTCCCGGTGGAGAATGCCGCGCTCGTGCGCGTGCTGGGTGGCGCCGGCGATCTTCAGCGCCAGTTCGGCCGCCATCCGGGCCGGCAGGGGACCCTCGCGGGTGAGGGTGGCCAGGTTCTTCCCGGGGACGAAATCCATCGAAAAGAAGAGGCATCCGGCTTCGTCTCCCACCTCGTGGACGGCGACGATGTTGGGATGCTGCAGCACCGCCGCGCTCGCGGCCTCGGCCCGGAAACGGGCCAACTCGTCCGGGCTGGCAAAGGCGGGGTTGAGCAACACCTTCAGGGCCACCTCGCGGCCGAGGCTGATCTGCCTGGCGCGATAGACCACGCCCATGCCGCCGCGACCGATCGGCTCGATCAGCTCGTAACCGCCAATCCGTTGGACGGGGCCGGGCAAGCCCGGCGGGTCCTCAGCGAGCGGTTCGGCGCCTTCCACGAAGACGGCCCGCGTCAGGCAGCGGGGGCACAGCCCCTCGGCCACCGCAACGCTCAATACGGTCCCGCAGTGGACGCACCGGCCGGTCGAGCTCGGCGTTTCGTTCATCGTAACCGTTCAGGTGGGCCATGTAGGGCAGGCTTCCGAGCCTGCCGGTGAGCGCGGCTTCCACCCGCCCGGTCGCAGGCCTGCGCCACGGGGCTGGAAGCCCCGCGAACCGGCAGCCTGGAAGGCTGCCCCACGTGAACAGTCACCGTTCATCCGTCATCAGGAAGGACGCAAATGGTTCCCGTAAATCTCAGGTTGCACGGCAAACAGCTAGCTTGACCAGATGGACAGGAAGTAGGCCAGTTCGACATCCAGGTCGCCGTGGCTCCCGACGGTCTGCGAGAGTTCCTCGAGGACCAGTTCCTTCAAACGGCGGCGGAGCCGGTGCATTGCCAGGGCCACGGCCGTGACGGGCAGCCCCAGCGCGGCGGCCGCTTGCGAGTGCCGCGGCCGGCGGTCCTCGGTCAGGCCAGGCTTGAGCGCCTCGAACAACCGCTCTTTGCCGCGGGCGCGCTGTTCCTCGCGCAACCGCTGGACCGCGCGCGTCCAGACCGTTTGCGCCCATTGGCGGTCGAAGCTGGCCTCGGGCGTGAGCGCCTCGGCGGACTGGGTCCCAAACATCTCCTCGGCTTGCTCGATTTCCAGCGGCACCAGGTCCACCCCGCCGCCGCGCTTGGTCGCCTGCTGCTTGCGCGCCTCGCTGACCAGGTAGTTGCGGAGAGACGCCAGGAGGAAAGACCGGAATCGGCGCCCGTTGGGCGAGGCTTGCTCGAAGCTATGCTTGGAGAGCAGGAGCGCCAAAAAGCCCTGAACGAGGTCTTTGGCAGCCTCGGCGTCCTTGCCGCTGCGACGCACGTAGGCATAGAGCGGCTGCCAGTACATTCGGCACAATTCGTTCAACGCCGTGTCGGAGCAAACTCCGCCGCCGGCCGCACGCAGACGCAGGATCAGGCTCCAGCGCGTATCCGGAAAGACTGCCGCCTGTGGGCTTAGTGCCATTTGCCCCGCAGCTTACCACCCGCCGGGCCCGGTTGCCAGCACACGTTGAAATAATGGGCCGCCTTTTGCGTTTCTCCTCATGAAGAACCTGATCAGGAAAGTTATGAAAAATGCCCAGTATTCGCTCCCGCTCGTCGCCCTGTTGGCGTCCGTCAGCTTGCTCGGCCCGGCCAGCGCGGGCTTTGGCGCCACCGGCAACGCGGACAAGGTCCCGCCGACGCTCGTCATCAGCTACCCGGCCGCGAACGCCTCCCTCAGCGGCAACGCCGTCATTACGGTGAAAGGCACGGCCAAGGACAATGTCGCCGTGGCTTCGGTGTATTACCGGCTGGACAGCGGGAACTGGGCACTGGCCGCCACCACCAATCATTTCAGCAACTGGACCGGAAACGTGACCCTGACCCCGGGCGCCAACACGCTCGAAGCCTATGCGGTGGATACCAGCAACAACTTCTCCCGGACCAACACGGTGAAGTTCACCTACGTGGTGGATGTGCCGCTGGAATTGTTGGTGGTCGGCCAGGGCACCGTGAGCCCAAACTACAACGGCAAAGAGCTCCAGCTCGGCAGCAGCTACACGCTGACCGCGACCCCGAAGCCGGGCTTCGCCTTCTATGGCTGGACCGGCAGCCTGACCAACACCTCGACCAAGCTGACGTTTGTCATGTCGTCGAACCTGACCCTCAAGGCCAACTTCGTGGACGTGCAGCGCCCGGTCCTGGCCATCCTGTTCCCAGCGGTCAACGCGACGGTGACCAACTCGCCGCTCACCCTGGCCGGCAAGGCCAGCGACAACGTCGGCGTGATTTCCGTATTCTACCAACTCAACGGCACGGGATGGGACCAGGCCGAAACCGCCAACGGCTACACCAACTGGACGGCCGCGCTGACCCCAGTCCAGGGCGCGAACACGGTCGCGGCCTACGCCCAGGACGCCGCCGGGAACAAATCGCTGACCAACACCGTGAAATTCACCTATGCCGGCTCCACGGTCGTCCCGCCCGGCGGTGACTGGGCCCCAACCTCTATTTCCGGCCTTAGCGCCACAGTCACGTCCACCAACGGCTCCGCCTTCACGGCCACCTTCGGCGCCGGCACTTTCAGCCAGTTCATGCTCTCGGTCACCAACTACGACTACGACGATATTGCCGTCGGGAGCTATGCTTACACGAAGCTGAGCACCAATACGGCGACGATCAAGCTCCTCAAGACCGCGCCGCCCTCGGCGACCAACAACGCTGAAAACGTGGTGGGGCTCACCTTCACCAGGGCCGGCGTCGCCACATTCTTCAGGACCAACCAGGACGGGACAGTTGATAGCGGCACCGCCCAGCTTGCCCAGGCGCCCGACGTTGCTCCCGCCTCGCTCAGCGGCAAGAAATACGTCACGGTCAGTTCCTGGGGTAACGGCAACCTCGATGTGGCCTTCTCCGGCACCACCGTCACCTTGACCGACCCGACGCATCCTAGCAAGCCCGGCGCCGGCACCTATACCTACGAAAAGTACAGCCCGGTCGGTGGCCTCTGCACTATCACGCTGACTAAACCCGCCGGTCAGGCGGGCGATGTCATTTACTCGGTCTTGACGTTTTCCGCCGCCAATGAGGGCAGCTATTACAATTACCGGGTGCAGACCAGCGGCGAAGGCGCGCCAAATGACGTCGGCCAATTCACGCCTTAAGATGCGCCCGATCCCAGCGGCCCAGGTCGAGAATCGGCGATTTCCCCGCCGCACCGCCCATGACGGCACATCACATGCTCGCCCAGGTTCGGGACTTGCCTCCCGTCTCACCCGCGGGGCTCAAACTCGTGGGTCTGCTGGGCTCCGCCCAGACTGCGAATGAGGACGTGGTGAGGGTGCTGAAGCAGGATACCGTCCTGACGGCCAAGCTCCTGCGCGCTTGCAATTCACCCGCGCGCGGCGTCAAAGAACCGGTTATGTCCGTGGACCACGCCGTGCTCCTGCTGGGCTACCGCCAGATACTCCAGATGGCCACCGCCCTGACCTTTCGTGACTTCTTGAGCCTTCCAGTGAGCGCCTACGCTCCGGAAACCGACAATCTGTGGCGCCATTCGCTTCTGGCCGCCTCGGCCGCGGAATTGGCTCTCGCAGAATGCCCGATTCCCGGCGCGGACAGCTCGACGGCCTTCACCCTCGGCCTGCTCCATGACATCGGCAAGCTGATTACCAGCCAGTTTTTAGGCCGCCAGTCCCTGATCGGCATTCGCCAGCAACTGGCCCAGGGAGCATCGCCCGTCGAGGCCGAGAGGGCCGTCCTGGGGACCGACCACGCCGAGGTCGGAGCCGGCCTCCTCAGCATGTGGTGCATCCCAGAGCTGATCGTCGAGGGAGTTGCCCGGCACCACAGTCCGGTGCTCTGCCCCCGCCCCATGCCGTCCGCGCTGGTCTGCTTCGCGAATTCCGCGGCCCACCGCGCTGAAACCGTGCTTCAGGGCCGCGAGCCTGGTCCCATCGAGTCTTATTCTCCGCTGCTTGAGGCCCTCAACCTGACACCTGACCTGCTCAAGCAGCTCATTGACCGCCTTTCGCGCTCTTCCGGGGACCCGGACAAGCTCATGCCGTTGGCTTGAGAGCCCCCGGCAAGTCCGTCTCTGCGCTCTCTGCGCCTCTGCGTCTTCCCTTCGCCTCACCCATCTTCCCAGGCGCTGAAGAGGGGGAATTGCAGCCAGTCCGGACGCCCAGTCAAAAGCGCAGCGCAGAGAACCCGGAGAGAGAAGGAGAAACAGAGAGCAGAAGCCTTTTTCTTGTTCCGCAGCGGTTCTCTGGACAGGCTTGTCACTTTAATGACGAGCCCCCGCGCAGCCTTGGGCCGGGAGCGTGGTTGATCTCGGAATGAAACCGGGCCAATATGGTCCAAGGATAAGAAGCAGGCTATGGACGACATTTCACCGCAGGAGGTCAACGAGTTGTATGGGCGCATCACCGGGGAATTGGGGCGGGTGATTGTCGGCCAGGAGCAAGTGGTCAAGATGCTGCTGGTGAGCCTGTTTGCGCGGGGGCATTGCCTGCTGGTGGGGGTGCCGGGCCTGGCCAAGACGCTGATCGTGCGGGCACTTTCGGAAATCCTGCAATTGAGCTTCAAGCGCATCCAGTTCACGCCGGACCTGATGCCCAGCGACATTATCGGCTCGGAGGTGCTCCAGGAACGCGACCGGCGGCTCGAGTACGAGTACAAGGCCGGCCCGGTTTTCGCCAACCTGATCCTGGCCGATGAGATCAACCGCACGCCGCCCAAAACCCAGGCGGCGCTGCTCGAGGCCATGCAGGAGCACAAGGTGACCGTGGGCGGCCAATCCCGCCCCTTGCCCGACCCGTTTCTGGTGGTGGCGACCCAGAACCCGATCGAGCAGGAAGGCACCTATCCGCTGCCGGAGGCGCAGTTGGACCGGTTCATGTTCTCGCTCTACCTGGATTACCCGGGCAAGGCCGAAGAGAGCGAGGTGGTCAAGCGCACGACCTTGCGCGAACCGCCGGTGTTGGCGCCGAGGGTCGCGGCGCAAGACCTGCTGCGGGTGCAGCGCCTGGTGCTGGCGGCGCCGGTATCCGACCACGTCATCGATTACGCGGTGTCGCTGGCCATGGCCACGCGTCCCGGCCGCGCGGAGAGCTTGCCGGTGGCGCGCGACTTTGTGGAATGGGGGGCGGGTCCGCGCGCCTCGCAGTACCTCATTCTGGGCGCCAAGGCCCTGGCGCTGCTGGAGGGCAAGATCACGCCCGAGACCGCCGACGTGCGGGAGGTGGCCCCGCACGTCCTCCAGCACCGGGTCATTACCAATTACCGCGCCACTGGCGCGGGCATGAAATCGCGCGATATTGTCCGGAGCGTCATCGAACAGGTCAGGGAACTGGCGTATTGAGGAGAAGAATCAAATGAGCCAGGCATTCGGCCAACCGCCTTATCTCGGGAGGGGCCAACCCCCCAGGATGGGCGGGACCGCCCCGCCCGGGGCGGTTCCGCCGCAGATGCGGGCCGGCCCGGGGGCGCCGCCGGCCAGGGCGCGGGGGCGGCCGCCGGCCCCGGCGGCCAGCCGGCATTCGCTGCTGCTGCCGGAGGACCTCGAGCGCTTCAAGAACCTGCTGGTGTTTGCCCGCTCGACCGTTGAAGGGTATTTCGTCGGCAAACACAAGTCTCCCTATCACGGCTCGTCGGTCGAATTCACCGACTACAAGGAGTACGTCCCGGGGGACGAGGTGAACCGGGTTGATTGGCGCGCTTACGGGCGGTCGCGCCGGCTCTATGTGCGGCAATATGAGGCGGAGACGGACATGGTGGTCTATTTGCTGGTGGATGCGAGCGCCTCGATGAGCTACGCGGGGGAGGGGCGGCAATCCAAGTTCGTGATGGCCGCCAAGATCGCCGCGGCGCTGGCTTACCTCATGATTCACCAGGGCGACAAGGCGGCGCTGGTGCTCTTTTCCGAGACGCTCGACCGCTACCTGGCCCCCGGCGGGACGCGGCGCCACCTGCACAACCTGATCACCGAACTGGAGCGGGCGCAGCCGGCCTCGACCACCGGCATCGGCCGCGCCTTGCACGAGTGCAACACTCTGTTCCGCAAGCGCGGCCGGCTGGTCATCTTGTCGGATTTCTGGACGGACACCGCCGAGTTCCTGGATGCGCTGGGCCAGTTCCAACACCGCAAATTCGAGGTCCTGCTCCTGCACGTGCTGGACCCGGATGAACTGGGCCTGCCGCCCACCCAGGCGGCCCGTTTCCAAGACATGGAGACGCGCGAGGAGGTCCAGGTGGAGCTCGAGGACATCCGCGCCGCTTACCGCTCGAGCGTGCAAGCCCGCATCGAACTCCTGGCCAGGGAAGCCAGCCACCGGCAAATCAACCACGCCCTGGTCAACACCCAGCAGCCCTATCTCCAGGCCATCGAGGCTTATCTCGGCTTCCGGGGGCGGAACAACTTCGGCCGGAGCGTATAAGGGGAAAACCGACATGACTTTCGTCAGCCCAGGCTTGTTCGGCGTTTTGGCGGCGGTGCTGGCGCTGCCGCTGGTGCTCCATTTGTTGAACCGGAGCTTCCCGCGCTTCCTGCGGTTCCCATCCGTCGAGCTCATCAAGCGGACGATGGCGCGGCGCGCGAAGCTGTATCGCTGGCGGCACCTGATCCTGCTGTTGCTGCGGACGGCGTTCCTGGGGTTGCTGCTGGCGGCCTTTTTGCTGCCGGTGCTCAAGCGGTTTGGGGGGGACCCCGCGGGCCGGGGCGGGCGGCGCGTGCTCCTCGTGCTGGATCACTCGCTGAGCATGGAGCACCGGGGAGACGGGCCCACCTCGAGGGAACGCGCCGCGCACGAGGGCCTCAAACTCATTGACTCGCTCGGGTCCGACGACGGCGTCAATATCCTCTTGATGGACATGAGCCCGACGGCCTGCTTCGCGGGTTTTTCCCAGGACCACGCCGAGGCGAAACGGTTTCTGGGCCGCCTCAAGCCCGGCCTGGGCCGCGCGGACGTGAACCTGGCCAACACCGTCGCGGCGCGGCTCATGACCAAGGAAGCCACGGCCAGGCCCGAGATTTATTACCTCTCGGATTTCCAGCGTAAGACGTGGTCGAGCGCCAGCTTCACCGCGCTGCCGGCGGGGGCGCGCCTGTTCTTTGTGGACGTGGGGCCGGCGCGCCGCGACAACTGGGCGATACTCGACGCGCGGCTGGCGCAGTCGCCGGTGCTGGCCGGAGATACGGCGCCGCTCGAGGTAACCGTGGGCAATTTCAGCGGCGAGAGCTTTGCCGGGCCGGTGACGGTGACGCTTGACCGGCAATTGAGCCTGGACCAGGAGGTGGCGATCGCGCCCTGGTCGGAGGCCAAGGTCATGGTGCCCGTGCCCGTCGGCGGGCCCGGCGTGCACTTGTGCGAGGTCAAGCTGCCCCCCGACGCGCTGGATTACGACAATCACTTCTGCCTGGCCTTGGCCGTGCAGGAGAAAGAGGAGGTGCTCATTGTCACCGACGGGCCGAGCGACCCCAAAAGCGGGGCGTTTTTCCTCAAGACGGCCCTGAATCCCTTCGAGAACGAGGCGGGCTCGCTGCTGCCGCGCGTGATTGGTTCCAGCGAGTTGACCCCCAGCCGGCTGGCGGGGGTGCGCAAGGTCTTTTTCACGCGGGTGAACCGGCTCAACGCGCAGGCCTGCTCGGCGGTGGCCAAATTCCTCTTCCAGGGCGGGGGGCTGGTCTATTTTCTCGACGGCCCGGCCGAGGCGGAGAACCTGGCGGCCTTGGAGCGAGCCATTGGTCCCAACACCATGCCGGTGAGGCTGTCCCGGCGCCACAGCGCCACCAACGTCGTGGCCGGCGCCCAGCAGGTCGTGCGGGGCGATTTCAGGTCCCGCTATCTGCGGCTGTTCCAGGGGGCCGCGCGGCAGAACCTGGCCCTGCTCGAGTTCTACGATTATTACCAAGCCGCCGCCACGGGGGCGGGCACGATTCTGCTCAGCTATGGCGAGGAGTCGCCCGCCATGGCCGCGCTCCACCATGGCTTGGGCACCTTGCTGCTGCTGAACTTCTCGGCGGGCGAGCTGTCGAGCAACCTTGCCCGCCAGCGGCTCTTTCCGGCCTGGGTGCAAGACCTGGTCAAGGCGCTCTCCGCCGACGAGCCGCCGCCGGCCGCCTACACGATTGGCGAAACCCTGCACACCGAGGTCTGGCGCTCCGAAATGCGCGACCAGGATTTCCTGTCCCCCGCCGGCTCGCCGGTGACCGTCAGGCGCGAGCTTGCCGGCGAGCGCTACACCGTGACCTTCACCCCCGATCAACTCGGCTTTTACACCCTGGGTTCCCCACGCCCGCTCTATGCCTTCGGCATCAACCCCAGCCCCGACGAGGCCGACCTGCGCCCGATCGACAAGGCCGTGCTGCCCAGGGACTTTGCCCCGGAGCACGAGGCGCATTTCGTCGCCGGCGCCCAGGACTTCGAGGAGCTGGCCAAGGGCAGGCCGCTGTTCCATTGGTTCATCCTGGGAGCACTGGCCTTGCTTTTGTTGGAGAGCGGCTTCCAGTTTTTGCTCGCGACCAAGTGAACCCGGGGCGCAAAGTTTTGATATATGCTGCCCCGTTGGGGCAGAAATGTGCCGCGCTGCGCGCGGGAGGGGAGGTTTTTATTGGCGGCGGTGGCCGGGCGCGCCCGACCCCGAGTTCTCCGCGTCTCCGGGCTCGCATTGCTCATCCCGACGGTGGTGTTGCGCGTGCTGGTTGCCGGCGGGCCCTGGCGGTACGGGGCTTCTTCGGCGTGCCGTTTGTGGTCGCCGCGGCGGCGGGGGCGCAGACCGTGCCGCCGCAGGCGACGGGCGGCGTGGTGTTGGACCCCATCCTCCCGATGCCGCTGGTGGCGTTGCTGGCGGGGGTGCTGCTGTTTCTGACGGCCCGCGTCTATTTCAAGGTGGGCGCCGCTTTAGGCCCAGGGCACAAGTGGCTGTTGCTGCTGTTCCGGGCCGCGGGCCTGGCGCTGGTGTTACTGCTCTTGCTTCAGCCCTCGCGACGCGAGCCCCTGCCGCCGCCGCCCAAAGAGCGCGTCACGTTGATTGGCCTGGACACCTCGCTGAGCATGAAACAGCGGGACGCGCAGCGCGCCTCGAGGCTGGATGCCGCCAAGAACGCCCTAATGGACGCCGGCTTGGTTGGGCGCAACGGCGTGCCGGACAACCCCCGCTTGCGCTTCTTCGAGTTCGGCCCCGACGCTCAACCGGTCGTCAATTCCATTCTCGACCTGACGCCCAAAGGTCCCACCACCCGGCTCAACCAGTCCGTCCTGACCATGCTTAACACGACCGAAGGGGGCCCGGACGCCAACGCCCTGGTGCTCTTGACCGATGGCCACGATTTCGAGCTGGTCAACCCGGCGCGGACCGGCGCCGCCGCCCGCCTGCGCCAGGTGCCTATTTACGCCGTCGCCTTCGGCCAGCAGGGAAAGGTCCGGGACGTTTCGGTGCGCATCACGGCCTTTCAGCCGTACTGCTACGTCCGGCAGAAGGCCCGGCTGGCCGCGGCCCTGCGGCTCATCGGGTGCGAGTTCGAGGACCTCACGGTCCAGCTCCTGCGGGGCGGCCAGGTGGTCCAGACCAAACGCGTCAACGGAGGTGAGTTCCAGGAATTGCCCGTCGAGTTCGAGGTGGTCGAACCGCAAACCGGCCAATACGAGTACGAGATTCGAGTGCTGCCCCTCGAGCACGAAGTAGATACGGCCAACAACAGCGCGCTGACCTATCTCAACGTCATCGACCAGCAGATTCACGTCCTGTTGCTGGAAGGCGACCCCTATTGGGACACGACCTTCATCCAACGTTCCTTGATGCGCAATGACAAGTTCGACGTGGACGTACTGGTGCGTTATGGCCGCGACCGCCTGCGGGCCATCCGCAAGACCGAGAGCGCGGCCCCGTTGCGGACCCCCGCTTCCCTCGAGCAGTTCAGCCATTACGATGTCATCTTCCTGGGCCGGTTGGTGGACCAGGTCCTCACCCCGGCGCAACTCACGCTCCTGGACCAATACGTGCGGGATTGCGGCGGGGCGGTCGTCTTCAGCCGCGGCAGCGCCTTCGGCGAGGCCTCGGCCGGCAGCGACCTCGAGCCCATCCTCTGGGGCAACAAGGCCAATGGCCGCCTGCGCCTGGACGCCACCGCGGAGGGCCGCAACCTCGAGGCCCTCCAAGGGCTCGGCCAGGGCGCCGGCGGAGCCGACGCCCTGCCTGACCTGGTGGGCGGTTACCGGGCCGGGGCGGCCAAACCGCTTACCTCGACGCTGGCCCTGGCGGCCAATCGGGACGATGGCGCCGCGGCGCCGGCCATCGTTCACCGGCGCTACGGCTCCGGCCAGGTCGTCAGCCTGGGCGTCGAGGGCCTCTGGCGCTGGGGTCTCAATCCTAAGGTCGAAGGCCCCAACGGTCCCTTGGATCGATTCTGGGACCAAATGATACTCTGGCTCCTGGCGGGGCGGGATTTCATCCCCAACCGCCAATTCTCCTTCCGGCCCAATTCGGCCAACATCCGCTTGGGCGAGAGGGTCTATTTCCACGTCACGATGCGCCAGAACGATCCGAAGGTCAGAACCGTTCCCCTCAAGCTCTACTTGGGAGAGGCCGAGGTTGGGCGTCTCAATATGACGGCCATGACCGCTCAAGGCGGCCGGCTGACGGCGGACTTCCTGCCGGGGCGCGTGGGCCAGTACCGCGCGGTAGCCGCTTTCCCCGACGGCACCTCGCAGGAATCGCGCTTCATCGTTTATACGGAAAACCTCGAGGAGACCGAAGTGGCGGTGGACGTGGTGGGCCTGAGGCGGCTGTGCGAAAGCAGCGGCGGCCGGCTCATCCAGCCGGCCGAACTGGCCGGCCTGCTCAAGGAACTGAACCAGGAGCAGACCGAGGCCGCCTGCCAGACACGGCTCTGCCCCGTCTGGAATCAGGCTTGGGTTTTTTACCTGGCCGGCGTATTGTTCGGGGTGGATTGGTTTTTGCGTCGCAGGTGGGGTCTATGCTGAACGAGCGCCAAACCGTTCTGTCGCGCCTGGCGGCCGCAGACCGCCGCCGCCAAAAGGAGGCCGGCGGGCTGCTCCTGCTTCGGGGTCTGCGCTACAGTTGCCTGGCCATCCTGGCGGCCTTCGCGGCGGACGTGGCGCTGCACCTGGGCCCGGGCTGGCGGCTGGGCCTGCTGGCGGCGATGCTCGGCGCGGCGGCCACTCTCCTGGGCGCGGCCTGGCGCCTCGCTTTCGTCTGCCGCAACCGCCTCGAGCGCATCGCCCGCTTCCTCGAAACCCGCTCGCCCGCCCTGGGTTCGAGACTCATTAACCTGCTCCAATTGCAGGACCAGGTCTCCGACCCGTCGCTGGCGCCCCTGACGCGCCGCCTGGCCGAGATGGCCGTCGCGGGCTACGCGGCCGAACTGAGCGGCACGCCGCTCGAGCGCCTGGCCCGGACCGGCCAATTGCGCCTGCACGCCGGGCGCGCGGGCTTGGCCGTGCTCAGCTTTGCCGCGGTGCTGGCGGTGTTTTTACGCGTTGCCGCCGTCGAGGCCGCCCGGTTTATCGATCCCTATGGCGATCATCCGCCCTACTCCTTTACGCGGCTGGCGATCGTCGAGCCCGGCAGCGCCGGCACGAACGTCCTTTACGGCAAGGGCCTTATCCTCAAGGTCAAGGCCGCCGGGCATCAGCCCAAGGAGGTCTTTTTGACAACCTTTCCGCCGGGCCATCCCGAGCAGGCGGCGACCCTGGCCATGTTCGACCAGGGCGGCGGCGGTTTCCAGCAGTTGGTTGACCATATCCAGAGCGAACTGCGGGCAGTGGCCCACACCAAAGACCGGGCCAGCCTCTCCAAGCAGGTGCGGCTAGGGGTGGTGCTGACTCCGCAGTTGGAGCGGGCCTTCGTGCAGATCGCGCCGCCCGCTTACACCGGCCTGAAGGCCGAGGAGAAGCCGTACGCCTTCAAAGGCGTGCAGGCCCTCGAAGGCAGTGAAGTGCGGTTTCGGCTCCAGTCCAATCGTCCTTTGCGTGACGGGCGGCTCGACCTCACCGCCGGCGAGCACGCTCTGCAACAGGTTCTCCTCAAGAGAACCGGCGACAATGAAGTGGCCGGCGCGTTTGTGGCGACCGAGTCCGGCCGCTTGCGCTTCAGCCTCAACGACGCGACTGGCCTGCCATCGCAGGCGGATTGGGAGGGGGCGCTGACCGTCACCCACGATCTGCCGCCGGAGATCGCCCTCGTCGAACCGGCCCGCGATGCCTTGGTGGCCCTCGATTTCAAGTTCCAGGCTCGCATCGAAGCCAGCGACGATTACGGCCTGCGTTGCGTCCGCATCCACCGGGCGGTCAATGGCGTCTATCCCGCGCCCAAGGTCGTCTCCTATCAGGGCATTGTCACCGAGAGCCACGAAACGCTGGACTTTGACCTTGCGCAAATGGGCGTCAAGCCCGGCGACGTGCTCTCGCTCTTCGCCGAGGCGCTCGATACCGCGCCCCAGACGAATGTCGCCCGCAGCCAAACCGTGCGTCTATCGGTGATCAGCGTCGAGGACTACAACGATCTCCTTCGCCGGCAAACCGACCTGGCGGATACCGAGGCCAAGTACACCGCCCTCACGGACGATTTGCGCGAACTCCTCGAGGACCAGAAGAGGCTCGGCGATTCGGCCCGGCAACTCGAAGAGCAGGCGGCCAAGGCCAACCCCAACGAACGCGACCAACTGGCCTCGCGCCTGGACCAACTCCTGGCCGGGCAAAAGCAGCTTAACCGGAAACTCGACCAACATGCCGAGCGCCTCGAGCATTTCGTCCGCGACAACCCGCTCTACGATGTCGAGCGCGACCTCCAGGACGGGCTGCGCCAGCAAGCCGCCCAGATCCGGCAGAGCACGGCCGAAAACCAGGCGGCCGCGGCCGACGTGGCCCGCCGCAGTTCGCCGCCGGCCGGCGGCCGGCAGGTCTCTCCGGCCCTGGCCGGCGATTTCAAAAAGGCCTCCGACAACCAACTCGCCCGCCTGGGCGCAGCCCAGGACAAGACCGCCAAGGACGTGGCCGGCACGCTCGAGGACCTGAGCCTGATGCAGGAACTCCAGAAGGACTTCAACCAGTTCGAGGACCTGCACCGCGTCCAGAAGCAACTGGCCGCCCAAGCCCAGCCCTACAACCGGCCCGGCCAGCTCGGCCGCGAAGACCAGTTGGCGCTCAAAGGCCTGGCCGCCACCGAGAAACAGGTCGGCGACGCCCTCGAGCAACTCGAAAAGAAACTGCGCCAGGACGCCGCCGCGGCCGAAAAGCTCTTTCCCAAAGCCGCCCGGAGCGGGCGTGATTTGGCCGGGAAGATCAACGACCTGCGCTTCGGCTCCCTGGCGCGGCAGGCGACGGGCCAGATGCTCGCCGGCAACGGCGACCGCTCCTTCCGCCTCGCCGACCGCCTCCGCGACGAGATGGAGAAGCTCTTCACCGACGCTCAGTCGGGCAATTGTCCGTCCTGCGAGGAAGTTGACAGCTATCTGAAACTCGTGCGCGGCCTGAACCCGGGCCGCAATTTCGCCCAGATGGGCCGCAGCCGCAAACCGGGCATGGACCTCGCGCGCGGCCTCGGCCAAAGCCCGGGTCAGGGCCAGTCTGGTGAGTCCGGTTTCGCCATGAACGACGCCTCGCAGGTGGAGGTCATGGGCAATGAACCGCAAGCCCAGCGGGGCAAGGCCTCCGCCCGGCAGTCCGACCGACAAGCCAGCGCCCTCGCCGCGCTGCCCGCTCAAGCCTCCGCCCAAACCGACCCGGCCGATGTCCTCAAGAACCTCAACCCCCTCAACCGCCAATCCGGCGCTGTCTCCTCCGAAACCCCCATCGAGGAATACAGCGACCTGGTGGACCATTACTTCAAGACGCTGACGACGAGGAAAAACCAATGAGAACATGCTTGTCCCGAAAGGACGCCGCGCTCGGGTCGTTGCTTTTCCTGGCTTGCTGGTCCGCGCCGGCGGCTACGCTCGCGCCCTGGGGGCCGGTCCGCTCCGATCTGGCTCTGCTGCAGTGCGGCAACTTGATCTACGCCGGCAACAAAAGTTCGGTCTGCTTTGCCGACCGCTTTCTCACCGAGGTCGTCGAGCAGACCTGCCTGCGCGTGAACCGGAAATTCTGCCTCGTGCGGCTCGATAGCGAAGCGCTCTTCGACTTCCCCTTCTGCGTCATGTCCGGCAACGAGAGCTTTTCCCTCTGCGACCTCGAGCGGAGCCACCTCCGCAAGTTCCTGGCCCAAGGGGGCTTTCTCCTGGCCAGCCCCGGATGCTCCGATCAAACATGGGACCGTGCCTTCCGCCAGGAAATCAGAATCTGCTTCCCGGACAATTCCCTCAAGAGAATCCCCATGACCCACCCGATCTTCTCCGTCGTCAACTTGATCCCCCGGCTGACCGACAAGCACGGCAGGCCGGTGGCGCTGGAGGGGCTCGAGCTCAGCGGGCGCCTGGCCGTGGTCTATTCCAAAGAGGGCCTCAATGACGTCCAGCACGCGATCGGCTGCTGCTGCTGCGGCGGCAACGAAGTCAGCAACCCCATGCGCGTCAACGTCAATGTCTTTACCTACGCGGTCTTGTACTGAGGGGCTGGCCCTGGCGCTGGGGCTCCTGCTCTGCGGCTGCGGCGGCCACCCCCACTCCCGCGCGTTGGACCTGCCGATTTATTTCACCTGCGACACCGACGGCCGGCTCGAGCCTTGCGGCTGTTTCACCGGCCAATATGGCGGCTTGACCCGCCTCAAGACCGTGCTCGACGCCGAGGCGCCCCCGGGCGCGCTGCGCGTGGACATTGGCGATGCGATCGGCGGGCACGAGGACTATGACCTCATCCAGTACCACTACCTGCTTCAAGCCTTTGCCGCCATGAAGTTCGATGCCCTGAACATCGGCCGCCGCGAGGCCCAACTCTCCGCCGCCCAACTGCGCCGGCTCAGGACCTCCTCCCCCGTGCCTTTGCTCAGCGCCAACCTGCTGGACCGAGCGACCCACAAACCGATCTTCGACCCGTGCCGAATCGTGGTGCGCAAAGGCCGCCGCCTCGCTCTCATCGGCCTGCTGGACCCCAGCGGCCTGGGCGAGGACCTCGGGGCCGGCCTCGAAATCGAGGCCATGGAGTCAGCCCTCGCGCGCCAATTGGCCCAGGTCCGGCCCCAGGCCGACCTCATCATCCTGTTGGCCTTCACCGACGAAGCGACCCTGGCCCGGCTGGCCGAGCAGTTCTATGAAATCCAGGTCATCCTCGGCGGCAGGGTCAGCCAGCCCGCCCAGGAACTCGTTCACCACAACCGCAGCCTCATCTATTTCGTCACCAACGAATCTCGCGCCCTGGGCGTGCTGGAGCTTCAACTCGCCCCCGGGGCCGGCCTGCGCGTGGTCGCCAACGAAATCCGCCTGCTGCGCGACGACCTCCCCCAGGACCCCGCCTTCACTCAAATGGCCCGCGCCTACCGCGAGGAGGTCCGCCGCACCCCCCTGGCTGTGGACGACCCGGCCAACGCCGCGGCGGATGCGATTCCGGGCGTCCGCCCCGGCGCCAGCTTCGTCGGCAGCCTCCGTTGCGCGCCATGCCACAAAACCGCCGCTGACGCCTGGGCCAAGTCCGCCCATGCCCGCGGCTTCGCCACCCTTTGCGACCGCCAGGCCGACGCCGATCCCAAGTGCATCGGCTGCCACACCACCGGCTTCGGCGCCCCTTCGGGCTACCGCCGCCAGTTCGGCCGCGAGAAACTCGTCGATGTCGGCTGCGAGAGCTGCCACGGCCCGGGCAGCCTGCACGTCCGCCAGCGCGAAGGCGATAAAACCGTCAGTTTCACCTACCGTCCCCTGGACGCCGGCGACTGCAAGAAATGCCACTACGGCGAATTCAGCCGCCCCTTTTACTGGCACGAATTCTGGCCGCTCATCCAGCACGGCAAAGACCCGCCCCCGGACCAGTAGGGAGTGACGAGTGACGAGTGACGAGTAAGCATGAGAAACGTGGCATTCCAGGCACTGGCCGAGGCGGCGCGGGACGGAGAACCGGTGGCCCTGGGCATCCTCACCGGCGCCGAGGGGTCCAGCCCGCAGAAAACCGGGGCCAAGGCGCTGTTCTACGCAGATGGACGCATCCGTGGCACGCTGGGGGGAGGTTGTCTGGAGGCTGAGATTCAGCGGCGGGCGCTTGACTCCTTGCAAAGCGGCCAGGCGGCAAGGTTCGAGCTGGCGCTCGACGATGATTTCGGGTGGGATGACGGCCTGATCTGCGGGGGAAAGGTCAGCGGCCTGGCCCTGCCCAATGCTCAACTGGCCGGGGAGCAGTTCTGGCGGGAACTGGCCGAGCCGAAGCAGGCGGGCGCCTGGGGAGTCAGGGCGGATTATTCGCTGGCGGGGATTGCCGGCCCGGCGCAGGCCGCCCCGGGGCCAAGCCCCGCGGCCGGCGTTGCGCCGGGCTGGCTTTATGAGGAGCAGGTGGCTCCGCCCTGCGTGTTGTGGATCGCGGGCGCGGGGCACATCGGCCAGGCGGTGGCCCCGCTGGCGCTGAAGCTGGACTTCGAGGTGGCGGTTTTCGACGACCGCCCCGCGCTGGCCAATGGGCATTACTTCCCGGAGGAGGTTGCCCTGCGCGTGGCGGGCTGGGAGGAGCTGCTGGCTTGGCCCCTGCCCGTGGCGCCCAGTTTTGGCCTGATCGTTACGCGCGGTCATCGCCACGATGCCTTGGTGCTGGCCAATTGGATTCATAAGCCGTTCCGGTTTCTGGCCATGATCGGCAGCGCGCGCAAGGCCCGCCTGATCTTCGACCAGTTCGCGCAGGAGCGGCTCGCCACGGCGGAAGAACTGCAACGGGTCGCGTGCCCGGCCGGGGTCAGAATCCGCTGCCGAACCGTGATGGAGATTGCGGTGAGCATTATGGCCCAGTTCATCGATAAGCGGGCAGGGGAGGAGGGATGAGGAGCGAGTGACGAGTGACGAGTGACAAGTGACGAGAGGTGAGGCTTGAGGGGCGAGGGCAGCCGCGCCGCGATTGGCTCGTCACTCGTCACTCGTCACTCGTCACTTGCCGTCACATCGGGTCGCGATTCACGTCCTGATAACAGATGTAACTGGCCGGGGCGGCGCCGAGGGCCGCAAACCATTGGGGACAGAACGCGGCGGTCCAGATGACGTCGCCGGCCTGGACGGGGAGCCATTCGGAATCGAGGCGAAAAATCCCCTGGCCGCGCAGCATGAGGAACCCGTGCTCCATGAGGTGGGCGGCCACGGCGGGCAGTGTCGCCCCGGGTTCGAAGGTAAGGATGTTGACCGCCATATCGAAGGCGGGTTCGGCGGGCAGGAGGGTTTGGATGCGCACCGCCTGGCTGCCCAGGAACGGCTGGGCCTTGACTTCGCGTTCCTGGGTCACGTGTGCGACCGGGCTGGGAATGCCCGGCTGGGGCTGATATTCCTTCTGGAAGATGAGCAGCCGCGTGGCGGGGCTTCCGCTCCTGAGCTGAATATCCTTGTCCGGCGGGGTGTAGGCGCAGCCGCCCGCTTCCAGCCGATGCCGCCGATTATCCGACAGCAGGCTGAGGGTGCCCTCGAGCACGTAGAGAAAGAGTTGGTTGCGGCCAGTATTGCCTTGGCACAGGCCATCGCTTTGCAGGGTGACGAGCCACTGGCAGAAGCCCGCGCCCAGCGCCGGGGAGATCGCCACATGGCAGAGGGCGTGCTCCCAGCCGGGCAAAGAACTGGGCGCCAAGCCCAGGGGGCTCAGCAGCGCGTAACGGGTCCTCACGATACTGCGGGCGGAATCAAGTAACTCTTTCATGGTTGCCTCCAGGAGGCCGCGGTCCAATCGCTCGGCCAGCCATGTTACGGGGGCGGGAAGCGCCTGTCGAGAGCGGAGCCGGGAAAATCCGGCAATTCCTGATTTCAGGTTTCAGATTTCAGATTTCAGAGCGGGGACTGGCCATTGACCTGCCGGGGTGGGCTGGTATGTTGTGCGAGCCTGAGAAGGGCGAGCAACCGGCGGTCGCACATCGAAGGGACGAATCGCTGGCCCGAAAGATACTCATGAGCGAGACTGTCAAATCGGCCAAAGCGGCCGTGGCGGGACCGGGCGGGAGCCGGGCCGGGGCCGGGCCGGATGGCACGCCCCCGGCCTTGAGCGGGCGGCAGCGGTTCCTGGCCGCCTGCCGCTGCCGGCCGCTGGACCATCCGCCGATCTGGCTGATGCGGCAGGCGGGCCGGGCCTTGCCCGAGTACCGAGCGCTGAAACAGAAGCACAGTTTCCTCGAGCTGGTACGCACGCCGGAACTGGCCGTCGAGGCCACTTTGCAGCCGATCCGGCGGTTTGGTTTTGACGCCGCGATTCTGTTTAGCGATATCCTGGTCGTGGCCGAGGCGATGGGGCAGGGCTACCGGTTCCGGGACCAGGGCGGGATCGAAATGGATTTCGTGCTCAACTCGGCGGCGGACATCGAACGGCTCGAGGAGTCCGCCGTCACCGAGCGTTTGCAGTACGTCGCCCGGGCGCTGGCCCCGCTCCGCCGGGAGCTGGGGGAGCGCGCGGCCCTGCTCGGTTTCGCGGGTTCGCCCTGGACGCTGGCCAACTTCATGCTCGAGGGCGCCGGGGTGAAGCAACACACCCGCGCCAAGGCGCTGTTTTATTCCGAGCCCGAGTTGTTCGAACGTCTGCTGGGGAAGCTGACTCGGGCGGTGACCGATTTCCTCCAACTGCAAATTGACGCCGGGGTGGATGCGGTCCAGATTTTTGACAGTTTGGGCGGGGTCTTGTCCGCGGGGGCCTATGGGTGCGCCTCGGCGCGCTGGATGAGGCAGGTCATCGCCTCGCTCCGGGGCCGGGCGCCGGTGATCGTGTTCGCCAAAGGCACGCATGGAAACTGGGACGACCTGGTGGACACCGGGGCGCGGGTGCTGGGGCTTGACTGGACGGTGAGCCTGGCGGGGGTGGGCGCGCAATTGCCGCCCAAGGTGGCCCTGCAAGGCAACCTGGACCCGCTCCTGTTGTGCGCCTTGCCCGAGGCCATGGCGGTCGAGACGGTCTTGATTCTGCACGCCATCCGCGATCGGCCAGGCCACATTTTTAACCTCGGCCACGGCGTGCCCCCGGGCGCGAAACTCGAGAACATCGAGCGCCTGGTCTGCCTGGTCCGCAATTACCGGCCCAGGTGAGCCGGCGAGGTTGGATTTGCCCCGAACTGCCAGTTGCTATGCTATGCTTAAAGTCGATCTCGAATTGATCAAGAAGTACGACGTGCCCGGCCCGCGCTACACCTCCTACCCGCCGGCGACCCATTTCACGGCGGAGATTTCCCCCGAGGCGCTCCACGAGCGCATCCGCGCCAACAACCGAACCGAAGGGGACTTGTCGCTCTATTTCCATTTGCCCTTCTGCCACTCGCTCTGCTGGTTTTGCGGCTGCACGACGGTAATCACGCTGGACCCGGCCAAGAGCGCGGAGTACGTGCGATACCTCGAGCGGGAGATGGACCTGTTGCGGCCGCTGCTCAACCCCAAGCGCAAGGTGGTCCAGCTCCATTTCGGGGGCGGCACGCCGACGTTCTCGGCGCCGGACGAAATCCGGGCGCTGGGCCAGGCCATCCATGCGCGCTTCACGCTGGCGGACGACGTGGAGGCGGGGGTTGAGGTGGACCCGCGGCGCTTGACGCGCGACCACCTGGTCGCCCTGCGCGAGGCGGGCTTCAACCGCGCCTCGATGGGGGTCCAGGACAACGACCCGGTGGTGCAGAAGGCGGTGCACCGCATCCAGCCCTTCGAGCTGACCCGCCGCGTGGTCGAGTGGATGCGGGAGACCGGCTTTCAATCCATCAACATCGATTTGATTTACGGCCTGCCCCACCAGACGCCGGCTTTGTTCGTCAAGACGCTCGACCAGACCCTGTCCTTGCGCCCGGATCGCTTCGCCGTGTTCAACTATGCGCACGTGCCCTGGATGAAGCCCGCCCAAAAAATCCTCAAGGCCGAGACCCTGCCCGCCCCACAGACCAAGCTGGAGCTGCTCAAGCTGACGATCGAGAAGCTCACCGCCGAGGGCTATGTCTATATCGGCATGGACCACTTCGCGCTGGCGGGCGACGAGTTGGCCCGCGCGCAGCGGCAGAAGACCTTGCAGCGCAATTTCCAGGGCTACAGCACCCGCGGCGGGGCGGACATTTACGCCTTCGGCATGTCTTCCATCTCGCAGGCCGAGGGCCTTTACTGGCAAAATCACAAGGAGCTGCCCGAGTATTACGCCGCCCTGGGCGCGGGCAAGCTGCCCGCCTGCCGCGGCTATCTCATGACCGAGGAAGACAAGCTGCGCCGGGTGACGATCATGCGGCTGATGTGCGACCTGGGGCTGGATTACGGGGCGATGTCCGAACTGCTCGGGCTGGATTTCCAGGCCCATTTCGCCCGGGAACTCGACTCGCTTGCGGACCTGGAGGCTGACAGGTTGCTGCGCAAAACGCCCCTGGGCGTGGCGGTGACGGACCTGGGACGGCTGTTGATTCGGAACATCGCGATGCGCTTCGATGCCTACGCGGCGACGCGCAAGGAGAACCGGTTTTCCAGGACGATATGACGCCGGCACAGTTGCTCCCAGTGGCCGTCATCGGCGGCGGCATCACGGGTTTGACAGCCGGCTTCTGTTTGAAGCTCAAGGGCGTGCCGGTGACCGTCTATGAGTCGAGCCGCCGCGCGGGCGGGGTCATCGAGTCCATCCGCGAGGGAGGCTACCTGGCCGAATTCGGACCGAACACCATCCTCGAGACTTCCCCGCGGATCGGGCAGTTGGTGCGGGACGCGGGCCTGGCCGGACGGCGGCTCGACCCCGACCCGAAGGCGGAGGCGCGCTACGTGGTGCGCGGCGGGCGGCCGGTGGCCATGCCGGCCTCGGCGCTGGGGTTTTTTGCGACCCGGCTCTTCAGCGCCAAGGCCAAGCTGGCCCTGCTGCGCGAGCCCTTCGTGCCGCGGCGCCGCGACGGCAAGGAGGAGAGCGTGGCCGAATTCGTCATCCGCCGCCTGGGCCGCGAGTTTCTCGACCATGCCATCGACGCGCTGGTGGCCGGCGTTTATGCGGGCGACCCCTGGAAGTTGTCGCTCCCACAGGCCTTTCCCAAGCTGGGCCAGCTCGAGGCGCGCTACGGGTCGCTCATCAAGGGACAGATTCTTGGGGCCGGCGAGCGCAAACGCCGGGGCGAGGTGGCCAAGGACCGGGCGCCGAAGTTCTCCTTTGACGAGGGCTTGCAGGTGCTGCCGGACACGCTGTGCCAGCGCCTCGGCGAGGCGGTTCGCCTGGGCGCCACGGTCACCCGGTTGGCGCAAGGGCCGGCCCCCGGCGGCTGGACGGTCGAGGCGCGCCAGGACGGATGCGCCACGCGCGCCGGCCACAGTGCGGTGATTTACGCCGGCACCGCCTACGGGCTGGCGGCGCTACCTGTCGAGGCGCAACCCCCGCTGAGCTTCGCGCCCTTTGCCGGCATCGCCTACCCGCCGGTCGCCAGCGTGGTGCTGGGCTTTCGCCGCGAGGACGTGGCCCATCCCTGCCAGGGATTCGGCATGTTGATTCCCAAAATCGAGGGGTTCAAAATATTGGGCACCATCTTCTCCTCGTCGCTCTTTCCCAACCGCGCCCCGCCCGGGCGCCTGACGCTGACCAGCTATGTGGGCGGCGAGCGTTACCCGGAGTTGGCGTCCCTGCCGCCGCCCGAATTGGTTGCCCTCACGTGCGAGGACCTGCGCCTCCTCCTCGGGGTCAAGGGCAAGCCGGCCTATCAGCACGTCGTCTTTTATCCCCGCGCCATCCCGCAATACAATCTCGGCTATGGCCGCTACCGGGAACTGATGAGCCGCCTCGAGCAGCAGGCGCCGGGCCTGTTCTTCGCCGGCCACTATCGCGACGGCATTTCGCTCAGCGACTCGATTGTCTCGGGCTGCCATGTGGCCGACCGGGTCCGGGAGCATCTCCGATGAGCAAGGCCGTCCTGCTGGTGAACCTGGGCTCGCCCGACGCGCCAACCGTGCCGGCCGTGCGGCGCTACTTGCGCGAGTTCCTGATGGATGGGCGCGTGCTGGACGTAAACTGGCTGGCGCGCTTCTGCATCGTCCACTTTGCCATCCTACCCGCGCGCCCGAAGCGATCCGCCGAGGCCTACCGCAAGGTCTGGACCGCCGCCGGCTCGCCGCTGGTCGTGGGCAGCCGCAAGGTCCAGGCCGAGTTGCGGCGGCGCGTGGCGGTGCCGGTCGAGCTGGCGATGCGCTATCAGCATCCCTCAATTCCGGAAGCCGTGCGCGCTTTGGCCGGGCAAGCCGCCGAGGAGGTCTTGCTCATCCCGCTTTTCCCCCACTATGCGATGTCCAGCTACGAGACGGCGGTCGAGCGGGTCAAGCAGGTCGCCGCCCAGGTGGCGCCGCGCATGAAGCTCCAGGTCCAGCCGCCTTTTTTCGACCAGCCCGACTACATCGCCGCCCTGGCCGCGAGCGCGGCCGATTATCTGAGGGCCGGCTTCGACCATTTACTCTTCAGCTTTCACGGGCTGCCCGAGCGGCACCTCCGCAAAGCGGACCCGACGGGCGGTCATTGCCTGGCGGTCGAGACTTGTTGCCAGACGCCCAGCCCGGCCCAGGCCACGTGCTACCGGGCGCAATGCCTCAAGACCGTCGCGGCCTTCGTCCAGCGGGCCGCGGTGCCCGCCGGCAAATACTCCGTCGCCTTTCAATCGCGTCTGGGCCGGGACCCCTGGCTGAGGCCCTACACCGACCAGGCCTTGGCCGAATTGCCGCCACGCGGGATCAAGCGGCTGCTGGTCATCTGCCCCGCTTTCGTCTCGGACTGCCTCGAAACCCTCGAGGAAATCGGCCTGCGTGGCCGGGAGACTTTTCTCGGGGCCGGCGGCAAGGAATTCACGCTCATCCCCTGCCTCAACGAGCACCCGCTATGGCTCGAGGCGCTCGAGCGGATGATCGTCCGGTTCGCCGGGGCTTAGCCCGGATGTTTCACACGCTGTCTGTAGCGCAGACTTCCAAGTCTGCTGAGCCTTTTGCAAAACCGC
>Ga0326728_10008111_pt1 | contig 26378 bp, 25 predicted proteins | sample MB3enrmetagenome_FD_207602 | JGI IMG/M metagenome (GOLD analysis project Ga0326728, IMG submission 207602) | Lab enriched peat soil microbial communities from McLean, Ithaca, NY, United States - MB31MN | ecosystem: Environmental > Terrestrial > Soil > Wetlands > Peat | place: USA: New York... | reverse complement strand
GTATCTGGAGCTCCGACATCCAGCCCCACGGCGACCAACGTATCTGGAGCGCCGACATCCAGCCCCACGGCGACCAACGTATCTGGAGCGCCGACATCCAGCCCCACGGCGACCAACGTATCCGGAGCTCCGACATTCAGCCCCACGGCGACCAACGTATCTGGCTCTCCGACATCCAGCCCCACGGCGACCAACGTATCTGGTGCGCCGACATCCAGCCCCACGGCGACCAGCGTATCTGGCTCTCCGACATCGACCGCGACGCCAGAGGCGACGGCGGTACCGGCGACATCGACCGCCACGCCAGAGGCGACGGCGGTACCGGCGACATCGACCGCCACGCCAGAGGCGACGGCGGTACCGGCGACATCGACCGCCACGCCAGAAACGACAGCGGTTCCCGCGACGCCGAGTGCCACCTCGGAGGCGACCGCAACCGTTGCGGTTTCAGACCTAACCGCTGTTGGCCAAGGTCCGCTCAAAATTACGGCTGCGTTTCCAGTGCCGAATCCGAATCCCCATGCGATCGCCGTCCAACTGAGCGGGGCGGCTGATTCCGTTGAAGCGACTTGGTTTACGGAGGCCTTGGTGGTGGCGCAACGCGAAACGTTGCCCGGAGGTCCGGTCGGCTGGAACAGTTTGGCGCTTCAAAAAAGCGGTGTGGCGCCGGGAATTTACTATGTGCGGTTGGTCGCCCAAAGGGGAGGAGCCGTTTCCTCCCCTTTGGTGGTGAAAGTCCTTTGGACCCATTGAAAATTCTACCCCGGTTTAACATTTCCTTTTAGACGTTCCGGGAGGGAATGGGGCAACGGGAGGGAAGCGAAGCCCTGACCTGGGGGGCCCGTTCGTCTTTCCCGATCATCCATTGCGCTCCCAGAAGCCCAGTATTGCCCGAGCCCGGCCTTGCACCCTGGAAAATCGGGAAGCGAGGTGGGTGCAAGGCTGCGGCTTTCGCTTCAGCAAAGGTTCCGTTGTTTTTTCAGGAAAACGCCGGAACGCTGGGTTTCAGCATTTCCCGGTTGGAGGCTCCCGGAGCGACCATGGGCCAGACTTTGGCTTGATCGCTCACGGACACGCGGATCAAGGCGGGACCCGTTTCCAGCAGGGTTTCCGCCAAAGCCCTGCGCGGATCGTTTGAAACTTCGAGATCCACGTAGGCCAGGCCGAAGGCTTGGGATAAAAGTTTCCAGTCCGGGGCGCTCTCGAACACGCTGGCGAAACGCCGGCCCCCAAAAAATAGATCCTGTTGTTGATGCACTAGACCCAGGGAACGGTTATCCAAGAGCAGGATTTTGACGTCAGCGGAAGTATCGCGAAGGGTCGCCAATTCCTGGAGATTCATCATCAAGCTGCCGTCTCCGCTGATGCAGAGGGCGGTCCGTCCCGGATCGGCCAAGGCCGCGCCCAAGGCGGCCGGAAGACCAAACCCCATGGTGCCTAGTCCGCCGGAACTAAGCCAACGCCGATCGCCTGAGAACGGATAATGCTGAGCCGCCCACATCTGGTGTTGGCCGACGTCCGTCGACACGATCGCCTCCGGTAAAAGCCCAGCGCAGGCCGCGAAAAGAGCCGCCGCGGGCTCATGGCCGCCGGGCCAGGGATGCTCCAAGCGAAGTTGCTCGATCCTGGCCCTCCAGATCGGTCTTAGTTTTGGGGGACAGGTCCGGTTTAAGGCCTCCAAAAATTCCGTAGCCCCACATTCCAACCCCAATTCCGGCCTGCGCAGTTTCCCTAATTCCCCGGGGTCGATATCCGCATGGATCACGGCGGCCCGCGGGCAGAATTCCGTGAGCCGCCCGGTTGCGCGGTCGTCGAATCGGACGCCGACCGCGATCAGCAAATCCGCTTCTTCCAGGGCGAAATTTGTCGATGCCCGTCCGTGCATTCCGAGCATGCCCAGGGCTAGGGGATGCTTCGAGGGAATCGCTCCCAGCGCCATCAGGGTCTGCACCACGGGGGCGTCCTGGTTCTCGGCCAGCTTGAGCGCAAGGGGGCCGGCGTTGGAGGCGGTGACGCCGCCTCCAAGATAAAGCAACGGACGTTCGGAACGGGCGAGCATGCTTACGGCTTCCTGCACCGAGGATGGCGGCGGCGCCGGAGCCGGAGAAGCGACGCCGACGGCGGGCCAGGATTCCACCGTGCATCGGGCCGTTTGAACGTCCTTGGGGAAATCGATCAGCACCGGACCGGGCCGGCCGCCTTCAGCTAGAGCGAAAGCCCGTGGGATCAGCGTCAGCAGATCTTCCGGGCGCTTGGCGCGAAACGCCGCTTTGGTGATGGGGAAAGCGACTTCCAAACTGGGGAGTTCCTGGAATGCGTCGGTTCCGATCAAAGCCTGCGCCACCTGACCGGCGATACACACCAAAGGAACGCTGTCGGCGTTGGCGTCGGCCAAGGCGGTCAACAGGTTCGCCAAGCCGGGGCCGCTGGTGCAGACCGCGACCCCGGCTTTTCCGGTGCTGCGAGCGTATCCCTGGGCCATGAAGCCGGCCCCTTGTTCATGGCGAGCCAATACATGCCGGAGTCCGCTGCGACCGAGCGCATCGTAAAACGGCAGGATGCTGCCGCCGGGAACGCCGAACAGAAGTCGGACTCCCTGGCGTTCCAGCAAGCGACAGGCGATTTCGGCTCCGTTGAGGGTGGACATGGCGGCTCCTGGCTGTGCCGGGAGGCCGGGGGGCGTAAAAAAACCCCGCCGGCCTGGGCGCCGGCGGGGTTAAGTCTTACGAGAAAGCTCCGCGGCGCCTAGGTCAGGACATCCACCAGTACGACCACCAGCGTCAGCTGGAGGACGGTCGCGTTCCGGAGGACATTCGGGGTTAAGGCCACGTTGATCTCAGTTAAAGTATTCTGACTGAATGTATATCCGAGCGGATGGGTTCTGTCAAGGGGGACCCTAGCCCTCCCTCGGGGTAGGGGAGGCGGCGGACCGGGATGGGCATCCCACTCGTGGAATCCGGTTAGGGAGAACTCGGTTTCCCGAATTTCAGGGAATGCAGGTCTTTTACCCGGTCAGGAATAAGGAACACGCTGTAAATTTAGCCCGATTATTTGGCACATCTCTTGCATTTTTAATGGAGCCGCACCCGGTATCCGGGTTCCGGAAGGGGTGTGCGGAAAATGGTTGCGCCCTGGGAGGGGCGTTTCCGCGAGGTGGCCGATGCTGCGTCCGGATCTTGAAATCCAAATTCAGGCCTATGTGGAGTCTGTCCCCAATCTGCCCGCTTTGCCGACGGTGGTCTCGGAACTGGTGGCGGCGACGAACGAGGAAAGGGAAAATTTCAACCAGATCGCCCGACTTGTAGAAAAGGATATCGGCTTAAGCGGACGCATCCTGCGCATCGCCAATTCCGCTTTTTATGCGCGGGCCGGCAAGGTCGGCACCGTATCCATGGCGATCTCGCGCATGGGCACCGAAGAGTTCAAGATGGTCGTTTTCTCGGCGGCCGTCATGAACACCTTCCGGGACCTGGAATCAAGGGTCGATATGCGCGCTTTCTGGCGCCATTGTCTGGCTTCAGGGCTCGCCTGCCACGTGCTTTCCGATCCTACGCGCGTCGACGAAGCCGCTAGCTTCGGGGACAATCCCTACTATATGGCTGGATTGTTGCATCATCTTGGGATTTTGGTCGAAATTCTCAAAGATCCGGAAGGTTTCGAGGAAATGCGCCTGGAATCGGTGCAAAGAGGGTGTCCTATCGTTGAGATAGAGCGCAGGAAAACAGGATTTGACCACGCCGATATCGGCGCCGCGCTGTTGGAACTCTGGAATTTTCCGGATTCGATCTGCGACGCGGCCCGCTATCACTTGAGGCCCGACGAAGCGATGCGCAACCGTAAAACCGTTCAGGTGGTGCATCTTTCAAGCCTGCTGTGCCACGAACTCGATCCGATGGGGGATAGCCTGGTCGGGGTCGCACCCTGGTTCTCCGAACGGGCTTTTTTCGAATTGGGTTGGACGCTAGAGCAGCTGCCTGCCTTGAAACGATCCCTGTTCGAATATCTCCGCAAAGCGCATGAGTTCGGGGAAGCGATTATGGCCTGAGCGGCGACGCCCTGCGTTCATCCCAATAAAAAAGCCCTGACGGTCGAAGCGCCGCAGGGCTTTTTTATTAGCGGATTTCTTTATTACAGTTTTCCGACCAAATCCAGACCTGGCTTGAGGGTCTTGGCTCCGGGCGTCCATCGGGCGGGGCAGACTTCACCGTGGGTGGCGACGAACTGCGCAGCCTGCACCTTCCGCAACAATTCCTCCGAATTGCGGCCGATGCCGTTGTCATGGATTTCGGCCACCTTGATCTTGCCTTCCGGATCGATCAGGAAGGTTCCCCGGTAAGCGATGCCTTCCTCTTCGATGTGCACCCCAAAGGCGCGGGTCAAATGCCCGGTGGGATCCGCCAACATGGGGAATTTGATCTTTTTGATCGTGTCCGAGGCGTCATGCCAGGCCTTGTGCACGAAATGGGTGTCGGTGCTCACCGAATAGATTTCGACTCCCAGGGCCTGGAACTTGGAGTACTGGTCCGCCAAGTCCCCCAATTCCGTCGGACAGACAAAGGTGAAGTCCGCCGGATAAAAGAACAACACCGACCATTTTCCTTTCAGGTCCGCCTGGGTGATGCTTCGAACCGCGTCGTTGTGATAGGCCTGCACCTTGAAATCCGGAATCAAGCTGTTGATCTGCATGGAACCTCCGTTAGGTCGTTGGCTAGGGCTTCCTGAAAACTTACGGGTACACAATGCGCCCGGAATCATTATTGATCAAATCGATAATATTTATATAAATATAGTTTTAAACTATATTTTTTTTGACCAAATTCGAGCAGCCTGGGTTCGGAAACCGAACGCCGATGCCGAAACAAACGAGGACAGGCGATTCCGAACCAGGGAGACATCCGTGCAGCCTAGCCTTCCGCCCCTTCCGGGAACCTCGAATGTGCGTGCTCAACTACGGTGGGCAGCGATGGCGGCGAGCCTGGCGTCGGCGCTATTTTTGGCGACCCTGTCGTTCCGTTTCCTGGAACATCAAAAGGTGAAAAGCTCGGAAACCCGGGCGCGACTGGCGGCCGCACTCGAGGACGACTACGCATTCGTCCGCACCCAGATGGAATGGGTCGTTCTATCCGGGAAACCGGCCGATATCGGCCTTGCGCTCCGTTCTTTGGAGCGGTTCCAAGGCGATATCGCCACATTAAGGGAAGCGGGCTGTGAGGCGGATATCCCTCTCCTCAACGAATGGGGGAGCGGGGTGTCAAAAGCGCACACACTTTTAGTCCGGATGTCCGGGGCGCAAAGGGCGGGTGCCGGATTCGCACCGGATGAACAAAGGAATTTGGAACCCTTATTCCGGCCATTGGGGGATTCGATTCGGGCCTTTCGGCGGAGAATGAACGCGCAATGGTTCGTCGCCGACGCGGAATTACCGCGCGACGAGCTCTGGCTCCAGATAGGTTCAACGGTCTTTTTGTTCTTAGCGTTCGCGCCCTTGGCGTTTGCCGTGCGCCAATTGCTGCAACAGGAAAAACGTTTCAGGTCGGTTTCCGGAAATATGGCGGATGTCGTCGGCATTTTGGGTATGGACGGGAACGTGCGCTATATCACCACCAATCTTGAAGGACGTTTCGCTTGGAAGCCCGCTGATATCCTCGGCACGCCGACCTGGCCGCGGGTGCACCCCGAGGACCAGGAAGAATTCAAAGGCGTCTTTAAAGACGTCCGATCCCGCGCAGGTTCCGAACGCAGGTGTGAATTCCGGTACCTTCGCGGAGACGGAGTCTACACCGAGGTGCAAGCGACCTTCGTCAACCTGCAGGATGACCCGGTGATAAATGGCCTGCTTTATTATTACCACGATATCAGCGACCGCAAACGTATCGAACGGAAAATTAGGGAAAGCGAAGCCTTGTTGCGCAGGGTCATCGACGATCTTCCCGCGGGCGTCGCCATGGTGGACGCCGGAAACCAACGCATCGAACGGGTAAACGAACAAATGGCGAAGATGTTGGGGATGTCCGCCGAAAGGATCCACAATCTGCGATGCTCGGAAGTCTTGGGGTGTTGTTCGGTCGAGTGCCCGGCGGGCATCACGGAAGCGCCGGTGGAAGGTGTCGAAAAGGAGTTCCAGGGCCCCGAAGGTCGGGTGTTGACGGTGCTTAAGACGATCCGGGCGATTGAGATGGACGGCAGGAAAAAGCTCCTGGAGTTCCATCTCGACATCACCAACCTCAAAGAGGCGGAGACTGCGCTCAAAGAATCCACCGACCGCCTGCAACTGGCGACCCGCGCGGGGGGCGTCGGAATCTGGGAATTGAACCTTCGCACCGGACGGCTGTATTGGGACGAGCAAATGTGCCGGATTAGGGGCATTTCCCCCGCCCAGTTTCAGGGTGTGGAAGGGGCCTGGAAGACCTATATCCATCCCGAAGACCGGGACCGGATGGAATCGGAGGCGCGGGCCGCCCAAAAAGGGGAAAATGATCTGGATTCGGAATATCGAATCCTGTGGCCGGACGGCAGCGTCCATCACATTCGCGTCCTGGCGAAGGCTCTGCGGGATTCCCTGGGACAGCCGATCCGTTTGATCGGGACGAATTGGGACGTCACCGCGAAAGTGGCCCGGGCTGAGGAGCTGCAACGGGCCCGGGAGCGCGCGGACGAAATGGCGGCCAAAGCCGAGGCGGCGAGCGCCGCTAAGACGGAATTTTTGGCGAACATGAGCCACGAACTGAGGACGCCCTTGAACGGGGTGATCGGCATTTCCGGGCTTCTCATGGAAACGACCTTGGAGCCGGAACAACGCCGTTACGCGGAAATCATCCGCTCCAGCGGCGAAAGCCTCCTGCGCTTGATCAATGATATCCTCGATTTTTCGAAGATCGAAGCCGGCAAGGTGAATCTGGAGCCCAGGGAATTTTGTCTCGCCGATTTTATGGAGGATTTCGTCTCCCCCATGGCGCTGCTCGCCCAGATGAAGGGGCTGGAACTGTCCTGCGCCGCGGAACCCTCTCTCCCCGAACGCTTAAAAGGCGATTTCGACCGCATTCGTGGGATGCTCAACAATCTCACCGGAAACGCCGTTAAATTCACGGCGCAAGGTGAGATTTCCATTCGCGTGGCAGGGGTGCAGGAGTCGGACCCGGACCCGGCCCGGCCCCTGCTCCGTTTTTCCGTTCGCGATACCGGTCCGGGCATCCCGAAGGAAAAGCAGGCGCTTTTGTTCCGGAAATTCAGCCAGGTGGACGCCTCGACGACCCGCAAATATGGCGGTACCGGGCTGGGTCTGGCGATCGTCAAAGGCGTCGCCGAACTGATGGGCGGGGAAGCAGGCGTCGTCAGTGAGGAGGGAAAGGGCGCTGAATTCTGGTTTACCGTCCGTTTGGAAGCGGTTTCAGGTCCTTCGGAAGGCGCCGCTGACGATCTTCGGGGCTTTCGTGTCCTCGCCTTGGAACACCACGAATCGAGTTTAGAGGTCCTTACAACCCATTTATCCTCGTTTGGAATGCGGGTTGAGTCGGGCCGGGACATGAACGCAGGACTGCAAGCCTTGAAGAATGCCCAATACGAAGGCGATCCCTTCCGATTCGTGGTGGTGGAACAGGGCTTACCTGGCCTGAATGGCAGAGCGTTCGTGGAAATGGGCCCCGACGACCCATGCCGGACCCGCCCCGGTTTGGTGCTGATGAGGTCCCAGGGTCTGCCGGGATCGATGCATGCGACCGTCGGCAGCGGTTACGACGCCTGCGTGGTGAAGCCGTTGAGGCGTTCTGATTTGAAAGCGGCCTTGCGGGGGGCTTTGGCGGCGCCGTCGGGTGCCGGAACGCCGCCTCCCGCACCAGGAAAATCCGGCTCCCAGGGCCGTTTCAAGGATCGCAACGCCTCGGTCCTGCTCGTGGAAGACAACGTCGTTAACCAACAGGTCGCCCTGGGTTTGCTTCGGAATCTGGGGGTCCGGGTCCGTTTGGCGGCGAACGGAACCGAAGCCCTTCAAGCCTTGGCGGAAGGTTCATTCGACCTGGTATTGATGGACGTCTTGATGCCCGGGATGGATGGATTTGAGACGACCCGTCGGATCCGCGCTATGCCTTCACCGACGTGTTCTATGCCGATCGTTGCGATGACCGCGCACGCCTTTGAGGAGGACCGGAGGCGTTGCGAAGCCGCCGGAATGGATGATCACCTCGCGAAACCGGTGTCGACAGAGGCCTTGTCGGAAAAGTTGGACCGCTGGCTTCCTGCGCGCGCACCTATCTCTCCGGCCAAAAGCGATATTCCCGTGTTCGACCATGCGAACCTTTTGGAGCGCATGATGGGAGATGGACAGCTTTCGCGCGCGATCGTCTTGCGCTATCTGGAAACGACGCCAACCCGCCTTTCCAATTTCAAGGCGGCGCTCGAAGCCGGGGATTCGGCGGAGGCAGCCCGCCTCGCCCATTTGCTTTTCGGGGCCTCCTCCAATGTGGGCGCCGCGCGTTTCGGCGGCATTTTGAAGCGCATGGAAGGCGCCTCCAAAGCCGGAGAACTGGAAACGGTGAAGGCGGAATGGGGCGGACTTCTGGTCGAGCACCAGCGCCTGGAAGAGCACATGTCCGCCTGGGCGCGTAACGCTCCGGGAGCCGTGTAGCTTGCCTTTGTGTTAGCATGGATGGCCCTGCTCATGGAGTGCCCGTGACGCTCGTCCAATTGGAATATGCGCTTGCCGTCCAAAAATCTGGTTCGATCGTGGGAGCCGCCGAAGCCTGCCGCGTCACCCAGCCGACCCTCACCCAACAGCTGCAAAAGTTGGAGGAAGAATTGGGGGGGGCCCTTTTTGAGAGGGGCCGCCATCCGCTTTCACCAACGGCTCTTGGACGGAAGGTCTTGGATCAGGCGGCCCGGGTGCAAGCCGAAGCCAAACGCCTGCGGGCGCTGGCTTTGGAGGATCAAGGGCCCCCATCCGGAGTTTACAGGTTGGGCGTGATCCCCTCGGTGGCCGGTAGCCTGCTTCCGCGCGCGACCGGCACGTTCCTGAAGCGCTATCCTGGAGTGAGCCTCCAAGTGGTCGAACGCCAGTCCCGCGATCTGGTTCGGGATTTGTTCGATGGGGTTTTGGACGCGGGGATCGCGGCGCTTCCTTTGAAGGCGAGGGGCCTGGCTTCGACGGAGCTTTATCGGGAAGGTTTTCTCGCCTATTTCCCCGAAGGCCATCCTCTTTTAGGGAGCGCTTGTGTGGAACCGAAAGCGCTCGGCAAGGAGCGGGTCCTGTTGATGGGCGAAGGTCATTGCTTCCGGCATCAAGCGCTCAGCCTGTGCAAGACGCAGCCGGACGGCGACGGGGTCCATTTGGAAAGCGGGAGTTTCCATACGCTCGCCGCCCTCGTCGACGCGGGGCAAGGCGTCACGTTGCTCCCGGAGATGGAGGCGAAGGACCTGGGAACCGAGCGCCGTCTCCGTCTGCGCCCATTGAGCGGTGGCCCCGCCGTGCGCAGCGTCGGAATGGTGCATGTGCGTCCTGCGCCCAAGGAAAAGACGGCCCGCGCGCTTGCGGCGGTCATCCGGGAAGCCGTCCCCACGGCGAAAAGTGGCCGGGTACTGTCTCCCGGGGTTGAATTCTGATTTTCTTGGAACAGGTTCGGCGTCGGGGGAGCCACCCGGCGCGTTAAACCAATTGTGGGCGGGGCCCGTTTCCGGGAAAATCGGTCGGATCGACGAGGCCGTTCCTGGGGGGCTGCGCACTCCGGATCAAAGGCGTATCGACCGTTCCTGATTCGGGCTGGAGACACGGATGCGTCTGGAAAGCTCTTTGCTCGCGTTGGTCCACTTATTTTTGGCGCTGATCGTTTCGGCCCATATATTGCTCCATAAACGTCAGCCCCGCTCGGCCATGCTATGGTTGCTTTGGGTCTGGATCGCCCCCTTGGCGGGTTCCGCCTTGTACCTATATCTGGGGGTGAACCGGGTGGGGCCCGTGCGCCGCAAAGTTCCCCGGAGCGTTCAGGCCTCCAGCCCGGGATTCGACGCCCTGGCGGCTTCGGTCGCCGGCACGCCTTTGCGGCGCGGAAACCGGGTCCATTTATTGGTGGACGGAACCGAAGGGTACCCGGCGATGCTCAAAGAGATTCGCGCGGCCCGGATTTCGATCGACCTGGAAACCTATATTTTTGACCTGGACGCGGTGGGTTCGAGATTTTTGGCCGCACTCGAGGACGCCGCCCGCAGGGGGGTGCGGGTCCGGGTGCTCGTCGACGGAATGGGCGCCTATAGCGCCCGGCGCCCCCTGAAGAGGGGCTTGCGCCAGGCCGGAGGGGAAGCCCGCCACTACTGGCGCCTCGATCGGCTTTTTAGGCAGCCCCTCCTGAATCTGAGGAACCACCGCAAACTGTTGGTGGTCGACGGCAGCGTCGCTTTCACCGGCGGCCTGAATATCAGCCAGCGTTACGCCAAAGGCGCGGCCGCGCGATTGCGGGATTTGCATTTTTTGGCGCGTGGACGGCCGGCGGTGCGGGACGTCCATTTCAGGTTCGAAGGTCCGCTCGTGGGGGATCTCGCGGAATGTTTCCAGCGCGATTGGGCCCATTCGGGCGGCGTGGGCGGCCTTATCCCGGCGGCCCGTCCGTCGCGGCGCTTGGGCCGCGCGGGTTCGGCCGGTGTGGACGGCGTCGCCGCGCGCGTCGTGGCCTCGGGTCCGGACGAGGATCTGGAACGCATCTATGAGGTGCTGCTGGGAGCCCTGGCGTCCGCTCGCCGGAGCGTGGATTTGTGCACCCCGTATTTCATCCCGGATGCGGTGCTGCTTTCGGCGTTGCGGGTGGCTGGGTTCCGGGGCGTCGCCGTCCGCGTGTTCGTGCCTCGCGCCAGCGACCATCCCTTTGTGCATTGGGCCGGAGCCGAATATTACCGCGACCTTTTGGATGCGGGAGTGGAGATTTGGGAGGTCGGCCCGCCGTTCATCCATTCGAAGCTCGCGGTGGTCGACAGGAATTGGGTGTTTTTGGGGTCGTCCAACCTTGATATCCGGAGTTTTCGGCTTAATTTTGAGATGAATGTCGAAACCCGTTCGAGGGAACTGGCCCGCCAAGTGGGAAACGTTTTGGAGGCCTATCGGGAGGGCGCCCATTTGATCGACCACGCCGCCCTGAGACGCAGATCGGTTTGGCGTCGGCTTCGGGGGGCGCTGGCGAATTTGGCGGCGCCTTACCTTTAGGCTTATATCATCGACGTATCCCGGCAAACGCTCCGCCTTGGGTCGGCTCCGGCGCCTTCGTTCAAAACCGGCTTTTCGCCGTGGCCGCAGCTATTTTAGGACGCGGATAGTTTCTAAGCTTCGGCGGCTTATCCGTTCAGGCCGTCATGGGGCCACGACCGCGATTTTCAGGATTCGGCGATGGGGCAGCCCTTGGGCGTCCAGCGCCTCCATTTCCAGTAGATAGATTCCGGGAGCCTTGGATCCCCCCAGGGGCCAGAACAGGCGACCACTGGGATCGGGGGCCAGGACTTCGATTAGGTTTCCGCCCAACGTAAAAACGCGTCCATGGAAATCCGTGGCCTCGGCGGTCGGCGCCAATCCCGCCCAAACTCCTGTCGTGTGGGCCGAGCCGGGATTCGGCGCGGCCCAACTCCCTTCCAAGGGATCCTGGAGCCCGCCTTCGACCACGGTGACGGACTTCGATTGGGTTTGGGGCGGAGCGCCGAGCGGCTGATAGGTCAGACGCACCCAATACACTCCTGGGGTCACCACCGCGCCCAGGTCGTTGCGGACATCCCACCAAACTTGGTCATCCGTCGCGTCCACCGCGATGGCGACGCCGACCGAATTCCCCGGGGCCGGGGGCGGAACCACCGAGCTTGATTTAACCTCCAGGGCCGGCGCGCCGGTGACCGTAGCGGCGAGCGTCCGCACCCTTTCCCCCGTGCTGTTGTACACGGCGAGGGTGGTCGTTTGGGGGGCGGCGATCACCTGCACGTCCTGGGTGAAGGAAAGCGTGTGGCCGAAGGAATCGGTCTCCGTCGCCTGCACGATGTAGAGGCCCGAGGAAACGTTTTGATTGCCATCGTTCGTCCCGTTCCAGCTCCCCACTTGAGCGCCGCCGAGCCAAATGCCCAAAGCGCCCTGCCCGGCGAACAAAGCCGAGGCGGTCAGGGTCATGCCGCCTTCGCCGTAAATCATGCCGGAGGGAAGCGTCCGCACGATTTCCCCCGCGGCGTTGAAGACGTGGAGGGCGATCCGTATCGTGGGCGCCGGTGTCCAGGTCTGGGTGATCGTCGGGGAGGGCGACCAGGTCGGCGTGATGGTGGAGGTGGACGTGGACGTGGGCGTGTCCGATGCCGTGGGCGTATCGGTGAAAGAGGGGGTGTCCGTGAAAGTCGGTGTCCACGTAGGGGTCGAGGTGAACGTAGGGGTGTCGGAATAGGTGGAGGTGGCCGTGAAGGTCGATGTGGCGGTGGCGGTGGCGGTATCCGTGAACGACGGCGTCGCCGTGGGGGTTGCGGTGGAACTCGGCGTATCGCTCGGCGTATCGCTATCGGTGTAGCTGGAAGTGGGCGTCGGCGTGTCGCTGGCGGTGTCGGTCGCCGTAAAGCTGGGCGTGGCCGTCAGCGTCGCGGAAAAGGTCGGCGTATCGCTGGCGGTGGGGCTAGGGGTGAAACTGGCGGTCGCGGTGGGGGTATCGCTGGGCGTGGGCGTGAAGGAAGGCGTCGTGGTCCAAGTCGCGGTGGCGCTCGGGGTTCCCGTGTCGGTCACGCTTGGGCTGGACGTCGCCGTGGAACTGGGGCTGGGGGAAGCCGAAAAGCTTGGGGTCGCCGTGCCCGTTGGGCTCGCCGTAGGTGTGGCGGTCGGGGTGGGGCTCGATGTTCCGGTCGACGTGGCGGTCCCGGTGAAACTGGGGGTCGGCGTGGTCGAGGGACTGAACGTGGGACTTGGTGTCGCGGTGAAGGACAGGGTGACCGTGCGGGTCGCCGAAGGCGTGACTGTCGCCGTCCCGCTTGGGGTTCCCGTCGGAGTTACCGAAGACGTCGGAGTCGGACAGTTGCCCCAGGAAACGTCATCCAGATACCCTAAGGCATAATGGGAGGTCTCTGCGCAGGAATACGCGGAATACGAGATCGTGACCGTCTGGCCGCCATAGGCGCTCAAATCAAAATAGTATTGCTGCCAGGGAAGGTATTTCCAAGGACCGACCGTTCCGTATCCCGCGTCATAATTGACGGCATCATAAGGGCTTCCCGGATCCAGCAACAAGGGAGCGTTGTCGAACCAACTGAAGCGCTGGGAATAGAGGGTAGTTCCGCCGACGCTCACTTGAAAAAGCACATAGGCGTCGGAACCGTACCCTTCGCCTATTTCGTAGTGGTGGCCGTTAAGAACCGCCGCAAAATACGCCGAAAGGCAGGCTCCCGAACCCGGGACCGTGTCACTTTGCGTGATGGTCGCCCAGTCTCCGTGGCTGGAATCGCCGTCCCCGGAAAAGACGAAAGCGGCATAGTTTCCGCCATGGACATCGTTTAACTCGCTGCCGTTGGTGAAAGGGGCTTCCGCAGGAGTCACGGTGACCGCCATCGGCAGGAACCAGGTGCTGGAAGTCACCGCGCTGGTGGCAACTGTCCATCCCGTCAAATTTCCGGCCTCAAATCCGGCGTTTACCCAGGCATGAGCTACGGTACTTAGGCTGAAACAGGCGATCGCAACGCCCATGCGTAGGCGGGAAAGCCGGATTTCTCCAAATGAAATCTCTCGTCGAAAAACCATAGACGCCCGCCTAAAAGAACCGTCGACTTCCCAGGGAAGCCGAATGCTGTTCCTTTCGGCGGGGAGGCCAGTGAATCTGAAAAAAATTTGCCACCCAAAAGCGCTTTGAGTATTTTTCCATCTAATGAATAATTAGACGTAATTTGATCTTTGTCATTTTATATTCGTGAAACTAGGAGTTTAATGTTAATCATTTTGTGAGGTTTTAGTGAAAAGATTACACCAACTCGGATGCGTGCTTTGTACATGTGGAAAGAACCTGTCCCATTCCTTAGACTTGGAATTCTTTCACCAAACGGCCCAAGCTGGGCCTAAGCTCGCAGGGGTGGATCTATCGTCTCTGCTTTGTTCCGCGAAAGGCACAGGACATTATTCCAAAAAAATAAGGAAAAGCCGGAACGACGGATTTGGGGTGGGCGGGTGTTCCGCCAAGGAACGGGAAGAAGGTGTTCGACGATTGATGAAAGGCCGGGGCATGCACCCCTTCCGGGGCCCCAGAGTCCCTCTCAGGAATCTGGGCGCCTGCTTGGCCAGTTCTGCGGAAGCATGCCCCTCGAGGGTTTCGGTTGCGGATCGGGATACTTTGGGTGGCCCGCGGACGCTGGCGGTGACCGTAGCCGTGGGGCCGCGGTCGAACAGGCGTTTGAGGACGCCAACCAACTGGAAACGGCGTTTCTCACATCTTTGGAGGCGAACATGGCCATCAAGACTCTGGATTGCAAGGGTATGCGCTGCCCGCAACCGGTCCTGAAAATGTCGGCGACGCTCATGGAACTTAAGGAAGGGGATACGCTTGAAGTCGTGGCCGATTGCGCGACATTCGAGGACGACGTCAAAAAATGGTGCTCCCGCCTGAACAAGACCTTGGTCTACGTCAAGGACGAGGGCGCCGGGGCAAAACGGGTTCAGGTCCAGTTCTAACCAGCCATTCCGCTTGGAGGGGCCCGTGGCCCACAATAAATCGGTCGAAGAGTTGGAGCATGAACTGGAGGTTTCCCGAAAGGAATTCGACGAATTCATGATGGAAGCCACCTTGAGCGTGGCGGAGTTTTTTGACGTGCTCAAACGCCTGACGCAAGGGGACTTCGAGGTTCGGGCGAAAGAGAATTCCTCCCAGGAACTCTTTGCCAACTTCGGCAAGGTCATCAACGAGACGATCGTAAAACTCGCCTTTGAAACCCGCCAATTGGAGGAGGCGCGTTCCCGTTCCGAGGTACACGCCCGGGATTTGGAGGCCACCCTCCGCAAAGTCCGCGCCCAACAGGACGCCATCGCCCAATTGTCGACCCCGATCATCCAGGTTTGGGACAGGATCCTTTGCCTCCCGATCGTGGGCATCGTCGATTCAAAGCGCGCGGGGGAAATGATGGATACTCTTCTCAACCGAATCATCGAAACCGATTGCCGCTTCGTGATCGTCGACATCACCGGCGTGGACGTGTTCGACACCCAGACCGCGGACCATTTCGTCAAAATGATCCGGGCGGCGTCATTGCTGGGCGTGCAATGCATGATCACGGGCATTAAACCCCAAATCGCCCAGACCATGACGACGATCGGCGTCAACCTGGGCGGAATTGTGACGCTGCGGAACCTGGAGGCGGGCTTGCTTGCGGCGATCAAGGGTCTCGGCTATCGGGTGGCGAAAGATGCGTAGGGAGCTTACGGAAAGCGAAGGGGAAGCGTGGCGCATTCCCATCATCCGCCTGCGCGACGTGCTGATCGTCAGCATCCAGGGCTCCTTGCAAGACACCCAGGCCCAGCGCCTGCACGAGGACATACTTGCCCAAATCGGGGCGACGAACGCCAGCGGCGTGGTGCTCGATATCAGCGCTGTTCCGATCATGGACAGCTATATCGCCCGCATCCTCAATAACATCGCCCGCAACGCCAAGCTCATGGGTTCCCGCGCCGTCGTGGTCGGGATGCAGCCGGCGATCGCGATCACCCTCGTGACCATGGGTTTGGAATTCGAGGATTTGGAGACCGCCCTGAACTTGGAACGGGCCATCGAACAATTGGGGTCGGACCATGGACGTCTTTGAACCGGTCGCCGGCGTGGAGTCGGCCTTCCGCCCTTGGCTGCCTTCGAGTTCCCTGATCGCGCGCGACGAAGCCCGGCGCTATAGCGTGGCCGAGGGCGCCGCCGCGGTGCGCGAATGCTTCCGCCATCTGCAAGGCTCGGAATGGTTCGAGCGGGTCGCCGCGTTCGAAGCGCCGGTGTCCCGATTGGGCCGGCCCGATCTTCGCGTCACGGATTTGGCGCCCGCGGTGGAGGCGCTCGCATCGGCCGCGGGGGACTCCTGCGATTCGGTCGTGCTCCACCGCAGCTTGTCGCGTCTGCGCTACATTCTGGACCGTTGCGACGAAGAGGCGCGCACCGTCCAGGAGCATTCCTTTCCCATTCGCTCTGCCAATGACATTTCCCTGGCTAGGGAGTGCGCTTTGCGACTGGCCCGGCAGGATGGGTTCAGCCTCATGAACGCGACCTATGTAGCGACCGTGGTATCCGAACTTGGGAGGAATATCCTCCATTACGCGGGGGAGGGCAACGTGCGGATCAGCGCGATCCTCAAGGACGATGGCGTCACTTGCGACGCCATCCGCGTCACCGCCGAGGACCACGGCCCGGGGATTCCGAATTTGGAGGTGATCCTGTCCGGTTCCTACCGCTCCAAGACCGGGATGGGCCTGGGACTTCTGGGAAGCAAACGTCTGCTCGACGAGTTCCAGGTGAAGACTTCGCCTGGCGGAACGACGGTCACCGGCTTGAAATATGCCCCGGGACACTGACCAAGGGACGCTCGGCGCTTTGCTTTGGGGCGCAGTGCGCCGGCCCCTGCCGGCCCAAATCGCTTGCGGAGACGCCTATTGGGCCGGCTCTACCGCCGCTGCTAGGCTGGATTTTGGCCTTGCCGACGGGCTTGGACACGGTCCCGAGGCGGAACGGGCCGCCCAATCGGCGCTCGAAGCCTTCCGGAGCGGCTGGGCCTTGCCCCTGGAAGCGGCGGTCTGGGAAGTCCATCGGCGCATCCGGGATACGCGCGGCTGCGTGGCGCTTTTTGGCCGGATCCACCTCCCCTCCGGCCATTTGGAGACCGTTGGAATCGGCAATATCGAGTTCAAGCCCTTGCCCGGATGGTCGCCCTCATTTTTGTCGATGCCGGGCGTATTGGGCCACGCGGTGCGCAAGACGCATGTTTTTGAAAATCAATTGGGGCCGGACCAAGGGTTCGCGGCATTTTCTGACGGAATCACCCGGCGTTTTGATTGGGGAAATTTTGACACGAATGCCCCTCCAATGGATCTTGCGAACGCCTTGCTTGAGTCCGCAGGTACCGACAGGGACGACGCTTCGGTGTTGGTGATCCGGCGTTCGACGCTGCCATGACGGCCGCGCCGCTGTGGCGAATTGAGTGTGAAGCCGACGTCGTTTGCGCGCGCGGGGAAGCCCAAAAGTGGCTGGAATCGAGGGGGGTCTCGAGGGTGCTTGCCGCCGAAACGGCGCTGATCGTCTCTGAATTGGGTCAAAATATCGTCAAATATGGGAAACTCGGCTCTATTCAGCTCCGGTGGAACGCCCAAAAAAGGGGCGATCTGGACATCGAAGCGACGGATTCCGGACCAGGGTTCAGTGACCTGAATCGCGCTCGGATGGATGGAACGACTTCCGCGGGCCCCTTGGTCCGGGCCGACGGCAGCTGCCGGTCCCAAGCTCTGGGTTTGGGACTCGGCTTAGGCGCCGTTGAACGCCTGAGCCGAAGGATGTCCCTCAGAAACCGGCCGGAAGGCGGTGCCCAAATTCTGGTCCAAAAAATGCTTTATCCAGGTTAGTCCGCTCCGACGGGATCAGACGGAGCTTGGACCCGCTTGCGATCCGCCTTGATCCTTCGCGTCCGTTCAAACCAAGGTGTTAGGTCCCGGCACCTCCAAGATCATTCCGGATCGGATTCCCCCCTCAAAAACGGACCCTTCGGGCGCAAAGCCGGGGCAAGCCGATGGGCCAGGGCGTGCAGAAGCTCCGCTGTTAAGCCCCAGATCGGACCGTGTTCTGTGGGGAAGACCAAAACCCGTTGCCTCCGCCGGCCCCACGGGACAAGATAGCGGTCCGGCAACCCCAATTCTCGGACCGGCAACAACCATCGAGTGCGGCCGTCCGACTCAACGCAATCAGCCCGGACTTCCATTTGGATTTCGTATTCTTTGGGCGTTTCCAAAAAACTGATCAGGGGCAGGGCCACCATTTCGGCAACCTCCTCGGGCGCCGCTTTCAGGCCTTTGAGGCCTTGAGGACGCCACGCGACGACGCAATCGACGACCGCTCCCATGGGCGCGACCAAGGTTCCCAAACGCCCTAAAAGTAGCAGGCTGTCCGGTTGGGCGCCCACCTCCTCCCGCGCTTCCCGTTTTGCGCATTCTTCTGGGCCGGAATCTTTGGCCAGGTCCATGGAGCCGCCGGGAAGACAAAATTCCCCGCCTTGGGGGATTCCGGCGGCTCTGCGGGTCAGCAACACGCTCAAGCCGTCGGGCGCCTCAAAAAGAATGGCCATTACCGCGGAGCGGCGCAAACGCTCCAAGCCAAGTAATCCGCCCTCGGGAGGGGGCAGGAGCCCTTTAAGATGGTGGAAATTTAAAGGCATGGCGGAATCCCTTCAGCGAAGCGCCGGTCCGCAAACATGGGAGAAGGGTCCCGCCGGATGGGGATGCGCAGAAGGCGGGTTTCGCCGTCTTGCAAGGTCACGAAGGTTTCCGTCCCGATTCCGGCTTTACGCAGGGCTTCGGCGAGATCCCGTTCGGGCTGGCCATAAGCTTCCGAAGACAGGCGGAATGTCTCGAAATGCATCCCAACGCTCAACGCGGAGCCGAGATCTTGGTGCGCTTGGACGGCTTCGGAAGGATCCATATGCATGCGGGCCATGAACCATCGGGGCGAGTAGGCGCCGATTCCCAGGAGCGCCAAGTCGGCGGCACCGAGACGCCGCCGGATTTCGGCGAAATGGCTGGAATAACCGGAGTCCCCTCCGAAATACAGGTTTCTTCCTTGGGCCTGGATCATGTACGAGCCCCATAGGGTGCGCTGACGATCCCAAAGGGTTCTGCCGGAAAAATGCTGGGTGGGCGTAAAAACCACTTTCACGCCTTCGGTAACCTCGCTCGACTGCCACCAATCCAATTCCCGGACCTTCGTGAAACCGAGGGCGGAGACGATTTCCCGATCCCCAAGCGGCACCAAGACCAGCGGGTCGTCGCCACGCGCTTTCAAGCGGCGTAGCGTCTCCAAATCCAGATGGTCGTAATGGTTATGGCTGATGAGGATCAGGTCGATCTTGGGAAGCGCGTTGAAATCGACTCCGGGCTTGCGGATTCGGGCCGGTCCCGCCCAGGAGACGGGACTGACGCGTTCCGACCATACTGGATCGGTCAAAATCGCGCATCCCGGCAATTGGATCAGAAACGTGGCATGATTCACAAAAGTGAGCGCGATATCCGAAGCGCCGAGTGGAAGAGCCAAATTCGGACGAGCGGTGTTCGCGACTTGGCCCGGCCATTCGCCCCGCGGATCCCTCGCAAGCCGGAACATATCCCGCCATCCCGGTTCCGCGCCTTTCGGCAAAGTCGGATTGAAAAAAACATTTCCGTCGCAATGATCCGACACGGGCCAACTCCTTCGCGCGGTGCAGGCCGAGTTCAACGCCGCCCCTGCGCAGAGCGCGGCGACCAGCGTCTTTTTGAAGATAGCCATGGGTGGGGGTCCTCGGGACTGGAGGCGCCCCGACGGGCTGGGGCGCCTCCAGTGTCCCAAAGGTCCGCGCTTTTGAAAACCCCGACACTGGGCTCACATGCTCCAAGGTTCTGAAGGCATGTCGACCTTTTCGGACCAATCCCTTTGAAGCGCGAGCAAATCGTGGATGATGTCCATCGCCAGGGGTTTCGCCTCCTTGGAGGCTTCGATCAAGGCATCCAAACGCTCCAAACGACTGCTGGAACCCACGGTCGCCAAGACCTGGTCAAAACTTGCAGCAAATCGCACGCAAAACTCCGGCCAGGAGCGGGCACCGGAACGCTCGTACAAGGGGGCCACCTGCGCCGCGCGATCCCTGAGGTAAGGTTTCCAGGCGGCTCCAGGCACATCCCGCAGTTGATAGAGATCGCCTCCGGAAACGCTCCGGAGCGCGATCCATGGAGTGCGCCTTTCCAGGATCAAATCCCACAGTTCGTTGGAGACAAACCGCTGGAGAGGATTGAAATAGAAGATCAAAGCGTCGACCTGCCCGTCCAAATGGCCCCCTTTAAGTGCGCGAAACGCGGCGGGGGAGGTCCAAGGGAACACTTCCAGCACGAAATGTCCGACCAGCCCTTCGGCCTTCATGGTCCGGAAATCGGCGTAACAACCGCCCCCCTGGGCGATTTGCTCCCACACCGCGCCGCCGGGGCAAAGTTGCCCGTATTCGATGCGGGGAATCCCCAAGCCTTGGACATATTTTTCCGCGTTTTTCCTGATTTCACCGGTGGATTCCCCGAATAATTTTATGGCGAGCTTGGGTATTCGGATCGGATCCTGGCGGAAAGATTCGGCCAAAACACCGACGGCCTCACCATAGGAAGAACTGGTGTGAAAAGGGACGCCTCTTTCCATCGCCTTCAACGCCAGTTCAACCCGTTGAGCGCGTGGAATGGAGCTGTCGCCGAGGCGGGTCGTTCCGTAAATCACGTAGGGCAAGGGGCCTAAAGGTTGCGCTTGCATCGCGATCCTCCCGATAAAAAACGCTCGCCGAAAAACCGATATAAAGGTAGCCTATTGAATACCCTAAAAACAGGTATCCTTAAACGATAAACTAAAAGCGCGGTCGCGTACGGAAAAAAGATTTCCTTTCCGGCGGAAATCGCCCTTGTTTGGACCTGCCACTGAAGCGTAGGAAATGTTTATTCGGTCCAAGGGCTACGGGAGCGGATCGGCGCTGCGTTGCTCTCAAGGATGAGAATTTTAATTTTCGGTGCTAGGACGGTTCCAGCGGAGCCGGAGGCTCCCCAGGGTGGATTTCCGGGCCCCGACCCTGCCGATTTTCATGGGCAAAGGGGATTCGCGGCGCTCCGTTATCGGGACTTCAAGCCCGATGCGCCGCGTGGCCCTTTCGGCGATTGTTATGGTACTATTTCGCATGGGGGTTTGTGGCGCGGCACGGAACGGCCTGGGGCGGCCTCACCGCGAATTTGGCCGGCCTTGTGCGTTCCTCCAGCGCCATAGTTCGACGGGATACATTCCATTCTATTCTATTCAGCGGATTTTAAGCTCGGAGCGATCCATGCCTTGGTGGATGAAGTGGCCTTTGGCAACACTGACCGTCGCTTTGCTGGCGGCATGGGGCATCCAAAAGTTGGTGCGCTACAACCAAGTACCGGAAGAAGCTTCGGTTCAGATGCCGATGCAGTCCCCCGCAGTACTTCCGGTCGAGAAGGACCAGTGGCAAGAGGTCGTGCTGGCTTCCACCAAACCGGTGTTGGTCGACTTTTGGGCGACCTGGTGCGGCCCTTGCCGGATGGAAGCCCCAATCCTGGAATACGTAGCCCGGGATCTTTCCGGAACGGCCCTGGTCGTGAAGGTGGATGTCGACCGAAATAAGGAACTTGCCCGCCAGTATCAGATTTCCGCGATACCCGCCCTGCTCTTTTTTAAAAATGGCATGGAAGTTCGGCGTTTGGAAGGGGTCCACGATCAAACCGCCATCGAATCAACCTTTAAAGAATTAGCAAGCCAGTAAGTTGCTTCTTTGCCGCGGAAAACTTGGAGCGGAAGGCAAAGGCAAGTTCCCCTATTGGTATGCGCGAGGTGTGGGCTGCTTTGGGGCAGAGTCCCCTGCGTAGGCATTGATTTTCGATGACCCCGCTGCCCCCGCACGCACCCAGGGGTGTATCCCCATGAAAAGGGAAGCGCCTGGAACGCTCCGGGCACGGGATTTTATTTTAAGACCTTTTTTCCCCAAGGCCGAATCGTCGACCTCCCGTTCCCTAGCGTAGCGCCTGGACTAAAGTTTCGGTTCGCGTCAGGCCCACAAAACGCCGGATTTCACGACCGTCCTTAAAAATAAGGAGAGCCGGAATGCCGGTGATGCCATAGCGTTCCGCCAACGCCGATTCGGTTTCCACGTTCACTTTACCGACCACAGCGGTCCCGCTAACGGCTTTTGCGGCCTCGGCCACGAGGGGACCCTGACTTCGGCAAGGAGGGCACCAAGGCGCCCAAAAGTCGACCAGCACCGGCTGCCGGGCATCCAGCACTTCGGCTTGCCAATGGGCCTGGGTGAAAGTGCGGACCGGCGCCGTCGGATCGTCCGTTGGCACCGGGAGAAACCAGTTAAAGCTTCTCCCGACTAGGCCGAACGCCAACACGATCAGAAATACTGTTCCGGGATTTTGTTTGATCCAATCCCACATGCTTGGGCCCCTTTAGACAAAGAATAACGCGGAAACGCCAATCCGCGAAAAGCCGCTCGAACCCGCTCCAGATGACTCGAAGCGGGAGCGCCTTGACCGGGCTGGATTCACACTTCCACGGGCAGTCCCGCTTCGGCCCAGGCGCCGATACCGCCGACGACATGCATCGCCTTTTCGTAGCCCTGATCCAAGGCGAAATCCAAGGCCCTGCCGCTGCGCCCGCCGGCGGCGCAATAGAAGAGCAAAGGTTTCGAGCGATCCAATTCGGAAAGCCTTACGGGCAAGGTCCCCAGCGGAATGAGCTTCGCTTTGGCCAAGTGCCCGGAGGCGAATTCATCGGGTTGGCGTACGTCGACCAATTGGGTCGTGGGATGCGCTTTAAGGTACGCCGCCGCCTCTTTGGGTTCCAATTCCTGTTTGTTGGTATCGATTTCCGACATGAACTGCCTCCAGGTGGGGAATGAATCAGCGGATAAGGGGAAGTCCAGCACCTTGCCACGCCGTAATGCCACCCGCCAAATGCTTAGCCTGGGTGAATCCGTTTTTTCTGAGGGTTCCCAGGGCGACGGCGCTGCGGTTTCCGCCGTGGCAATACACGATCAAGGGTTTTCCTTTAGAAAGTTCGCCGAGCCGTCCCCCCAAATCGCCCAAGGGGATGTTCTTGGCCCCAGCGATGCGGCCCCCCCGGAACTCTCCGGCGGTCCGCACGTCGATAAGCTGCAGATCTTTTTGACCCTCCTTGGCGGAGCGCAGATCCGCAGGGCTGAGAACCGCCTCTTTGGGCACTTGGGGCCGGAAAAGGAACCAAAGCGCCAAGGCGCCCACTGCAAACAGAATCCACGTGCTGTTTTCCATCGGTATCCTCCATTGATTTCAAGCTCAAAGGGTTGGTGCATTTCCTTTCAAATTTCCCCTTAAATGTCTTTACGGGCTTCAGTCCAGGCTTCCCAAGTGAGCCATCCCCCCGAAAGATTTCTGGTCTTATAACCGGCCTGATCCAGAATCCGTGTGGCGATGTATCCCCGTAGGCCCACCCGGCAGGTGACCAATAGCTCCTTCTCCCGGGGCAGTTCCCCGATCCGGCTCCGCAAGGCGTCCACCGGAATGTTGATCGAACCGGGAATGGAACCTTCCGCGAATTCGGAGGGGGTTCTTACGTCGAGCAGCAACTGCCCGGGCTGGGGGGCGGCGAAGTCCTCGGGACTGGCGAGGCCCATCCGCCCGTCCAATACGTTGGTCGCGATGAATCCCGCAAAATTGACCGGATCCTTCGCCGACCCGAAGGGTGGGGCGTAGGAGAGTTCCAGTTCGGCGAGATCCCGAACGCTCATACGGGCCTTGAGCGCCGTCGCCAGCACGTCCATCCGCTTATCGACGCCCGCCGGACCCGCGGCCTGCGCCCCAAGCAGTTCCCCGGAATTCGGATCAAAAAGCACCTTCAAATGCATCTGCTCGGCGCCGGGATAATACCCGGCGTGGTGGCTGGGATGCAGGTAAATTTTCGAAAAAATCCTGCCCGCGGATTTCAAGGATTTTTCGGTGGCGCCTGTCAGCGCAAACGTCGTGTCGAATACGCGGACGATCGCCGTACCATAGGTGCCACCATAGGTGCTCGGGATGCCGCAAATATTTTCCGCGGCGATCCTGCCTTGCCGATTGGCCGGTCCCGCCAAGGGGGCCAAGCCCTGCCGCCCGGTGACCGGCATCGTCACTTCCACAGCGTCTCCGACGGCGTAGATCGCGGGATCGTCAGTACGCATGTTCGGATCGACCCGAATGCCCCCGGAGGCCCCCAGGGCGAGGCCTGCGGATCGCGCCAGGGACGCTTCCGGCCGGACTCCGATCGCCACCAACGCCAAATCGACGCTTTCGCTGCGTCCACCAAAATCGGCTTCGAGCCGGCCGCCGACGGCGGCGATGCCTTTCAAGTCCGCGTTCAAAAGGGTGACCACTCCGTTGGCCGCCAATGCGCGTTGCACATAGATCGCCATGTCCGGATCCGCCGGCGCCAACACTTGGGCCGCCTTGTCCGCCAGAAGGACTTCCCAGCCTTTATGGCGGAGGGCTTCCGCCATTTCCAGGCCGATGAAACCGGCTCCCAAAAGCAAAGCCCGCCCCGCCGGCCTTCCATCGACCGCCGCCTTGATCGCGTCCATGTCCTTAAGATTCCGCAGGGTGCGCACACCCGGGAGATCATGTCCGGGGAAAGGAGGCACCCAGGCAGCCGCCCCCGGACTTAAGACAAGTGCGTCATAGGGCAGGTCGTATTCCTCGGATTTATCCAAATCTTTCACCCGGACAAGGCGCTTTGTACGGTCAATGGATAGGGCCTCATGACGCACCCGAACGTCCAGCCTGAAACGCCGCTTTAAGGCCGCAGGCGTTTGGATCAGCAGTTCGTCCCGTTCTTCAATTTCCCCTCCGATAAGGTAGGGAAGTCCGCAATTCGCGAAGGAGACATGGTCACCGCGTTCCAGTAATACGATATTCGCTGTTTCGTCCAAACGACGTAATCGCGCCGCCGCTGAAGCGCCTCCTGCGACCCCGCCGACGATCACGACATTTTTGGGTGTTCCCATGGCTCATTCCCGGAGAAGTTTGGGATTATGATCAAAATACGTAAGCCGCTCTATTTAGGTTGTTTAGTAATATAGCTTTTGCTATACTATTTGTCAAGAGCCTTTCTCTTGGACGAGCATGCGGGACCTCCAAATTCGCAGCGCCAACAAGGCCGTTGAAATTCTCGGACCGCTCAGCCATCCGACCCGGCTCTCCATCGTCTGTTTACTCCTAGAACAGGAACGTTGCGTGCTCGATATCGTGGAGGCGCTCGGAACGACCAAGGGAAACATCAGCCAGCACCTCCGTGTTTTGGAGCGGGCGGAGTTTCTTTCCCAACGCAAGGAATCGAATCGTGTCTATTACCGGGTTAAGGACCTCCGTCTGGAATCTTTTATGCTGTGTCCAAAACCTGTATTGTCCGGGATTGGTGAATCCCCCCGCGGATGCCACCCCCTCCTCAAAGGAATGCTCATGAACGCATTGAAAAGGGTTTCCCCGCGAAATGCGGCGCTGTCTTTGGCCTTGGGCTCCCTGAAAAAGAACCATGCCCGCATCATCCATGTGCTTGGAATGACGGCGGGTGTCTTGACGTTGGCGGCGAACGTCCAACTCCCGTCCGGTTGGGCCGCATGCGCGGGAATTTGCGCTTGGACGGCGATCCTCCTAGCTTGGTGCCCGTTTAAGCCCTTGCGCCTCGGGCGCATGTGGGATCGGTTCCTAAACTAAGGCCCTTTTGACGAGGAGTTTTCCATGGAAACTTATACTGTTTGCGACGGATGTTCTTCGGTCAATGGGGTGGAACTCGGCAGGCTTGGCCAAGCGACTTGTGGTTCCTGAAAACGGAAACGACTTCAATGACCGCTTTGGGGATGCTTCTCTGCGGGTCCATCCGGGAAAACTGGCGTGCTTCGGTCCTTAAATCATCGTGGAAGGCCTTCTTTGACGATCGGCTAAAGTTTGTTTCGTTTCAGCCGAAATCAAAACAAGAGGTTTAGTTCCCCCGTCTGATTCCAGGAGGAGCCGACCGTCGAGCGAATGGCCGTTTTTGTGTTTTTGGAATCCTGGAGTTTCCCTTGATGAGGGAATAGCTATGAAGACCTTGATCGCTGAAGACGATTTCACGAGCCGGGTGATCCTCCAAGAGATGCTCAAGTCCCAGGGCCCCACCCATGTCGCCATCAATGGCAGGGAAGCGGTGGACGCTTTCCTGCTCGCGTTGGATCAGGGGGAACCCTATGACTTGGTGTGCATGGACATCATGATGCCCGGTATGGACGGAATGGACGCGCTCAAGGAAATCCGGGCGACTGAAAAGTCACGGAAGGTGGAAATTCAGGTCAGGATTGTGATGACCACCGCTGTGACCGATATGAAGACCCTGCGCACCGCCTATGAAAATCACTGCGACGGGTACCTCAATAAACCAATCCTAAAAGCCAAGCTGTTTGAGGAACTTAAAAAGCTGGAACTCATCCGGGGATAAGTGGCGTTCGGCTTTCGCTCTTCGCGGTTCATTTTAGTTAAATTCCCGGAGAATGAAATTGTCCCGCGCGTAGTTGAAATTTAGGTGGTGGCTCCCCTACCCAGCAGACCGTAAAGTCTGGGTAGGCAACCTTAACCGGGAGAGGAGACCACCATGACGAAGTTACGTCGGAAGACGCAG
>Ga0326728_10008110_pt1 | contig 26382 bp, 14 predicted proteins | sample MB3enrmetagenome_FD_207602 | JGI IMG/M metagenome (GOLD analysis project Ga0326728, IMG submission 207602) | Lab enriched peat soil microbial communities from McLean, Ithaca, NY, United States - MB31MN | ecosystem: Environmental > Terrestrial > Soil > Wetlands > Peat | place: USA: New York... | reverse complement strand
GACATCCGTTGCAGGGTCGAACGCCGTGTGGACTGTGTGTGCTTCCCCAGACAGTTCTCAATAACCAATGCCTGCTCATAACCAGCCCGCGAGCAATCAGCCGGGCATGTCCGCAGCAGAGCCGAAAGCTCGTCCAACATTATCGTCCGGCTTGTGTGGGCGCCTTTGTCGCCAAACTTAAACCCAAGCTCACACCATTCCGGCCTTATATCGCCGGCTGGCTGGCCGGCGCTAAAAATCGCGTCTTTATACACCGTTAATAAACACCATATTTTGGCCGGCAAACCAGCCGTCTGAAATCTATGGTTACAATACACCCCAAACGAAAACTGTCAAGGGCCATAAATAACCGATGGATGATGTTGGCGATACGTGGTCGACGACCGGGTGGTTGGTCGGTTTGAAGGTGCTGGCTGTGCTGCTGGCCGCGCAATCCCGTGACTTGCTGGCCGGACGGCCCTGTCGGCTGGTGTGCCAGGTCCGCGCCACGCCGCGTCTAGGGTTCGCAAGTTGGATCATGCCGGGGTGACGAGCAGGCATGAAACCGAGTCCGAACCTGGCGAATTCGACTGGTTCGTTTTGACCCGGAACGCCTTGTTTGTCGTTGACTCCAAATGCCTAACCGCATAACTAATCGCCAATGACAAATCTCACGAGTTTAACGACCAGCCAACTCCACCGCATCATCGCCATCAAGGAGCAAATTGAAGCTCTCCAGGGCCAAATTGACTCCATCGCTGGTGGCGGGGGTCAAATCCCGTCACTTTCCGCTGTTGAATCCACAAAGAAACATCGCAGGTCGGCCGCCGTGCGAGCCAGGATGGCGGCAGCCCAGCAAGCCAGGTGGGCCAGAGTTAAGGGTGAGACGGCCACACCGAAAGCGGCCAAGAAGAGGGATCGCCGCAGCAGCCCGGCGGTCAGGGCCAAGCTGGCGGCGGCTGCCAGGGCCAGATGGGCAAGGGTGAGGGCGGAGGGGAAGACGACTTTGTAAAGTTCAGAACTGGCCGGGATCGCCAGCCAAGAGCGCAAGGATGCCTCGGTCAATGGTGGTCGCCACCAGAATCAACCTGGCGATTTTTCTCCCAGCGGAGGTGCTCCGCACCTACGCTGGGACACATGGCCATCATCGGCAAACGCAATACCCTCTCCGTCGTGAGAGCATCGGCGCCCGGCCTCTACCTCGACGGCGGGGAATTGGGTGAGATCCTGCTGCCGGGCCGTTATATTCCCGCGGACTTGAAGCCCAAGGACAAACTGGATGTGTTTGTCTGTCGCGATTCGGAGGACCGGCTCGTGGCCACCACCGAGACGCCGCTGGCGACGGTCGGCGAATTTGCGTATTTGAAGGTTATCAGCGTGAATCGGAACGTCGGGGCGTTCCTGGACTGGGGGCAGGCTAAGGATTTGTTGTTGCCATTCCGTGAACAGGAATCTCCCGTTCGCGCCGGAGATAGGGTGATTGTCCGTGTCTATCTGGACGAGAAGACAAATCGAATCGTTGCGACCACACGGTTGAACCGGCATCTCAGCCGGGAGACGCCGGCCTATCGCGATGGACAACCGGTCAACCTCCTCATCGTCGGCCGGACCCCGCTCGGTTACAACGCCATCGTCGAGAACGCGCACCGCGGCTTGCTCTACCATGACAACCTCACCGCACCCCTCCTCGCCGGCCAGAAAGTGAAGGGCTTCGTCCGCACCGTCCGGCCCAACAGGAAGATTGATCTGAGCCTCGACGCGTCGGGATACAAACGGGTGGCTCCCCTGCGGGATCAAATTGTCCGGGCTCTCGAACGCAACGGCGGCCGTCTGGCCTTCGACGATGACAGCCCGCCCGCAGCGATTCGGCAGGAGTTTGGCGTCAGCAAGAAGGCCTTCAAGCAAGCTCTGGGCAACCTTTACAAGGAGCGCCGAATCCGCTTTCAGAACCCTGGAATTGAGTTGCTCGACAACTCCTTTTGGTCTCCGGGTCGGTGATGGCGCCCCGAAAATCCCTCACCTCTGCCATCAGGGCAAGCCGCTGGCCTCACGCCTGCCCGTCAGCCACCAGGCAACGGGTCCCGCCTCGCCCCGCCGCCAGAAAAGTCAGCCGCTTCCCTGCCCGTCATTATGGCGGGTCAAGTGTAAATGTGCCACTCTGATTGGTTCCAAGAAAATAGCCGGCGGCGTTGGTTTCGTTTTGCAGCACCGCCCCATGCGCGACGGTGTTCGTTTTCGCCCCCGTTGGCTGGAACGTCACAGTCACGACGCCGTTGTTCGTATTGATGGCGAAAACCAGGTAGTTGGTCTCTCCCAATTTCGTTGCCCCGGCTAGGTTGGTCAGGCTGTTCTTGGCGATGTTGAGGTTGGTGAAAATTAAGGCGGCGCCCTTCAAGTTGCCGTTGCTCAAAACCAAAGTGGCGTTGGTCAGGTTCAATACCGGGACTCCCACCTTCGCCGTGTTCGTGTAGAACGAGCCGAGCACCTGGGTCACGAGGTTGGTGAAACCGGACGGATACAATATGCTGGAAACGGCCGGCTTGATCCAACTCACCGAACTGTTGATGGACACGTTCTGCGGCGGCTCGTTGGTAAAATAGATCCAGCCCAGCAAACTCCCTTTGCCCGAATACAGGGATTGATAGAGGGGGACGCCTCCGTTCCGGGCCATCGGCACCGACCAGAGGAAGGGCGTGCCGTCCGCCAGCGCTCCGCCCAAGGTGGAAATGCCGCCCATGGTGTTCGTGATGGCGGCGTAGCCGTAGCCATCCGGGCTGACCGCTGGCGCGGCAGGCCCCGGTGGCAAGAGGAGGGTGAATTGCCCGGCGTAATTGGTCGCCGGGTTGGCAGTGGCGCTGAAGACCGCCCGGTCCGCCTGAATCACCGAATTCCATCCCGCCGCCGCGTTGCTCACCGACCCGCCCAGCAGAGCGTCGGAGGGGTTGAAGTCCAGGATCAAAGTGACGCTGACCGGCGTCTTGCCGCTCCGGGCGAGGTTGGTATGCGCGGTCCCCGTCAGGTCAAAGTATCCGCTGAAGGAATTGGAGCCGCCGTCCAGCAGCAGTTTGGCGGTGTAAGCCCCCGTGCTGTTGCTCGCAATGGCGGCCGATATAAAGCCAGAACTGGCCTCCGTCACGCCGTTGGTCGGATAGAACAGTCCGCTATAGACTCCCGCCACCGCGAGGAATGGGTTGGTCACAAAATTGGCCTGCAACACTAGGTTGGATTGCATGGCGAAGATGAGGTTGGCTCCGTTGGTTCGCACGGTCAGGATGGCGCTGGGAACAAAGACAAACTGGACGCCGTTGGTGAGGGAATTATTCCCGCTGGTATCGGTGGCGTAAGCCTGCAAAGCGTTGGTGCCGGGAGAGAGTGTGAAGTTGTTCGTCCAGTTGGTAAACGAATTGGTGGATCCAGCAGCAAGCCAGCCCGTGCTGCTGATTTGAACGTGAACGGATGCCACCGCCACGTTGTCGTGCGCCGTCCCCGTCACCGTGAACACCCCGTTGCTGACCCGCTGGCGCGCCGTGGGCGAGACAATGGTCAAGGTGGGTGGATTGGTGTCAAAATACGTGCCGACAGCCTGGGTGATAACGTTGCTCGAAATGCTGACGGTCTGGTTGGTGGGCGTCTTGAAGCCCGCCGCCGGCTTGAAGGTGACAACATGACTGCCCACCAGCAGATTGCTGATGATGGTGCCATTGGTTTCCCAAGCTCCATTGTCTACCTGCCAGCGCGCCCCATCGGCGACAGCCATGGCCGGAGTGAGGGTGACCTGCAAGGAGCCGGTCACCACGTAAGTCACCGAGACCCCGTTGGTCAGCGAATTGTTCCCGCTCGTGTCGGCGGCGTAAGCCTGAACGTAATTGCTCCCAACCGACAGGTTGACGCTCTTGTTCCAATTGGTGAACAAATTGCTCGACCCGCCCGATACCCAGCCGGCCCCGTTGACCTGGACATAGACCGACGCCACCGCCACGTTGTCATGCGCCGTCCCGGTCACCGTGAACACGCCATTACTGACCCGCTGACCTGCCGTGGGCGAAGCAACGGTCAAGGTGGGTGGGTTGGTGTCAAAATACGTGCCGATAGCCTGGGTGATGAGGTTGCTCGAAATGCTGACGGTCTGGTTAAGAGGCGTCTTGAAGCCCGCCACGGGCTTAAAGGAGACGGAATGACCGCCGACCAGCAAATTGCTCATGGTGACCCCATTGGTTTCCCAAGCTCCGCCATCCACCTGCCAGCGCGCCCCACCGGCCACCGCCACGGTCGGAGTGAGGATGCCCTGCAAGGAGCCGGTCACCACGTAAGTCACCGAAACCCCGTTGGTCAAAGAACTATTCCCGCTGCTGTCGGTGGCGTAAGCCTGAACGTAATTGCTCCCAGCCGTCAGAGTGACGTTCTGGCTCCAATTGGTAAACCAATTGCTGGACCCAGCCAACATCCAGCTCGTGCCGTTGACTTGAACGTGAACCGACGCCACCGCCACGTTGTCCCTGGCCGTGCCCGTCACGGTGAAGGCGCTGTTGCTGACGCGCTGGCCGGCGGTGGGTGAGGTAATGGTCAGGGTGGGCGGATTGGTATCCGTAGAGGAAGCCACGAAATTCTCAAAGAATGCTTGGCCATTGGTGACAGCAGGGTTGCTTACGTTGCAGTTGGATTGATCGCCGCTGCCAGCGGCAAGGCCAACACTGAACCGACCTTTGTCCGTCATTCCCCAGTCCGTGGGGACATTGATGGTCTGCAGGTCCGTCCAGTCGTTGCCAGCAGTGGTGTATGACGCGGTTAGCGTCTTGGCTGCACTGTCGAAGCTGATCCGCAAGCTGGCATCCGTTGAGGAGTTCGGGACTGTGTCCGAGTAGACAGGAGACGCATTGTCGGTGTAGAGGCCTGTATAAAACCCCATCGAGTCCGGCGTCCGCGAAATGGCGATATCATAGAGATGGTTGATGTCGGTGCCTTGTTGTATAAATAAGTCCAGGTTAACACTCTGGCAATTCAAGTCTGCAAAAGCATCCAAGTGGACATCCACCTGAACCGACCAATTGTCGGTGTACGTGCCCGTGTTGACAATCCAGCACCACCCCGCCACATCGCGAACGGTCCCGTCTCCGCCGCCGATGGCGGTGTATTCCAGAAGGCAATCGTCAATGGCCAGTGTGCCGGTCCCTTGGTGAATGATGCTGTCCCAATTATTACTGCCATCGCAAAAGTTATCCGTGCCGTTAAACTGGGCCACGGCCGTCCATGCGCTAAGGCTGAGCACCAAAGCGACCAGGCTTGGCAAGCTGTGATATGGTTGACGAATAAAGGTCTTCATACATGCCCTATTTCTTCTCGTTTTCATTGGTTTTGCAGCTGAAAAGATCCGCTCTGATTGCTTTCAAGAAAATACCCTGCGGCGTTGGTCTGGTTCTGCATTAACACCCCATTGATTGAAATGGTCTGATTGGCGTTTGTCGGGTTGGTAAAGCTGCCGCTGATGGTTCCGTGGGTCCTGTCAATGCTCAGGTTCAGGTGGTTGGTGCTGCGCACGGTATTGGTCACGACTGTGATGGTGTTGTTGGTCGCCAGGAGGATGCTGTTGGTCAGGTTCGCCGCCAGGCCGCCACCGTCCAGAATCACCTCGCCGTTGGTCAGCGCGAGCAACGGCTTGCTGGTCGAATTGTAAGGCGAGCCTATGATTTGGGCGTTCTCGTTCCTAAAGCCGGCACGGTAAGCAGCTAGAGCCGCCTTCGTCGAGTTGGTCACATCGATCCAACTGGCCCAAGTAGGCAGGGAGTTGACTGACCCGTTGGTAAACAGGTTCCACGCCCAAAACGAGCCGCTCCCACCATACAGCGGCAGGTAAAACGCCCACAGCCCCTCCTGCGACACCACGCTGTGCTGGCTCAAACCGGTGGTCCCGTCTGCCAGACTGCCGGAAAAGGTGATGTTCCCCATCCCATCCACCGTCACCGTTCCACACCCCGTCCCCAACGGCCCAACGCTCGATTCGTTGGTCCCGGGGATGATCACCGTGTAACTGCCCTGGAAGTTGGTCGCCGGATTCCGCGACGTCCACACATCCCGATAGCCGCTCAATTGCGTCACGAAACTGCCGTCCGTCACCTGCCCGTTAACGGTTCCATCGGCGAAATCCAGTTGCAGCGTCGTGATCAGGTTGCTCTCCCCGTGTCGCGGCGACACCATCCGCACCCGCCCCGACACATCAAAATTACTGCTCAAGTTCACCGTGTCCGGCCCCAGCCAAATCGTCCCGCTCACCGTGCCAGTCGAACCGTAGGTAAAGGTAATCGCCCCCGAGTTGGTGTTCTGCCGGACGGCATTGGCTGGGGTGAACAGGCCGTAATACGCACTGCCCGCTCCCGCCAGGAACGGGTTGGTCACGAAATTGGCCTGCAACACCAGGTTGGATTGCGTGGTGAAGATGAGGTTGGCGCCGTTGGTCAACACGGCGTAAGGAGTGGTGACGCCACCCACCCAATCGGAGAACAGCCAGTTGTTGCCCGCCGTCGCCGTCAGCGTGTAATTGGTCCCAATGGCCAGCAGCTTGCCATTGTCCACCGGACTAATGCCGCCATTGCCGTTGGTTCGCACGGTCAGGATGGCGCTGGGAACAAAGACAAACTGGACGCCGTTGGTGAGCGAATTGTTCCCGCTGGTATCCGTGGCGTAAACCTGCAGGGTGTTGGTGCCGGGAGAGAGAGTGACGTTGTTCGTCCAGTTGGTAAACGAATTGGTGGATCCAGCAGCAAGCCAGCCCGTGCTGCTGATTTGAACGTGAACGGATGCCACCGCCACGTTGTCATGCGCTGTTCCGGTCACCGTAAACACCCCGTTGCTGACCCGCTGGCCCGCCGTGGGCGAGACAACGGTCGAAGTGGGTGGATTGGTGTCAAAATACGTGCCGACAGCCGGGGTGATAAGATTGCTCGAAATGCTGACGGTCTGGTTGGTGGGCGTCTTGAAGCCCGGCACCGGCTTGAAGGTGACAACATAACTGCCCACCAGCAGATTGCTGATGATGGTGCCATTGGTTTCCCAAGCTCCATTATCCACCTGCCAGTGCGCCCCATCGGCAACAGCCACGGGCGGAAGGACGGTGACCTGCAAGGAGCCGGTCACCATGTAAGTCACCGACACCCCGTTGGTCACAGAAGTATTCCCACTCGTGTCGGTGGCGTAAGCCTGCACGTAATTGCTCCCAGCGGACAGAGTGACATTCTGGCTCCAATTGGTGAACAAATTGCTGGACCCAGCCAGCACCCAACCGTTGCCGTTGACCTGGACATAGACCGACGCCACCGCCACGTTGTCGTGCGCCATCCCCGTCACCGTGAACACCCCGTTGCTGACCCGCTGGCCTGTAGTGGGTGCCGTGAAGGTGAGGCTCGGCGGCGCCACGTCCACAAAGTTGGCAACCAGGCTTTGATTGCCGTTCAGCGTGAAAGTGTAGCTGGCCACTGAACTCACCACGCTCCCATTCTCAGTCCAGTTGGTGAATCTGTAGCCGCTATTGGCCTTGGCCGTCACCGTTTGCGAACTGCCCGGGGCAAACGTTCCGCCGCCGCTGACGGTGCCGCCCCCACTCGGCGATGCGCTCACAGTAAGCGTCAATTTTCCTCCGGGCGTGGCGTTGTAGGCAAATCCATGTGTGTCGCCAACGCTGTCGAAATACCAGCCGACGACCGTGTTGCTGGAGATGCCTTGGGCGAAGGTGGAACCACCGCCAAGGGCATTGGGAACGTCCAGCGTGGTGTACTTGCTGCCGTTGTAGAGGAAGCCGTGATCGCCGCTCGTGCTGTTCACATACCAGCCGACGATGTTGTCGCCAGAGATGCCTTGAGCGTAGGTGGCGCCAACACCATTGGGGTCGTCCAGAGTGGTGTACTTGCCGCCGTTGTAGAGGAAGCCGTGGGTTTTGCCACTGTGATCGATATAATAGCCGACGATGTTGTCGCCGGAGATGCCTTGGGCGAAGGTGGAACCAACGCCATCGGGGTCGTCCAGCGTGGTGTAAGTACTACCGTTGTAAAGGAAGCCGTGTGTGTAGCCGTTGGCATCAACATACCAGCCGACGATGTTGTCGCCGTCCACCCCGGAAGCGAAGGTACCACCCCAGCCATCAAATTGACTATCAAAAAGAAGATCACCGTATCCGCCGGGCGGGATGGATGTCGGATTCTCGACGGCGGCGGCGTTGGGTTCGTCCAGTGTGGTGAAGTTGCCCTTGGCGTACAGGAAGCCGTGTGCCTCGGCACCGTCGGTATACCAGCCAACAATGTTACCGCCGGAGATGCCGGTGGCGATAGTCCATCCGTAATTGGCAACATCGATATTGGTGTAAGTGCTGCCATTGTAAAGGAAGCCATTGTCATAGTCACTCTCATAACCGCCGACGATGTTATTACCGGAGATGCCGAAAGCGAGGGTGCCATTACCGGAGCTTGATGTGGCCAAAGGGTCGTCCAGTGTCTGGTATTGGGCTTGCACTGCCGGTGTGGCCAAGAGGAGCACAACTGAAAGGAAAAGCCAGGTTCTTTTCATGATGCATTTGCTTATTGCGTTACCAGAATGTAAAACCTTTGCGGGACGGTGCGCGTCACTGTGTTGTTGATGGTGACGGTGAAATTCCCACTGGTGCTTAACACATTGGTCGCAACGGGCGTCCACTGGCTCAACGGCAAGGCAAGGTTCGTGCTCATCAGCACATAATATGTCGCGCCGGACTGCCCATTGATCCCGTTGAGCACCAGATTTGTGCCGGATAGGATGACGCTGGCAATGCTGGGTTGCGCCGGCACTAATGACCCCACAGGCGGAATTAAGGAGAACACCGTGCCCACGCCATTGGTGCCGCCATCATACGCTGTTCCATAAAGGGTGTTGCTGGATAAAATCAAAGCGGCATACGGGTTAGCTCCGTCGCTGTTAAAATTGTTAATGACGAATGCCGGAAAACTGTGAAGGGTTGTAAAACCCGTGCCATTGGTGTTCAGGGAGAACACCGTGCCGTTACCCGAAATGCCGCCCCCATAGGCTGTTCCATACAAGGCGTTGCCAGATATAATTAAACCGGCCACTGGGTCGGCTCCGTCGCTGCCGTTGGTGAATCCATAGAGGGTTTCAAAACCCGTGCCATTGGTGTTGAGGGAGAAAATCGTTCCATTGCTCGCAGTGCCACCATAATCTGCGGTCCCATACAAGGTATTGCCGGATAGAATTAAACCGGCCACTGGGTTGGCTCCGTCGCTGCCGTTGAGGAATTCATAGAGGGTTTTAAAATGCGTGCCATTGGTGTTCAGGGAGAACACCGTGCCATTACCCGAAATGCCGCCAGCCTCCGCTGTCCCATAAAGGGTGTTGCCGGATAATATCAATCCGCCTATCGGAAACGCTCCGTCGCTGTTGTAGCCAGCATAAAGCCCGGAAAGCGACGAAAAAGTATGGAGATTCGTAAAACCTGTGCCATCGGTGTTGATGGCGAATACCGTGCCATTGCCCGCAGTGCCGCCAAACTCCGCTGTCCCATAAAGGGTATTGCCAGACAGAATTAGACCAGCCATCGGATTGGCTCCGTCGGTGCCGTTGGTGAAGGCGTACAGGGAATTAAAACCCGTCCCGTTCGTGTTCAGGGAGAAAACCGTGCCGTTGCCCGAACTGCCGCCATACAGTGTTGTCCCATACAGCGTGTTGCCAGACAGAATTAGACCAGCCATCGGATTGGCTCCGTCGCTCAATCCCGTGAAACTATAGAGGTTCGAATATTCGATAGCTGTAATTGAAGCAGGGCCGACACCGACAACAGTGGCACCAATGTTGTTGGTCGCCATGAGACTAGGGGAGAAAGTGCCAGTCGTAGTGTAGGTATGGGAGGGATTCTGAGCGGTGCTGGTGGAGCCGTCGCCAAAGCTCCAGTTCCAACTGGTGATCGCATTGCCGTTGTGGTCAACTGCCGGAGAAGTGAAGCTTACCGTCAGCGGAACTGCGCCGATGTTTGGATTGGCGGTGAAGGTAATGGCCGAGAAAACCTCAATTGAAGCAGGGCCGACACCGTTAAGGGTGGCGCCCATGTTGTTGATCGCAATGAAACTCGGGTGAAAAGTACCGGTTGTGGTGTAGGTATGAGAGGGATTCTGCGCGGTACTCATTGAGCCATCGCCAAACGTCCAACTCCAACTGGTGATGGTAATGTCGCCTTTGTCCGCGCCTGGTGAGGTGAAGCTGACAGCGAGAGGAACCATGCCGTTGGTTGGATTGGCACTGAACATAATGAAGTTCAACTCGCTGGTTGGAGCACCGCCAAACGAAGAAATCCACCACCCCGTGGTGCCAGGCTCATAATAAACAGTCACTCTGCTGTTACCATCGAAGACGGTAGAGTCGGCGCTGGGCGCGGAACCTTGAAAATAGACACTGGTTAGAAAGGTGTATAGCAGTGGCGAAGCAAAGGCATATTGCCCAATGTATTTCACGCTCGCGGGAATCGTGACGCTGTTGAGGCGAACGCAGTAGTTGAACGCATAATCCGCGATTCTAGTGACGTTGTTGCCGATCACGACGCTGTTAAGGCTCATGCAGGCTCCGAACGCATCAATTCCGATGCTAGTGACGCTGTTCGGGATGGCGACGCTAGAAAGACCGCAGCTAGAGAATGCCGAGTTTCCGATGCTCGTGACACCGTTGCCTATGGTGACGCAGGTGAGGCTGCTGCAGTAGCTGAACGCATAATCTGGGATGCTCGTGAGACCGTTGCCTATCGTGACGCTGGTCAGGCTGCTGCAATTGTCGAACGCATTCGATCCAAGGCTGGTCACGCTGTCTGAAATCGTGACGTTGGTCAGGCTGGTACATTCCTCGAATGCACCCTGCCCGATGCTCGTGACGCCGTTGGAGAGGTTGACACTGGTCAGGCCACTCCATGCGAAAGCACCGTCTCCAATGCTGGTGACGCTGTTGCCCATCGTGACGCTGGTCAGACTAGTGCATCCAAGGAAAGTGGCGGCACCAATGTAAGTGACGCCTTTGCCTATCGTAACAGTGGTCAGGTTAGCGCAGTCCCAAAATGCACCGTCTCCAGCTTCATCCTGGTTGTACTCCCCGCCTGCAATGCTGGTGACGCTGTCGGGGATGGTGACATTCGTCAAGCCACTGCTTCCGAACGCATCCTGCCCGATGGTTGTGACACTGGTGGGGATCGTGACGCTAGTCAAGCTCATGCAGTCATCGAACGCCCCTTCTGAGATGTTGGTGACGCTGCTGCCGATCGTTATGCTGACCAAGTTGGAACAGTATTCGAATTCTGCGTTTCCGACACTTGTTACTTTGTTGCCGATTACGACATTGGTCATCTTCGTGCATCCCTGGAATGTATTGTTTCCGATATTGGTAACAGTGTCTGGGATTATGGCACTCGCGAGATTGGTGCAGTATTTGAAGGCGGAGTCACCGATATTGCGCACACTGCTGGGGATCGTCATGTTCGCCAGATTGCTACAGGATCTAAACGCCACCACGCCGATGCTGGTGACACCGTTGGGTATCGTGACGCTCGTCAGGGTGGAACAGTATGCGAACGCATTGTCCCCAATGCTGGTGACGAAGTTAGAGATTGTCACTGCGCCACCGGGGCCGGTGTAGGAGGTCAGGGTGATTACGTTGCCGTTGGTTGAATAGGTGAATTGTGCTTGGGCCACATGGACACCCATGAGAAGCAAGCCGAACAAGAAGGGGCGTGTTTTCGTCATAATGAGTTTTCCGTGCGTTGCCTTCAGGTTTAGTGGGTTTCTAACAGGAACGTTCCACTCTGGTTGGCATTGGTGAAATACCCGACGGCGTTGGTTTGGTTCTGCATTAACACGCCATTGATGGAAATGGTCTGATTGGCGTTCGTCGGGTTGCTAAAGCTCCCGCTGATGGTGCCGTGGGTCTTGTCAATGTTCAAGGTCAGGTGGTTGGTGTTGCGCACACTATTGGTCACGACGATGATCATGTTGTTGGCTCCCAGCACGATGCTGTTGGTCAGGTTCACCGTCAATCCGCCGCCCTCCAGTTCCACCACCCCGTTCGTCAATCCCAGCAACGGCTTATTGGTCGAATTGTAAGGCGAGCCAATGATCTGCGCTTCCTGGTTGGTAAAACCGGAACGGTAAAGTGCTCCCTTCGTCGCGTTGGTCGTGTTGATCCAACTCGTCCCCTGCGGCAGCGAATCCACTGAGCCATTCGTAAACAGGTTCCACGCCCACAACGAACCACTCCCCCCATACAGCGGCAGGTAACACGCCCACAGCCCGTTCGCCGATACCACGCTGTGCTGGCTCAAACCCGTCGTCCCGTCGGCCAGACTTCCCGAAAAGGCGATGTTCCCCGTCCCATTCACCGTCACCGTTCCGAACCCCGTCCCCAACGGCCCCACCGTCGCATCGTTGGTCCCCGGGATGATCACGGTGTAGCTGCCCTGGTAATTAGCCGCCGGATTCTTCGACGTCCACACATCCCGATAACCGCCCAACTGCGCTATGAAGCTGCCATCCGTCACCTGCCCGCTGACGGTTCCATCGGCGAAATCCAGTTGCAGCGTCGTGATCAGGTTGCTCTCCCCGTGCCGCGGCGATACCATTCGCACCCGTCCCGACACATCAAAATTACTGCTCCAATTCACCGTGTCCGGCCCCAGCCAAATCGTCCCGCTCACCGTCCCGGAAGAACCGTAGCTAAAGGTAAAGGCTCCCGAATTAGTGTTCTGGCGGACGACTGTGGCCGGCGTGAACAGGCCGTAATACGCGCTGCCCGCTCCCGCCAGAAACGGATTGGTCACAAAATTGGCCTGCAAAAACAGGTTGGATTGCATCGCAAATTGCAACACCGGACCGTTGGTCAGCACGGCATACGGAGCGGTGACGCCGCCCACCCAATTGGAGAACAGCCAGTTGTTGCCTGCCGTCGCCATCAGCGTGTAATTGGTCCCGATGGCCAGCAGCTTGCCATTGTCAACGGGCGTGATGCCGCCGTTCCCATTGGTCTTCACCACCAAAGTGGCGCTGGGAACAAAGACAAACTGGACGCTGTTGGTGAGGGAATTGTTCCCGCTGCTGTCGGTGGCGTAAACCTGCAGAGTGTTGGGGCCGGGAGAGAGTGTCAAGTTGTTCGTCCAGTTGGTGAACGAATTGGTGGAACCAGCCGTATTCCGGCCTTTGCCGTTGAGTGCCATGTGAACGGATGCCACCGCCACGTTGTCATGCGCCGTCCCCGTCACGGTGAAGACTCCGTTGCTCACCCGCTGGCCTGCTGTGGGCGAGACAATGGTCAAGGTGGGTGGATTGGTGTCAAGATACGTGCCGACAGCCTGGGTGACGAAGTTGCTTGAAATGCTGACGGTCTGGTTGGCAGGTGTCATGAAGCCCGTCACGGGCTTAAAGGAGACGGAGTGACTGCCCACCAGCAGATTGCTCATGATAGCGCCATTGGTTTCCCAAGCTCCATTGTCCAACTGCCAGCGCGCCCCGTCGGCCACCGCCACAGCCGGAGTGAGGATGCCCTGCAAGGAGCCGGTCACCACGTAAATCACCGACACCCGGTTGGTCAGAGAATTGTTCCCGCTCGTGTCGGTGGCGTAAGCCTGAACGTAATTACTCCCGGCCGACAGGTTGACGTTCTGGCTCCAATTGGTGAACAAATTACTGGACCCGGCCAGCGCCCAGCCGGTTCCGTTGACCTGAACGCAAACCGAAGCCACCGCCACGTTGTCGTGGGCCGTGCCGGTCACGGTGAAGGCCGCGTTGCTGACGTCCTGGCCGGGTTTGGGGGAGACAATCGAAAGAGTCGGCTTGTTGATATCCAGGTAGGTGGCATTGAGGGTGGTGGTCTGCCCACTGATAATCGTGACGGTTTGATTGGAAGGAGTGGCAAATCCTGGAATGGTCTTGAAGGAAACGGTCACGTTGTTTGGGGAGAGGTTCGTGACTGTGGCTCCACTCGCTTCCCAAGGGCCGTCATTCACGCGCCATTCGGCCCCGGGACTGACGGCCGCCTGTGGGCTGAGAATTACCTGCAACGACCCGGGTTGCGGCGGAGCCCCTTGGATTTCGACCTCCACATCACTTATGGCAAAACGATTGCCCAAAGAACCGGCGGATCGCTCGAAGCCGGTGAGGTAAATGGCATCAACAACATTGGTGAAATATGTTCCCAGAGGCAAGGTGGCCAAAGTCTGACCGTTCAGTGAATACGAGAAAGTTCCATTGGGGTAATCGAGAATCATTGTGTTTGTCATGACCATTTTTGCCAGCGAACCCCAATGGCCGATGAGATTCGTTCGTACGCTCGTCTCGTCAGTAAACGTAAACGCGTCGATGGCACCAGTGTCCATAAAAGCCACGGGAGGATTGTAATTTGCATTCGGGTCGGATGTCGGGATGGAAAACAGAAACATGCCCGGGCCGGTATTGGTCGCTTGAATCCACATCTTCCATGTTACCTGGAGCACTTGGTTGGTTTGAACCGAGGACAAAATGCCCTTGTATTGGTTCTTGTTGATCACCACTGAATTGTCAAAGAATGCCCATGTGCTGCTTAGAAAATTTGTCGCAGTGATGGTGGGCGACCCATTTTGAACCGAAGTGACAACGAAGGCGGACGGTGGCCCGGAGGCTGGTGTGTAACTGGTGCTGGTCAAATCCGTGCCATTACTAAATTGTTCGAAATTGTCGAAGAACAGAACTTGTGCAAACGCACTGCCACAAGACTGGCTCATCAGCAAAAGTCCTGCACAAAACGAGCAGGTTCGAAGGATAATCTGTGTTGGTTTCATCAGGTGAGATTTTTAGATTCTGGTGTCTGTGAACGGAAATGAATTAATGCGGAATGATACGAAGTTCGGGTGCTTCTTGAATTGCCTTGTAGGTCTTCAGGCTCAAGTCATCGAACAAATTCTGGTACAACTTGCCTCCCTTATGGAGGTTCACATTCCACTTTGATTCTGTTCCCTCAGCATTGATCGTTGCAAGCCAAACTGTATTTTGATTGGCGCGGTCTTTGGCAGTCCAAGTCACCACAAACGTCAGGTTCTCGTCATTCATTCCGTAAACAGGAACGCTGACGTCGGATTTGACCGCTCGCGGGATTAGAATCAAGTCGGCGGACTTTAACGCAGCAGCCTTGTCCAATGACGAAACGAAATCAACCTGCTCAAACGATTTGACGGCAACCTGGCGGGCATAAGCCTGCAGAGGACCGCCAAATGAGCAAACGAATGTGGTGAATCCTTCATGGTATTGATGTTTGTAGCCTGCTAAATCTTGATCCAGCACGAGGGCAACATGATGTGGCAACAATGGTCCACTTGGCAGGGCGGCTGCTTGTACCGAAGGTGTTTGATATTGTGTGCAGCCAGCAACCAGGCCCAGAACCAAAACAACGAACGAGGATTGGGTGATCGAGCGTATCAATTTCATAGATAACGAGAGTTTGAGTTTAATGTGACAGCGGAATATCCAAAGCAATTACTTGGCGGCTCCTGGTTTCAGTCAGGTTTATCTTCACATCCGCAAATCGGGTCCAATCTCCTCCCTTGGTGGGCAGTTGATAATAAATGAACCCTTCCATGCTTTTTCCGGGGGAAATGGTTGCATCACCCATTTCTTTGCTTGTTAAATTTCTCTGGATTTCAGAGGATTTTGAAACCGAGGCGGATTCGATCAAACTGAGAATGCTGCCAACCGCTACCCCGCTAATGATGTGTGCCGCCACATTCGGACGATCAATCTTCTGGTCAGGCATCAAATTCTCTGCTCCGCCTGGTAGCAATTGAAAATCCTCTTTTTCCACTAAAAATGTCTGGTCGGAAGTGTCATTTGCGATACGGACATGGAGGATCGCAATGCCGTCGGCAGCAGCATCCGTGCCAAAGTATTTCTTTGTGCGGTCGGCTTCAACAAATGGGTCGAGCGCAATCTGAACTCCCGACTTTTGAATTGTCCGCTCACTGGCGGATGGCGATGCTCGCGGATAATCCGGAAGTCGCGGAGTCGAGCAACCACTGAAAAGTAGCGCCAGCGATGCAAAGGCGATGATAATGGACTGTTTCATGGTAACTTATATCTAAAATCGGCTGAATGCCGACTGGTTGGGTGAGGCTGGCCGAACTTGCAGATTTTTCAACTGGAGAGTGAAACATTCTTGTCTCGCCGGATCACTTCGAGCGACCAGAGTGCTTCCGGCTCGACAGAATCTGACGAAATTCTGCTGCCGCCATGTGAGCCGACATCCGCCGCGAACGGGTGTCGCGCCAAGACGGCGTAATGAGGTCGAACGCGAGATATCCGTCATCTCTCTCATCTCAACTTGTGAATCGAGAAACTGGGGCCTGAGGCTACGTGTGTCTTTCTGCGGGGCGCGGACCTGGGAATTTGGCCATCTCGGAGGATGGTCAAACCCTCGTTTTCCGGGGTGGCCCGTGTCGCTGTGACGCTGGCGGGAAAGACCCCGCTGTTGGTTTTTGGGGTTCACGGATGGGCGAGGATTGCATAAAAGCGCATATCTGACAATAGAAAAGACGTGGCCGAATGTCACAAATTCGCGCCGCCGGGCCACCATCAGGTCGGGTTGGTGGAAATGCGAAAACGCAACAACTTGAAGGAAAGGCAGCTCGATTCGCATACGGTCAATGCACTCCAGCACACCCATGCTGGGAGGGCACAAACCAACGCTGGCTTCCTGCGGGTTGGCGGCGGGCAACAGTTTCGAGCCGTCCTCTGCGCAGGAAATGGCGCCGATACACCGAAAACCAGGCGTCCGTGCGAAAATGGCCTGCAAAGCCTGGCGCAACGCTCTGCCGCCTTCCATGAGACAGCCGCGAATCTCGGATGATGATCCAGTTACCATTTCAACTGATGGCTCGACAAAAACCGGAGGAAGGTTACGGGAATAATCGTGGCGGAACGGTCCGGCCGGGACATGGCCGACATAGAAAGGAACCTGTGAGCGAAAGGTGGTGGCTGGCGACGCGGTTCACCACCATTCCGGGTGGGGCTGATTATCGCTGTTCCAGAGCCGGCGACTTTGGGAGGCGGCCGCGACCCAAAAGGACTGTTTGGCAAATTGAACGTGCGCGTCGCAGAAAAGCATATTGGCGCCGCCGTCGTGGGACTGCCCCACCCCAAAGACTCCTGAAGGCTGGAGAATGTACGGGAAGGCAATATAGAAGAGGTCCGAACGTGTGAAGGTCGCCGCAGTGCCAGGAGGCGGTCGAATAAAGGCCGGGCTGTCGCCAATCGCAATCATTTGCGCCGGGACCAAGACGCGATTTTCAGAAGTGGGCGCAAAACCGTCGTTGGAACCGTTCAATACGTAATCTCCACCAAGTCCCGGATTGACCGGCGGGGGGTTGCGTTTGGCTGCTCCGAACGCGTTGTAGCCATAATGCGGCATGATCTGGGTTTCAACGGGGAAATACTGTAGGAGGTCATAGGCTGGGGCTGCTTGCGGGCAGAAGAACACACTTTCTCCGGTTGACGGGCGGAGCGCTCGCTGCCACGCCCCCAATGCGTTGTCCGAGGAAGCCAGCGGAAAGGTCCTGTTTTCTTGAACATAGATCTGCAATCCGACGCCAAGTTGACGGAGGTTGGACATGCAATTAGCCTGGTATGCGCTGCGCTTGGCCGAGCTTTGCACCGGCAAGAGGAGAGCGGCCAGAATGGCGATAATGGCGATGACAACCAACAACTCAACCAGCGTAAAACCGCAACCGATCCCGAGGACACCATGCCGCATTCCGGGCCCGCATGGCGGCAGCGGCGGAGGCGTTCGGTTCAGTGCTGCGCAATCCGCACTCACGGTTGGAGGAGAACTCGATAGAAGCGTTGAGTTGCTGTCAAAGTATCACTCCACGCGTTCGTGGCCGAAGCACCAAGGAATTGCCAATTCGTGCCAGTTAGGGTGCCGGTGTCTTGGACCAAGTAACCGGATCCGTTGGTGGCTTGCATCCAATGCAAAAGCGCCTGGCCGTTTTGAACTTGAATGCCAAGGCCAGCCGCTGGATTCAAAGTGCTGGCTTCAAACGCCACGTAAATCGTTTGTGCCGATGTGAAGTTTGCTGGCGGCACTGTCGTGCTGGACGAAGAAAAGATGTCCACCGCCTTGCCAATTCCTTTCACCAGCCAATAGTATTCCCTGGTATATTCCGGCGGACCATAGGGAGCGTAGTTTATAGTGAGTTGTTCCGCGTTGACCTGATTGACCCGCAAGGCGGGGACTTCACCCATGCTGGGCAACACCAGTGTGCCATAAGCGTCCACTTGGCCGATTGAGGATAAGGTCATCGAAATAAAATCCGCGCTTTCCGGGGCGCTCCAGTTCCAGTTGCTGCCGAGGCGTAGCGAGTCAGGCAAATCCAATGCCGGCGGCTGGAACACTTCCTCGCCACCGAGCGGATCGTCCGTGCCGTAAAAGAGCCGCCCCAAATTCGTGGTGACACTGTAAAACTCCCAGGATTGGGAGCCGTCGGATTCATCGGTAAGCCGCAACGCGTAGGTCGCATCAGGAAAATCCGAGGCATAGGCGTCATCGCTTGGCAACACCACGTCAACGCGCTGAATCGTTCCGACCGAGGCCAATGTCTGGGAAAAATCCCATCGTTGCGGCCCGTTGGTCCCGCCGAGCAGCGCTGAAACGCTCACATCTGACGCCATATAACTGAGGTAGCATTCCCCGGGTTGAACAGGCAAATCAGAAACACCAAAAACAATCTGCGCGGACGCCGGATGACAACAGAGCAGGCTGAGGATCACAGAACCAAGCTCAAGGACAAATGTTTTCATCGCCAAAATTGCACAAAATCTCTGCCAAGCCGATCGTCCGCGACGCCTCCAAAGCGAACCGGGGCGTCCTCCAGTTTGCTTCGTTATATCCGTTGCCATGGTGGTGACAAGAGAAAACGGGCGCAAAACGTAGTGCGTCAGTCATGGCAGGTAGGGCGGGCAGTCCCCTGCCCGCCGCACAAAGAGTTTAGACATTGTTTCCTCTGCCAACGCCCGACGGCGGGCAGCGGACTGCCCGCCCCACCTTTCCCGTCCTATCCGCGACTGACGCATTACCGCAAAACCGGTAGTTTTCATGCCAAGGGCAGTCATGGTTGTGGCACGGATTCGGACATGGCCTTGATTTTCCGTAAGACCATTTCCTTCTGTTCCAACGCCCAGGAATCGCCCGGATTCCGGAGCAGTAACTCATCGAGCCTTTCCCTTGCCGCCCCCAGCGCGCCCACAACCAACTCCAATTCAATGCGTTTGTGGAGGAGCAGCGGGTTTGCGGGCTGGCGGCTTTCCCATTTCACGAGCAACTCTCGCGCAAGGTCGTAATCCTCGAGCGGGAATGCGAAATCGTAATAGGCAGCCAGCTCCGCCGCCGAACAGTCGTCCGCGGCGCACACCCGCCGGACATTCTGCAAACATTCCCGCCGCGCATCCGTCGAATCGGGTTGCCGGCTGCGCGCAAGTTCGAATTGGCATTTGGCCGCCAGATAGCGGGCCAACCGGGGCAAATTGGGCAGGATGGAAGGGGAATCGGCGGCCATTTGAAATAGACCGGCTTGCATCGAAAGCAGAGGGATGGATTTGGCGCCCTCCCGGGGTTGGCGCCGGTCCAGGAGCATCCCGGCCAGCGCTGGCATCAACGCTTCCGGATGATGTTGCCAGCCGGATTGGATTTTTTGAACGGCGGATTTCGGATCGCTCAAGAATGGAATCGCCAGACTCCGGACGGCGGTGAACCCTTCCAGCATCCCTTGTTTGACGCAGGGCAACTGCGGGATGCGGACGGCCTCCTTGGGGCTGGCCGGGGAGGGAAGGTCATTGGCAAGAAGCATGGGGGCCGTTTCGAGCATCACCTCGTTGAGATTGGTCTGCGGCGAACTCAAAAACGTGTTGACATCATAGTACTTCGCCGCGGCCGCCATCTGTTGGCAATTGGATTCCAGCCTCTTCAACATTTCCGGGTTGGCCGACCCAGCGAGGGCGGCCAAACGGGCATGGGCATCCGGGAGCCGGCTTTCCAAGGCAAGTTCGGTTGCTTCAAGAACAACGGGCGACGGGTCTTCCGGATAAAGCGTCTTGAAGATGTGGCTTTCCGTTTCCAGTTCCTGATGGCGGCCTAGGAGGAACTCCAGACCCAGGGTATGCACATGGGCGCCATGATGGTAAGGGTTCGCCACCAGGGCTTGCTGAAAAAGGCTCAACGCATCCAGCGTGGATTGCGCCAGCAACCCCTTGGCGAACGCTTCATCGGCGCCGCTCAACCCGGCAGCCAGCGCTTCGAGGATATGACGGACACCGCCATCGGAAGTTCCCTGGTCGAACAACTCGTGTTCACCGACCCTGAGGAGGACCGTGCCGCGCTGGCTTCCCAAATCGGAGCGATGAACCAGCTTGGCCAACTCGGCTTGTGAGCGTTGCGGTTCGTTCAAAACCGTCCACGCTTCCGCCCGCTGCAGATGAAGGTAAATTCCATCGTGATACCCGGCCGCCTCCGCCTCGTCCAAATGTTGAAGCGAGGCGCGCCACTGTCCGCTCCGCGCCGCCAATTCCGCGCTGCGCAACGCCGTAACCTGGCGCGCGGCATCCCGCTGGGCTTGAAGGCCCTTTGTGACAAAAAAAGCCGCCGAAGCGATGACCACAACGGCACCTGCGGCCAAAGCATGGAACATGTTCCGCTGTCCCCATTTCTGAAGTTTCAACAACGGCCCGGGCCGCCGGGCTTGCACGGGGCGCAGCTCCAACGCCGCTCGAATGTCACCGCCCAGTTCCTCCATGGTTGGATAGCGGGCCGCCTTTTCATAAGCCATCGCCTTTTCACAGATGGCGGCCAAGTCGCGCGTAATGGAGCCGTGGAAGCTGCGCAGCCGCCGCGGAGGCCCGGCCAGAATCCTGCGCTTTAACTCATCCAGTCCGGGATCGCGGCCATCCGCCTCGAAGTACGGGGAACGCCCGCTTGCCAGTTCGTAAAGCATCACGCCCATGGAGTAAATGTCCGTCTGCGGGCCGATTTGGTTCAATTCCCCCCTCAGCAACTCGGGCGCTGTATACAAAACCGTCATGCTCAAGCCGGATTGGGCTGTGGCGTAAATGGACTCAGCGCCGCTGCGGACCGCATCCTCGCGGTCGGTTTGAATCGGAGCAGAGTTGACCGGCGCGAACGGTTCCTCGAAGTTCTTTCGCGCCTCCCTCAGAACGTGAGCGGATCCCCAATCAATGACGCGAACGTCGCCAAAAGCGCCCACCAGGATATTGGAGGGCTTGAGATCGCGGTGGATCACGCCCCGGCTGTGGGCGTGAGCGACCACGTCGCAAACCCGGAGAAGCAAATCCAAGGCGCGGTTGACCGGCCACTCCGGGGCCGCGGGGTCGTGGACCTTTCGCCAGATGTGGCCAAAGGTGGTCCCAGGAAGAAGCTGGGTGGTGTAAAATGGCCTGCCCTCAGGATCACGCCCCGCATCGAAAATCGGCAACACCCCGGGGTGCTCCAACTGGCTGGCAATCTGGGCCTCCGCCACAAAACGGTAAAACGCGGAATCGGGTTGCGGCCCCCCGGCCGCAAGACGTTTCATCGCGACCACACGGCGAAACTCAAAGTCCCAAACCTTCCATATTTCCCCTTGGCCACCTTGCCCGATGTTTTCGAGAAAGTCATATCGCTCCCGGAAATCCCGGCGGACCGAAAGACGTGAAACCACCCCCTCCGAAGGCCCGGGCATGGCCGCCAGTTCCGACTCCGGCTCCGGCGCGTCTTCCGGTGAATCCGCGCTCAATGCCTCATTCAACAAGCATACGGGGCACACTCGGAAACGGTGGTCCGTTTCTATCGCAGCGCCACAAGTGTCACATTTTCTCATCTGATTGGGCCTCCCGCCGGAGACCGATGCTGCGCCACCGGCAGGAGCTTCACCACATTAGTTCGAGAAGGAACCACTCCAGGTTATGGCTTAGCATGGACAAATGCGGATATGAGGTGCCTGATTTCCGCGTCAATCTCGCCTTTTTCCGGGCCAACCAAGTCTTTCACCTCCTTCCGAAGGTTCTGCGGGAAATTCTTGCGGAAGCGGGCAAAGGACTGCTTGAAGGTGTTCTCCTCGATTCGCAGCGCCTTCGCGGCCTCCGCCTGCGAAATCTCGTCCCGAAAATGGGCCAGGAGATACTTTGAACGAGTCGAATTGCCAGCCGCTTTCTGGAAGATTTGCTGGGCAATTGCCCGGTCAAACTCTCGGTCAAATCGGACCGGGTCCTCTGCGCTCGCCATGTCCAGCGTGCTGAGAATCGGATCGGGGTCATCCACCGGAAGCGGTGTGCGCTTCAGTTGCCTCCACTTATCAATCAGAAAACACCGCAGAACCGTGCAAAGAAAGCATCGGAATCTGCTTCTTTGATTTCGTTGCGCCTTGAAAAGAAATCCCTCGCGAACATCCCATCGCTGGTGAATGCGGGTCAGGAAGAACTCCTGTGTATATTCCTCCGCATCCGCGTGAGAAACCCCGTGCCGGCGGAAGAAATTATAAATGGCCGGCCGGTAGCCCTCGCAGAAGTCCTCCAGCGCGCTCCAAGCGGCCTGGTCATCCCCCTTTTGAATCACCTCGATGATCAACGTCCATTGCGTTGCCGGGTAATTCGAAGGATCACCTTCTGACGAACTGTTCATAATCGTGCTCAAAAACAGATGGGAGACTGCCCATGTCCCGCGATACCCGCAAGCTGAAATCCACACAACCACGAGAATTCTCAAAATGATCGTTGACGGATTTGCGGCGAAATCTGATTCCTCAACTGCGACAAACAACCTTTCGCAGTCCCGGTCGGCCCACCAGCAGAACATCTTTGATATCCTCAGAGTCCACGCCTAGCGGGGCGGCCTTTGCGTCATCCTCGGAGAACCCGGCACTGACAAAAGCGTGCTGAAACACACCCTCCTGACACACGACCCCAGAGTCCTCAGTGTTCAATACGGAAGAACTCGGCGGGAAGAGTTAAGTTCGTGACCATGTACGGGCTGGTGGCATTGCTCAATGTCGTCCAAGGCCCGGCGATATTCGTGGACCACTGCAAGGCGCCGCCGCCGCTCCAGGTTAGGATTAATTCACCGTTCGCGAGAATCGGGGGTTCAAACTCCAGTCCCGCAAACGACACCGCTGTGGTAGCTTGGGCCGCCTGAGGAGTTGGCTGGGACAGCCCAGCGCCATCGTGCGCAATACTGTAAAACCCATAACTTTGGCCCGGGCTTCCGGAAAATGTTGCGCACATGTTGGTGGTTCCCAGGAGCCAGGGCGTCCATGTCCCATTGTTCGTCGAAACGTAAACGTCATATCCGACGATGCTGGCACCAACGGCCGTCCCTGCCCAGCAAACCAGGAAAATCTCATTGGTTTCGGTGGCTGGCAGCGGGATAACGGTGCTGCTGGGAGGCGTGCTGTCTATGGTGATGATGGCCATTTTGTTCGTATCGATGCCCAACGAAGGATTGCTATCATTAACAAGATCTGTGGGGATCGCGGGATTTTCATCGAATTGGATATAGGCCACATTGCTGATTTGCAGACCGGTCGGCAAATTTGGTTTTGGGCTGATGGTGTACGATATGTGGCCTTCACCAATCTGGTTGGTGTTATCGGGTGGCAGGAAGCCGATGCCTGCTGGCGGCGGCAGTCCGTTTGTTGGATTGATGGACGTGAGGGTCGCTTCAAACAAACCGTTGAGCGAGTTCAGATCGGCGTTGATGTCCAGGTCGAAATGGAACCCGTTTTGCGTTAAATGCACTGTATTTGCGTAGAATTGCAAACCCGCGGCAATCTTGAACAAGTTGCTGCCGAAACCAATCTCGGTCAGTTGGAATGTCGTCCAATCCAAGTTGCTGGAAAGCTGATCGCTCACTTGAACAATCTGAGCTGGAGCGGTCGCGTTCGTTTCATTCGCAAACAGAATTTCGTAAGAGAATATACTTCCATCGACAACATAGTTTTGAGCCGCATAGCCCGTAGGCCCAATAAGCTGGTTCGGGTCTTGAATCACGGGAATTTGGCTGCCGCCACCAGGCAAGTTGCTCGTAGGAGGAACAGGTGGATTTGGATTATTCGGGTTATTGGGATTATTGGGATTATAAGGAGGATTGTAAGGGGTGGGAGTGTTTGGGTTGTATGGACTCCCATCGCCAGGGTTATTCGGGTTGTTACCACCAGGGACTCCGTAGCCCTGGTTGCCTAGCTTATTCCAATTTATATTTTTCAACCAATCAAAATACTGATCTCTAAAATAATCCCACGGCGCCTGGAATACATGAAAAGGCAAGTCATCATACCATTCCGTTCCGTGAGGATCTAAATTGTTAACCGGATTGTTTGCAGTGTAAGAGTTAAGGTTAATTCCACCATCAATTCCAATCGGATCTAGACTGGTAAACCGACCAATTGTGTCGGCATAAAATCTAGCTCGCATAAAATGCAATCCCATTTGCTGATCTGAAATTCCCAACCGCCCAACAAAGCGAAAGCTGTTTGATACAGATTCGCTGATGGATGTCGCCGCACCAAAGGCATCATAATCATACGAATTCACAATGGTGCCACTACTCCCTGTCATCTGCCGTGTGTTGCCAAGAGCATCAAACGAGTAGAAAGCTGCGTTGCCGGTATTGTCCACTCTCGCAACCAAACCCAATCCGTGGTCGTAGCGTGCCACGAGATTTCCACTGGAGTTGTATTCCGCTGCCACATCCACCAGACCGAACGGGTCAAGCAGGAAGTAGTTTGTACCTCCTTCGTAAATGGTCGCCGAGCGATTCCCTAGCGCATCGTAAACATATTGCCAGGTGCCATTTGTTGTCGTAGTCACATGAATCAGCCGGTTTTCGGCATCGTATTGGTAAGTGGTCGTGCCAGATGCCGTCGTTTGATTGGTCAAGTTTCCATCCGCATCGTAGCCGTAAACCGTTCCGCCCGCCTGCCTGTATTGATTCAAGGAATTTGCGGTGTAGGTTGTATTTGTTCCGGTATCATTCACCATCGTTCGATTGCCCATTGCATCGTAGGTGTAGGTAACGTGCCGGCCACTCGGATAGTTCACACCAGTTAATTGATTCAGGTCGTCATACGTGTAGGCGGTGACTCCCGCCATGTTCGTCATGGCGGTCCGGTTTCCCTTCGCGTCGTAAGCGTAATTGAAGAAGGACTGCACCACGCCACCAGGCGCGAAATTGTACATGCTGGCCACTTGTCCGGCACTGTTGTAGGCGTAAGTGGTGGTGGTGCCGTTGCCCTTGGTTTCGAGGCTCAAGCGGCCGTCACCGTCATAAGCATACTGAACAAGCACGTTATTCGAGCCATCCGTGAGGGTTGCCAGGCGCCCAACGGCATCGTAGTCATAATTCAAGGCGTATCCGTCGAATCCAACCCGGCGGGTTCGGCGACCAGTTGAATCATAAACAAAGCTGAAACCCTGTCCATTTGGATAGGTGATATTGGTAAGAAAGTCATGTGAGTCAAACCCCAATTGTGTGACACCTTGCACACTATCAACGATGTTCGTTGCCAAAGAGTGGCTGTTGTAATAATAATTTATGGTTCTTCCATCTGGATAAATCTTGGCGGTGGGCTGCCCATTACTGTTGTAATTATAAACTATAGCTTGCCCGCGCCGGTTAGTCCAAGTGAGCGGATCCCCCACTGTGTCGTAGCCCCATCTTTCCGCGCTATCGTCGGCATAGGTGATGGAACGCAGATTACCGCTCCCGTCATTTCCATAGCTTGTCAAATTGGCGTTGGCATCCACTAATGACGCCAGACGATTGAATGGGCCTTGATAGGTAAAGTTTGCCGCATTGCCCAAGGCATCGAGAAATTGCGATAGATTGCCATTGTTGTCGTAGGCAAAGTTATAGGAAACCCCTATGGGATCCGTGAACGCTGTCAGGTTAAAGTTGGCATCGTAAGAAATGGAGATCGAGTTACTGAGGGGATTCTGTGCTCTTGCCAGAAGCCCGTGGTTTTCAAGATTGAATGTTGTTGTGTCGGTATTCGCGTCGGTTATGAACACTGTTCCCTCGGTATCGTAGGCAAAACTTAACGCCTGTGCCCCGCCATCGAGGCTCATCATGGACAACCGACCCTGGTTGTCGTACGCCACGTATTCGTGGTTTGTCGCCGAGAACGTGATTTCGTTGAGCGCATGTGCCAGATTTGGGTTTGCATTTGCGGTGGCTGGATCGGTATAATTGTACGTTGAACTTGTCCGGTCGAAGTAGGTTGCCGAGAGCAAATGCGGTCCGGATGGATCGTAAGTGAACAGCGTTTGTCGCCCCGTTGAGTCGGTGATGCTCGAAATCGTGCCGGCACCGTTGTAAGCGATGGCTAGACTTTGGCCGGAGGAG